>Ga0116112_1001076_pt1 | contig 18927 bp, 18 predicted proteins | sample June2015DPH_8_15_FD_89721 | JGI IMG/M metagenome (GOLD analysis project Ga0116112, IMG submission 89721) | Peatland microbial communities from SPRUCE experiment site at the Marcell Experimental Forest, Minnesota, USA - June2015DPH_8_150 | ecosystem: Environmental > Terrestrial > Soil > Wetlands... | reverse complement strand
CCCACCGACTGGAGTCACCACCACCTTGTCTTCTCCACCCCTGCCGCTCCGGAACAGCTCGAGCGCATTCAGCAGGATCCTCGCTATTGGCAGCAACTCTTGCGCCGTTCGCACGCGGCGCGGCCGGAGGCGGAGCTTGGCGGTGCTGTTACCTCCGAGGTGCAGTCTGGCTCGAAAGCCGTCAGCAAGAATCCCAGGCTGAAGCGGGACTGGTCGCTGAACATGGGCTCGGGCGCGACTGTGGGCGCTGGCCAGTATCCCGGGTTCTACCTGGGATCCTCTAACTGCTCCGACTTTGCGGTCTTCAATACCAGTTTGGCGGGGTCGGCCACGCAGGCTAGCATCATTGCCTATAACAATGTGTATTCCGGTTGCACCGCCACCCCCCTCCGGGTACTGGGCGTACAACACGAACGGCGGCACAATCAGCACTTCGGTGACACTTTCCTTAGATGGCTCTCAAGTGGCTTTCGTGCAAGCGCAGGGTGGCGTTGCGAAACTCGTGCTGCTGAAGTGGGCGCAAAACGCCGCAAGCACGGCTAGCTCCCCCGCACAGCTCACGACCTCGACATCAAGTATAACGGCTAGCTGCAATTTGACCGGCGGCTCCCCGACGGTAACCTGTGCGGGTGCGTACTTCACTACGGCTTATGATGTAGGCGCAACCGTCACTGGCGCTCACATTCCGGCTGGCGCGACGATCACGACCGTAAACAGCCCCACTTCGATCACCCTCTCGGGAAACGCGACGCCCCAACGGAATCGCCGCCCTGTCGGCAGCCGGGGGCACGAGCGGCATTATCATCGATAACACTGTACCGCCGAGTGCGATTGGAACATCGCAGATCTATTATTCAACGCTCACGGGAGGGACAGCCGTACAAGCCTCGCAGTCGGGACTAGATTAGCGAGGGGACAAAATTGTACCGGGAATCTATGGGGCGAAGCGCTAGGAAGTCTTGCGGATAGAGTGACACTGCCCCAGTCCATGGACCTTTCCGCAACTTAATGCCTGCGTCTCAAACACCCGCTCGAAGCGGAATGCGGGCTTGGTGTAGGGTTTTTTCGATTGCTTCTCCTGAGTCGGTCGCTTGTTCTCAGGTCCCACCGGATTCCCATTCGGCATCAGACATCTCCCAGAAAGTAGACTCGGACTAGTGGCTGGAACTCGACTCTTCTGCCGTACGTCGGCGCTCTTGCCGGAATTGTAACATTTCTGTGCTCCCAACCCCGAAAGATTGAAAAAAAAATTGACGCTTGCGCCCACTCCCTGAACTCTGCAATACCACGCTGAACTGTGCAACACTTTGAACATCCCGTTGCAAACAGCCGCTGCAAGTAACCTTGGAACGACCACGCCCACCCCGCCAGCAGCAGTGAACTGGCTTTATTTGTTTGAGATGCGAAACCAGTTCGAACGGTCGCAGAGAATCTGACACTGGCCCCATAGTTGCTGCATCGCCTACGGATGTATCCTCGCTCCTTCTGAACACTTTGCTGGCGCGAGATGAATAAGCGGACGTGAACCACGCCCGCAATTCTCTGAACCAGCCGCGCCGCGCGATGTAAACGCATCGCAACCGGCGCTCCCGAAACCGGGCGCACCCGCCCGGTTTCTTTTTTTGCAGCGAAAGAGTTCCCATAGAGACGGGGCTCGCCCCGTCTCAGTCGCCAGCGGTCCCCAGCAGGAATCCGTTGGCTTCTTCTTCCTGCGCCACTAGTCCCTCCGGCAGCCGGCCACGGTTGTACTCCGCCATGCGATTTTTCCACTTGAGAAAATCGGTGATGCTCTCCGGTTCAATGCGGATTTCCACCCGCCGCAAACTCGACAGCAGAAGATTCATCTCGTTCTGGAACCCAATCTCGGAGCGCAGGTTTTTCGCCGACGCCTTCACCCTCTCGATCTCGCGCCCACACACTTCCAGCAACCCCCAGCCCGCGGGAAGTTCCTCGCTGCGTATCAGGCCCCGCGACGCCAGGTAATACCGCTCACAGCCGACGCCCATCTCCGGCCTTTGGCGGAAGGGCTTGTCGCGATCGGCCAGAAAATCAGCACGCGAAACTTTGCTTTCGACCAGCACCGAATGGCACGCCTTCTTCCAGCCAATAGCATCCGGCATCTCGCCGCTGACGCAGGCCTGCTCGCTAAGCACCACTCCACAGCGATAGCGCCGCAACCACCGCACCGCCATAGAAACTAATTTGGCATGGGTCAAATTCGCATGGGTCACAAAGAGAGTTTGGAAGAGCAACGCAGTTCTGAGAAGTGTCAGACTAGCTTCAATCGATCGTGGGGGGACGGGGCTTCGTATCAGGGCATCGCTTTAGCGATGCCGAGAACCGCCTGCTATCGATAGCCCCTTTAGGGGCTGCGCCGAACTCGCAACGCCCGCACCATCACCGGCCGGCGCAGCACGGTCTCCAGTAAATGTCGCGCCGCGGCGACGCCTTCCGCCGAGCGGTCCAGCGCCGAGTATCCCGCCGCCCGCACCAATACGCAGCCGTCCTGCAAACCAACCTCGAGCCGCGGAGCGCTGTCGTTTTCGCTCCCGCTGCGCACGTGGCGCGTGTCCAGCGCGTTGGCCAGACGCAAAACGCCGGCCAACTCCATGGCGAGCGGCCGATCCGGCAGTTCCAGCACTTGCATGATCTTTCCCCGCGGACGCGGCAACGCTCCACGATGATAGCGCGCCACCACCGCCGCCATTTCCAGTTCTCGCGCACTCCAACCGAGAGGCCGCGCCAGCCCGCGGATCATACGGTACGAATCCTTCTGGTGATTGGCCTCGCCCTTGGCTTTGCCGACATCATGCATGAGCGCCGCCGCCTGCAACACCACTCGCGAGTCGTATTCCGGATTCTGGTCCAGATTGGGTGCCCCCGCACCTGTCGTCAGCAGCCCCGCATTCTTCAACCCGTCGTACAAAAGAAGCGCTAGCTGGGCCACGCGCTGGGAATGCGAAAAATCGGGATCGAGATATCCCGCCCACACCCGAAGACGGCTCATCGCCGCGGCGCGCAGTTGCGGGCCCGACGGCAACTCCGCCCGCCAGACGCGCCATAGCGACTGCCGGCCCACCATCTTCTCGCGATAGCGCTCCAGCCTCTTGGCGCGCTCCACGTTCAACTTTTCGCGCCAGCGGCTCTGGCTTTCCATATCGGGGAACGCCATAATCTCGACGGCGGTCGCCCACAGCACATCGAGATCGTGCACTTCTCCCAGAAGATCCTGCAGTTCTTTCAGATCGTCGCCCCATAACGCGTGCTGGCGCGGCAGAAAATTTTCCACCGTGTAACGGAAGCGTTTGATGCCAATGCGCAGCGCGTGCCAGCTCATTTGCGACCGCGTCCGCAGAGCATGTTTGTGCAGATCGTAAGCGGCTGTCCACTTTTCGAGCGCCAGATGCAAATACACCACGCTCCCCGGACGCACCCGCGCCGCACGCTGCGGCAGAGTTCGCGACCACTGCCGCCATTGCTTGCGGTCAAACTGATGGAGATCTTTGAAAGCGTGCTGCTTGCAAGCGGCCTCGCGCGCGTGCACGTGAGCCAGCAGTTTGATAGCGACGGGATCGCCCGACAAATGATCGCCCTGATTTTCAGCAAAGACGCGGCTTGCCGCTTCTCCCGCGGCGATATCGCTCAGCTTCTCGATCCATTCCTGCATCACCTGCATGTCGCGCAGCTCACCCAGCGCCTGAAAGAGTTTTTTCCCCGCCTTCTTCATATCCTTCCATGAAGAATCGGGATCGATCGACATCAATCCATCGGCCAGAGAACGGCAGCGCCGCAGCGCCACTCGAAGATCGTGCACCGCGTCGACATCGAAGCCGGCAGCCGCCCGATCGCACTCCACCAGCACGCGCTCCATCCAGGCGCGCAGGCCAAGTTTCGGCTTGGAGGCCCTCGCCGCGGTAGCGTTGGATGGTGCGCGGGAATCTGCTTCGTCTTCCGCCATATCGACAACTACTGTGCCCCTGGGAAGCGGAGCAAAGCCCCGTCTCCACAGCGGCAATCTCAGTAATCCACGACGACCAGTGTACAGAAAAAATTGCCAGCCATATTAAGGCTGGCAACTGGATACTGGATACTGGCCACTGGCAACTGCTTCTAGTTGCTCAGCACCTTCTCGCGTTCTTCGGCGTCCAGCCGCTCCTCACGAGGCGACGACGGCAGCGCAAACTCCAGCACTTCGTCGATGGTCTTCACGTAGTGCGTCGTCAATCCTGTCAACTGTTCGGGGGTCAGGTCTTCCTCGACATTGGTTTTGTTGTCCGCCGGCAGAATCACGTCATGCACACCGGCGCGTTTGGCGGCCAGCACTTTCTCCTTGATGCCGCCCACCGGCAGTACATTCCCGCTCAGCGTGATTTCGCCCGTCATCGCCGTCAGCGGACGCACCTGCTTGCCCGACAGCAACGACACCAGGGCGGTCACGATGGTGACGCCCGCCGAAGGACCGTCTTTCGGAATCGCTCCCGCCGGCACGTGAATGTGGATGTCATGGTTGGCGAAAAATTCTTCGTCAATGCCCAACTCCTTCGCGTTCGAGCGCACCCAGCTAAGCCCGGCCTGCATCGACTCGCGCATCACGTCCTGAATCTGTCCGGTGATGGTCAGCCCGCCTTTGCCTTTCATCTGGTTGGCTTCGACGAACAACACGTCGCCGCCCGATGGCGTCCACGCCAATCCCACCACCACGCCCGGGCGTTTGGTGCGCTCGGCAATTTCGCCCTCGCTGCGGATCTTGATGCCGCCCAGAAACTCCTGCACGACCTCCTTGGTAATCACCAGCTTCTCGGTCTTTCCTTCCGCAATCCGTCGCGCCTGCTTGCGGCAGATGGTGCCGATGTTGCGTTCCAGGTTGCGCACCCCCGCCTCGCGCGTGTAATGGCGGATCACGTGGCTGATTGCCTCTTCCGGAAATTCGATCTGCTCTTTCGTGATTCCGTTTTCTTCGATCTGCCGCGGAATCAGGTATTGGAACGCGATGTGGACTTTCTCCTCCTCGGTGTAGCCCTGCAGTTCGATGATCTCCATGCGGTCGCGCAGCGGCTCCGCAATCGGGTCCAGCATGTTCGCGGTGGTAATGAACAACACCTTGGAGAGATCGAACATCACGTCCAGGTAGTTGTCGCGGAAAGTCGCGTTCTGCTCCGGATCGAGCGCTTCCAGTAACGCCGACGCCGGATCGCCGCGGAAGTCGCGCCCCACCTTGTCAATTTCGTCGAGCATGAACACCGGATCTTTCGTCTCCGCGCGCCGTATGCCCTGAATGATCTGCCCCGGCAACGCCCCTATGTAGGTGCGCCGGTGGCCGCGAATTTCCGCCTCGTCGTGCACTCCGCCGAGCGACAGACGCACGAACTTGCGCCCCAGCGCCCGCGCAATCGATTTGCCCAGCGAAGTTTTGCCCACGCCCGGAGGCCCGACGAAACACAGAATCGGCCCTTTCATGTTCGGCTTCAACCGCCGTACCGAGAGGTAGTCCAGGATGCGGTCTTTCACCTTCTGCAGGTCGTAGTGGTCGGCGTCGAGAATCTCTTTCGCCTTCGGAATTTCAATTTCTCCGCCCGAAGTCTTCGCCCAGGGCAGGATCGCCAGCCACTCGATGTAGTTCCGCGTAACCGAATAATCCGCCGCCATCGGCGACATGCGTGCCAGTCGCCCCAATTCCTTCAGCGCTTCTTTCTTCACATCGTCGGGCATGCCCGCGGATTCAATCTTTTGCTTCAGTTCGTCGGTGTCGCGCTGGCCCTCGTCCTGCTCGCCCAGTTCTTTTTGGATCGCCTTCATCTGCTCGCGCAAGTAGTACTCGCGCTGCGTCTGCTGCACCCGATCCTGCACTTCTGACTGGATCTTGTTTCGCAGTTGCTGCACTTCCAGTTCTTTGGCGAGGTGCTGATTGATTTTTCCTAGCCGCGCCCGGACGTCGCTCGTCTCCAGCGTCTCCTGCTTGTCGGCCGTCGAAAGCGAGGGCAGCGACGAGGCGATAAAGTCCACCAGCCGTCCCGGCTCTTCAATGTTCATCGCCACCGTGGAGAGCTCGTCCGAGAGCGTCGGCGAACCGGCCACGATCTGCTGGAACAAGGTCAGCACGTTCCGCTGCAGCGCTTCAATCTCGGAATCTTTGGGCGGAATCGTCTCCGGAACCGTGGTCACCCGCGCCCGCATGAACGGCGATAGCTGCGCGAAATCCGCCAGCCGCACCCGCTCCAGGCCTTCCGCAAAAACGAACAGACTCTGGTTGGGCATCTTGACCACTTTGTGCACCACCGCCAGCGTTCCGATGGCGTACAGATCGGTGGGCTGTGGCGTATCCACCCGCGCCTCGCGCTGGGCCACCACTACGATAGTCTTGTCGTCGCCCAGCGAGTTGATCAGCTGTACAGAACTTTCTCGCCCAACCGTCAGCGGCAGCACCGCGTGGGGGAACAGGACCGTGTCGCGCACCGGCAATATCGGCAGCGACCGCTCGGTGGTTTCGTAAGCAGTGTGCTCGGAAGCAGAATAAGAGATAGGATCGCCCATGGTTTTCACTTGAGTGTCTTTCACTCAACTTTGGATGAACTAAAGTGCCAAAAAGATGCAAGCCTTAGTGTTAGGTTGTTGAATTCTATACCTTTTCTAGCATTTTGCAAGACGGATTCGGTCGATTCCAATCAAACTTGGAGACACGCCTCCCCGCCTGCGCCGCGGGTCCGCACGCCCCTGTCAGATAAGCAATTTCCTCGGGTTTCCCGCCTCCAACTAAAACACGTGCTTTGCGCGATCGCCTTTGAACACCATCTCATGCAAAATATGCTCGTCCGCCGCATTCAAGGTGAAAGCCGTCTCATTCCTAGTGGCCTTCGCGTCCAGCGGAACCAGTGTGCACTTGGCGCGTACCTCAATCGGCCTCTTCGGCCCTAACTGCCGGAACACCATGATGTGGTCCGAGCCCTCCATTATGTGACGAATCTCGTAGTTCCCCTTCGGCAACAGCGTGTTCGCCACCCACACCTTCTCTGAAAAGCTCACCTGATACTTGTCGGCAATTCCCATCTGATTCTCGGCAACCAGCACCGAGCCGAACAAGCAAACGCATATCAGGACAAGAATCCCTGCAAAAATCTGACGCATAAGAGTCCTCCTGTTTGTAGGTCCGGGCCAAGCCGGCCCACCTATACCCTAAACCGAGGATTCGCTTTGCGCAGTGCACCTGCTCACAGCAGGTTGTGATAAAAGAGCCATGGGTACAGCACCGCCACGAACAGCTTTGCGGTGCTTCCTCAGCCTTGTCGGCGCCTTCAGGAATTCAGAGGGACCGACCGCCTCACTGCACGTCCACAATCTTCAGCGTGGTCACCTGCCTCACCCAGCGCGCCATTCTTTTTTCATCGGGTATCACGATGCGGTATGACCCCTTCTTGTCATCGAGCGGCTTGCCGTCTTTCAAGAAGGCGAGGATGACTTGCTTATCGTTGAACCGTGGGTCGATCTCGGGCAGTGCAATCACAACCCGATAGTCATCGGCCGCCTCCACCAGCAAACATGAAGCCATCCGTTTTCCCTTCATCGTCTCGTCGAACCCAACTCCCGCCTTTTCCAATACAGCCCTAAGCGCGACGCCCTCAAACGTAGCAGACACACCAGAGGCAGCCGTCGTGACCTTCACGTGCGGCAAAGCCTCGATGTCAGCCCGGGCCAAGACAGTTTGCTTTCCGCTTTCGGCTTGAACGGTCAGTTTCTGACACAACGCGAGGGTGGTCTGCAACGTCAGAGCAAGAGCAAAGAGCGCGCCGGGAAAGAATAGGCGATTTTTCATATCACACCCGAAGAATCATAACCTCGGTAGCTTTGATGAGGGCGGCTGCAGTCTGCCCCGCCTTCAGTTGCATTTCGCGAGCCGAACTTGCAGTAATAATCGACGTGATCTGCTGGCCGCCGATCGAAATCTTTACCTCGGCCATCAGACCGCTGATGCGAACCGAATCGATGCGTCCCACCAATTGATTGCGTCCACTGACCCGGCGGACGACCTGCTCCCGTTCTTTCTCCGTTCTGCCACGCGTTCGAAACAGCAGCTTGTCAACCTCGCTTCGTGGAATCCGGTGGTGTCCTCCGACCGTCTGGATGCTGCGAATTTTCTTCTTGTAAATCCACTGCTTGATGGTGGGGAAGCTGATGCCTAGCTGCAAAGCGGCGTCCCGAAGTTGCAGGAGTTCTTCAGCATTCCGTCCGGATTTGCCCTTCTGCCGCATCGGAACGAAATCGTACAGTCATTGCAAGGCACGGTCAACCCGCTGAGATCCCCGGCGCTATCACCAGCCCTCTCTTTTGAATGCATATATACGCATAATATTTGACATCATAACCGTATGTCATATACATTTCAAAGTTCTTTGATTCAAGACTGATTGGGGGAGGGTTTAATGCGTAGTGTTGCTCTGTTTTTCGCGGTGGTCGTTCTCTGTCTTTCGTCGACGTTGTCCTTTGCGCAGGCCAAAACGGGAGCGAGCCTTTCCGGCGTGGTGACCGACCAAAGCGGCGCAACCCTTCCCGGTGTCGCCGTGACAATCAAGAACGCCGACCGAGGTGCAACGCGCACGATCGCAACCGACGGCGCAGGGCACTATCAGGCGTCCGGCATGCCTCCGGGGCGCTTCGAGATCCGAGCGGCAAAACAAGGGTTCGCCGATGAAACGCGCACGGGAATCAGCTTGGCGGTTGGCCAGGACGCCACGGTCGACATTAAGATGCAGCGGTCGACCCCCGACGCCTGCGCGAGCGGCCACGAGTTCGCCACCACTGATTGCACGCTGACTTGGCACGGCATCACGCTCTACGGTGCGTATGACGTCGGCGTCGGCTGGGTCAGCCACGGCTTACCGGAAAACGGCTATAACTATGAGGGCGAATCTCTGGTGAACCGAAACGGCTATCAACATCGTTTCGTCGTCGCACCGAATAACCTGTCGCAGACGGGTTTCGGCGTCAGGGGCAAGGTAGGATTTCTGCCTGGCTGGTCGGTTGTGTTTAACGCTTCCACTGGCATCAATCCGCAGTCCGGCCTGCTCGCCAATGCGTCAAAGACCGACATCATCAACAACGGCCTTCCCAGGAGGAGCTATTCGATAGCCATCGACGGCGCGCGCGCGGGCCAACCCTTCAATGACGAATACTATGGCGGTATATCGTCCGCGCATTTCGGAACGCTGACCTTCGGCCGCCAGCGCTCTCTCGGCACCGATGCGATGCTTCAGTACGATCCGGCCGGCGGCGCCTATGCCTTTTCCTACATCGGGTATAACGGCACGATGGCTGGCGGCGGCGACACTGAGGACTCCCGTTGGGACGACGCCGTTAAGTATCGCATCGCCTATGGACCGGTCCATTTCGGCGCGATGTATAAATTCGCCGATGGTTCTGCCGGTTGCTACGACCCCGCGGCAGCCGCGGGGAACACATGGACCGCGACCTCCTGCACTCCGCAATCCGCGCACAACAACGCCTGGGGATTCGACCTCGGCGGATCCATCGGCCCAGACAAGGGTAAGGTCTCCGCCGACGCCGTCTTCCAGCATTACAACCAGGCAATCAGCGTATTGAACCCCTTGCTGGGGCCGCAGAGTCCAGCGACGCCGCATCTGGGGTATACACAGTCGCTCACTGACAGCATCGATACAACCCCTATCAACGGCGGCGACGGCCTCGGCCCCAATCTGATCTCGACGGACAACACCGTCTTTGGCATCGTGACCGACAACAACGCAGTTATGTTCGCTGCCAAGTATGTGTGGGACCCATTCAAGTTTTTTGCCGGCTACGAATACATCTGGCAGAATAACCCGAAGAACCCGTTGGGCGTTGGCGCCGAGGACCAGGGCGGTTATATCATGAGCGGAGTCGAAGACAACAATCTTGATTCTGAAAAGTTGGTGAATATCTGGTGGACGGGCGCGAAGTACACCTACCGCAGCAAAACCGACTTTACTTTCGCCTGGTATCAACAACGGCAGAACGACTTCCGTCTTCCGCCGGCCTGCTCGCCCTCAGCCGGTTTCCGCGCCTCCTGCGCGGGCACCCTCAACGAGGGGTCGTTCTATTTGGATCATCACTTCACCAAGCGTTTCGACGGTTATGCCGGAATTGCGTATTCCTGGGTGAGCGGCGGTCTGGCCATCGCCATTCCTCATGGCCCCGGCGTCCCCTATAACTCCGACAACAACTGTGCTCCGACGGTCGGTGGACGTTTCACCTTCTGATCGCTCCGCGGCGGGCTCAGTCGAGAGCCCGCATGGAGCTGCCGTTGTATGCGCGACATGGTTGAAAGCGGCCGTGAATCCCAGATTGGAACCGTGAAGTGGTAAAAGACGGCCAGCCGATTTGCCGAGGTTGTGCCGGGGAGAGCTACTGCAGCCTAAAAGGGCAAGGTGAGCGTTACAATGCTTCACGCCTCCGGATAAATCCCCAGCACCTTCACCAGGTCTGAGATCTCGCCCAGATGCCGCAAAGCATTGCGCGAATCTTCATCGTCGCCGCGCAGCAAATCCACAAAAAACACGTATTCCCACGGACGCCCTCGCAGGGGCCGCGACTCGATCTTGCTCAAACTGATGTCGCGCAGCGCGAACACGCTGAGCGCCTTGAACAGCGCCCCCGGAATATTCTTCACGCTGAACGCCAAAGAAGTCTTATCCGCCTTCGCCTTATCCACATTGCGCGCCGCCGGCGGCTTTCCCCACCTGATCTTTTCTGGTTCGATCTTTCCTGGTTCGAGCTGTCCTCGTTCGATCAGAAAGAAGCGCGTAAAGTTCTTCTTGTCATCCTCAATTCCGGCCTTCAGAATTTTTCCCCCGTACACTTCGGCGGCCCGCCGGCTGGCAATGCCCGCGGCGTCGCGCAAGCTCTCCGTCACCACATGCTTCAGGCTTCCCGCCGTGTCGTAGAACGGCACCGGCTCCAGCCGCGGATTCTTGGCAAACAGGTCGCGGCATTGATCGAGCGCCACCGGATGCGAGAACACGCGCCCGACGTCTCCGAACTTGGTGCCCGGCAGCGCGATCAAGTTGTGCACGATGCGCAACCGGAACTCGCGCACAATGTGAACCTCGCGCCCCAGCAACAGATCCAGGTGTTCGGCGACCGACCCCGCCAGCGAGTTCTCGATCGGAATCACCGCCCCGTCCACTGATCCACGCTTGACCTGGTCGAAGACCTCGAGCGAACGCGCGCACGGCACCACCTGCGCCCGCGGCAACATCGCTTCGGCCGCTTCATGGCTGAAAGAGCCAAGCTCTCCCTGGATAGCAATCTTCATCAAGCCATTTCCTTCTTTGCCTTGAGACGGTGCTTGCCACGTCTCACTCTGCGGCAGGAGACGGGGCAAGCCGCGTCTCTACGGGGAAATCCGTCGCAAACGCGCCAGCTCTTTCGTCATAACCAGCGCATCCATCTGGTTCGAATAGTACCCGCCGACCGTCTTCTGGACGAAATATCCTTTCTGCTTGTAGAAGCGAATCGCGGCGGCATTATTCACCGGCGTCTCCAGAGCAACCGCCGCCGCACCCGCCTGCAGCAGCTGTTCTTCCGCCGCCCGCAGCAAAGCCGAGCCCACCCCCGCCCGCCGCGCCTCCGCGACCACATCGATAGTAATGATGTGCCCGCTCTTGCGGCGAATCTCCGCGACGATGAACCCTAGAATCAATGCCGGCCCCTGCCCGTTGCCCGGAACCCCGCCGTCTTCGCCCTCGGCCACCAGGGTAAACGACCCCGGCCGGCGCATATACAAGGCTAGTTCCGTTCGCGAGTACGCCAGTTGCGGATCGAAGCAAGCCTGGTCAATGCGCCACAACGTGTCCAAATCGGTTTTCTCGAATTGGCGGATTCGGAACGGCACGCCGTTATTGTAGCGGGTTAGCGCAACCGTATACACCAACCCTCCTTTGCATCGTGTTCGTGTGCCAGGCCGTGAATTCTGGTAATTTCTTGCGCATGAGAAGGCCGGTCCTGATCGCGATCGACATGTTGCGTGACTTCCTGGAAAGCTGGGAGCCGGGTCGAAAGGAAAAGACTAGTGAATTCCATCAACGCCCTCGTAGCCATCATGCGGAACTTTTCCCATCCGGTGATCTGGGTGCGACAGGAGTTTGAACCCGATCTGCAGGACGCGTTCCCCGAGATGAGAGCTAAGGGAATCCGCATCACCGTCCGGGGAACACCCGGCTGCGAAATTCTCTCGGAGTTGGCGGTTGCTCCAACCGATGTTGTCATGGTCAAGAAACGGTACAGCGCGTTCTACGGAACCAACCTTGACCAAGCGCTTGCCCGCCTCGGCCCCGACGCGATCCTCCTGGCAGGGATCAATACCCACGCATTCGCGCAACCGCTATCGACGCATACCAGCGAGATTGGCCTGTAATCCTGGCATCGGACCGCATCGACTCCTACGACCAGGAACACCACGAAATCTCCTTGAGGTACATGAAGGACAAGATTGCCGCGCTTCTGAGCAATGAAGAGATCCGTTCGGCGCTCTAAGGGTTCGGAGAAAAAAATAATCAGGATTCGAGTGGATCCGCCGAGGCCCGGGTTAACTCAAACAGTTAGGGATGAATCATATGAGGATATGCATACCTCCCATTCTGTGTAGTTTGGTCCTGGTTGTGATGTCAGCGGCCCAGAGCGGCCCCGAGCGGCCCCGAGCAGAATGGCCCCTCAAAGGCTCCCGAGGTCAAAGGTGTACTCGACGATTCCCGCACAGCCGTCTTCGAAACCCCGGAGCACATTCCAGACGCGATGGCCCGGGCCTTCCGCGACAACACGGGAACGGTCCACCTGGTGGCTGCGAGTTCCGAGCTGTTTCAAAACCTGGGCCCGACCCTGGACAGCGTCCAGCACAGTTGTGAGGTCGGGCACTATTCTGCGGGCGATGCCAATCCCGCGGACTTCAACGATCAAACCTGGATCGATTCCTTCTACACCCTCGACGGCGAAACCATTGCCGGCCTGACGCACACGGAATATCACGGCTGGGCGCACAAGGGCGAGTGCACCTTCAAGAACGGCTACAACGGGTGCGAGTATGACTCCGATACCTATCACCAATCCAACGATGGCGGCTACCACTTCGGTGCGTTCAAGGCGCCCGCCAATTTCCTCGCCGGAGTTCCCTACAAGTATGTGATCAATGGCGGCCCCTCCGGCTATAGCGTCGACAGCAACATTATTGAGCTGGGCGGATGGTATTACGCCATGGTGACAGCCTGGCAGTGGCCTCCGAACTGCACGAGGCAACAGGGACCACACCGTTGCCTGACGCCGAGCGGCGGCGGCCCTATTCGCACGCAGGACGTTTTCGACCCATCCTCCTGGCGCGGATGGAGCGGCACAGATTTTTCCGTGTCCTTCGTCGATCCCTACCCGGGCCCGGTGGAGCGTCCCCAAGAGCACGTCTACACGCCGGTTCCGTACATGGACGTAGTGACCGGGATCAACATTTTTCAACCGTCGAATTTAGTCGTCGCAGTTCTATGGAATCCCTGGACCAATGAATATGGAGCGAAAGGTTTCTACCTTTCCACCTCGACCGATCTGGTCAACTGGACCAAGCCGACATTGGTGGCCACCCTCGAGCAGTTCGTCGCTCGGGAGCCCGCAGGGAGTTGGTCCTACGCTTACTTTTCGTTGATCGATCCGGCAGCCCCAGATCGGAATTTTTCCACTATTGGCGATCACCCTTACCTGTACTATGTGCGCTTCGCGAACGATGGATCAAGTCGCGTTTTGTTCCGGCAGGAGATCAAGTTGACGGTGAATTGACCGGTGAGGTTTTTGCGGATTGGTGGCGGCGGCTCAGGCTCCCGTCACAAAGTCTCCACCGGACGACCGAACGCTCTTTTTTTTCCTCGCCCCCTTGCGCGGTTGCATCTGTAGGAAGTACGATTTCTTGCACGAGGCAACGTGGGGCGTTTCATCTTCATTGACGTGGTCGCAGCGTTCGCGCTCTCTTTCATCTGGTATGCGTGGTTTGTCCGTTACAACCGGAAGCGAGCAGGCAACGTGCTGCAGTGGGTGCAGGCGGCGTGCCTTGGAAAGGGCCGCATCGCCGATCTGCGATGGCAGTCCAACAGTTCCCGGTTGAAAGCAACTCTTCATCTTTCCTCGCGCTGGTTTGAGGATGCCCACCTCACCATTAGCCTCTTGCCGCGTCCGATCCCGGTGCAGTGGGTCCTGAGCCGTTATCGCCAGGAGCAGGAAACGCTCACGTTCGAAGCCGACATGGGATTTCCCCCGGGCTTCCATCTCGAGGTCATCCGTCATCGCTGGTCGGGCCGCTCGGGCGCGCAAAAATCGGGCGCGCAAAAATCGACCAGCAGTCGCAACTGGACCATCAGCCGCCCCGGCCCCGTCATTCTCACCACCAAGGAAGACTGGCCCGTCGAACTCAACCCGGTCGTGAATGCGCTGGCCTCTTGGCGCGACAAGGATTTTGAGGGGGTCCGCTTCAACTCTACCTCCCCGCACTTCACCGCCACCGTAGCGTTAGAAAACCTCTCCGATCAGAAAGCCGCATCCGCCCTGCTCGGCCTCTTCCGCGAACTGGCCGCCAGTTCCTCAGCCAAACAGCACTAAGAGAGCCGGCTGCCGCGAGGAGCGTAGAACCCCCCGCGCCGCGGTCGGTCGCGAAGGGGAAAAGATCGAGCGGGTGTTCACGGTCGAGGTCAAGGACGAATCCGGGAGTGTCGTTGCGCAGGTCGAGAAGTTGCTGCACGTCCGAAGAAAAAACCAGTCTTCGAACTGACAAGAAGCTGACTTGCGAGACCGCCCTTCGCTGCCCTTCGTGTTTATCGATATTACGCCAACGGCCCTTTCCGATTTGACCGCAGACTCCGACGCTACATCAACTTCCTACTCCGCCAATGCTCGGCCCATCCAGTGGAAATACTCCGATACCACACGCGCGGCGTCCGCAGTAACGCACTCAATGCGACAGGCCACTAGAGTGCGGGATCCATGTACTTGTCTCCTCACCGCGCCGAAAGGCAAAGAATCCGGAACACTATGACGTTGGCTGCATTGCGACCATCCGTTCTTGCATATAATCTGGTAGGAACAAACGATGAACACCACCCCGCCGAATCTGCTCGGCACGGTACTGCTCGTCTCCAGAGACGAAATTGCAAGCCGTCAAGTGACCGATGCGATGCAGCAACTTGCGGTCTCCGTCGAGGTCTGCGCCAGTATATCCGCGGCTGCCGACCGGCTGAGCCGCCACAAGTTTGAAGGCGTGGTCATAGACTTGGAGCTTGGCGACCAGGGCCTCGTCTGCCTCGAACACGTGCGGGCCTCCGCCTCAAACCGAACCGCTGTCATTTTCACACTCACCAGCAGCAGCCAGGAGAATGCCCATGCTCTGAAAGCTGGCTCCAGCTTTGTGCTTCAAAGGCCCCTCACCTCCGAGTCCATCGGCCACACCCTCAAGGTCGCCTACGGATCCATTATGCGCGAGCGCCGACGCTATTTCCGCTATCCCGTCGTTGTCCCGGTAGTCCTCAACCGAAAGATGGCAGCCGCGGTCTTTGGTCAAACTGTCAACATCAGCGAGTGTGGCATGGCGCTTAGCACTTTAACTCCGCTGGCACCGGGGTCGGAGGCCACCGTCCAATTCACCCTGCCAGACCCGCTCCTGCGGATCACAGCCGAATCCAAGGTGTGCTGGAACAACGAGAAGGGTGAGGTTGGTTTGTCCTTTCACTTCTTGCCCTTTGATTGTGCTTCTCAACTCCAGTTGTGGCTGGCGCAGAAGTTGGAAAAACAACTACCCCAGCTGGTGACTGATAAATTTTGTGAATCCAGTCTGTCCTGAGCCTGTGGAATTGCGAGCCACTACTGTTTGATGGTGATAGAGTTGGAACACGGGAGCAACGGTGAGGACGATACTTGTAGTGGACGACAGCCGCCTGATGCGGACCGTGGCCGAAAGGGATCTGGCGAAGGCCGGCTACCGCGTCATCACGGCTGCAGATGGGGAGCACGGCTTGCGGTCTGCGCGACAGAGCACTCGTGATCTCATCCTGCTGGACATGCTTCTCCCGAAGGTTTCTGGACTCGATGTACTTCGCGCACTGAAAACTGATGAGCTCACCAAATACATTCCCGTAATCGTGCTGACAAGCCTTTCCAAGGGCAATGCGGACAAGCTTATGAACGAAGGTGCGGCAGCCTTCTTTGAAAAGTCAGAGCAAACTTTCCAGGGCAGTTCAGCCGGATTGATTCAACTGGTTGACAGCGTGCTGGCTAGTGTAAACGCCACCGGAAAACAAAAAGAAACGGGTTAAGAAGTGCCCCGGCAAAATGCTTCACCGCTCTCGTAAACCGCTTCCACTAAACCGTGCACTGCGAAGATCGCCCCAAAAATGCTTGAGACCCCGACATTGTTAGAGAGGGGATTTTACGCCACCCAATCAGATAGTCAGACAACTACTGCGCGGGGCGAAAATAGGCTTCCTGATTAATCGATCATGTAGCCGGGCGTTCAGTCGTCAGCGGCCCTTTTTTTTTGCTCCTAAGGCCTGCAAACGAAGAGTCAGGCTTTTTTGGTGAGTGACCCGGCCGAGCACCGTCTCCACCGTGGCCACCAAGCGATCGGAGCTCTTGTCGAGTTCCAGAGTGGACTTTTCGAGGTAGGCGGCCGCGCCTTCGCTGAGGAGTTTTTCTTCGTTCCTCTGCGACAGGCTGGTCAGCACGATGACCGGAATGTCCATGGTGGCGGGATTTGCTTTCAGAGCTTTTAGGACGTCGGGGCCGCTCATCTTGGGCAGCATCATGTCGAGCAGGATGATGTCGGGCAGTTTGTCATTAACGACCTGCAACGCTTCCTCGCCGTCGGCGGCGGCGCTGACCTCGAAACCGGCTTTGGACAAAGCGTGCTCATTGGCCATCCGGAAAAACTTGCTGTCGTCGACTAAGAGCACTTTGGCTTTCACAGCCACACGCAACCTTCTTGTGGGTTCATCGGCCAGGCGGCGGAAAACTTGAGGGGTGGGGTAGCTCGTCCCCTAAACTTAGAGCCAACGGAGCCTACTGCGAGTATACCGCAGCGTTACCTCCGAATCGTTGGCCTTCCTGCCGCTCACGAGAATGGCAAATCCAGGTTAGCCTCAGCAACGTGGCAACGTGCATGCTGGGATTAGCGCAGTAACCGTCACGGCCTCTACGCTCGTGTCTCCACCCTCGACCAGCAAAGGTTGGACTCTGCCTGCTCTCGTAATGACGGCTACCACTGCACCATGCTGAAACGGCCGCGCAACTACGGCCTCGGCGACCTCACCGTGGACAACTACGCCACCCACAAACACCCCAAGGTGCGGACCTGGACGGAATGCTCCGTTACGAAACTTTGGTGGGTGCACCAACGTAGGCCCGCTCGTGACCTGGATCACAGATTTCCGTGATGACAAGCTTCAACATTGGCTGTAGGCGTTTACAGATGGGGCCGCTCGCGCTGGTACGTGTTCCCCTTCCGTCCATCTGACAAATTGAAGAGCGCAAGAATGCCGTCGCGAGGCTATTGGTTCTGAATAGTGGGTTGGGCCGTCCTCTTGGCGGCGAGTGGTGAGCGAAAAAGTTTGGAGTGCATTCTTCATGGGGAAACAGGCGAGCACAATGAATCAGGATCAGGAGAATGGAGCAGGTCAACGCAAATCTAGCGTTCAGGCACGGCCAACCCGAAGAATATCGCGCCCATTCATCCGTCGCTCTCACGTCCTGATGCTAGTTATATTGATGGCTGGTTTCATCTTGACTTTTTCTGCATTCGTTGCGGTTCGCAAGCAGGAGCATCTCGCTGCAGAAGAGGAGTTTCTTAGTGAAGCGGTGGGCGAGGTGGGCGAGGTTTCCGAAGGCTTCGACCAATCTATTCAGCTCGTTCGCTCCCTTGAAGCTCACTTCAAAGCAACAGACCGCGTTACCGCGACTGGCTTTCGCGCTTTCGTGCAGCCGCTTCTCTTCCACTATCCCGGGGTCCAGGCGCTCGAGTGGATCCCGTTAGTCACGGACAACACCCGCTCGATGTACGAGAAGGCCGCGAAACGGGACTTTCCTGGGTTCCAGATCACCGAACGTAAAGGACAGGGCCCCATGGTACGCGCGGGCCCGCGCCCAGAGTACTTCCCGGTTTACTTTGTGGAACCTTATGCGACCAACGAAGCGGCGTTGGGATTCGATTTGGCATCCAATCCAGCTCGGCGTGAAGCGCTTACCCGAGCGCGCGACACCGGGGACATTGTTGCCACGGCGCGGGTAGTGCTGGTCCAGGAAAAAATCGGCCAATACGGGTTTTTGCTGTTTGACCCCTTGTACCGCAAGGGGGCAAGCCTCAACACGCCTGAACAGAAGCGCGCCAATCTGGTTGGGTTCGTCTTAGGTGTTTTCCGCATTCCGGACGTGGTGGAGACCGCGATTCGCAACCACAAGCGTACAGGGTTGGATTTGAGCCTCTATGACGAATCGGCCGAGCAAAAAGAGGGGTTCCTTTACCGACATCCCGCAGAGAGGCCGGGTCGGGAGAAAGAAGGCTCAAGCCGAGCAGCGGCAGGTTTGGTCCATACCGCCGAACTGGAAATCGGGGGCCGCACCTGGCTGCTTAGAGTCACACCCGGACCGGGACAACATGGTACGTATACGAGCCGAGCCTGGCTGGTACTGCTGGGCGGCATCACTTTCACGCTGGTCCTAGCGGCCTATGCTCAAACCATCCGTCGACATTCGGAAGTACTCACCGCGACCAATGAGGTTCTTGCGACAAGCGAAGATATGCGACGGAGCCTCAGTGATCACTTCAAAAGCGGCCAACGATTATCACTTCAAAACCGGCCAACGGGATTGGCCGTCCAGGACTGAGAATGTTCTATCCTGCCGCCTCCTGTGGTGGCAAGTCGGTTT
>Ga0116112_1001072_pt1 | contig 18951 bp, 22 predicted proteins | sample June2015DPH_8_15_FD_89721 | JGI IMG/M metagenome (GOLD analysis project Ga0116112, IMG submission 89721) | Peatland microbial communities from SPRUCE experiment site at the Marcell Experimental Forest, Minnesota, USA - June2015DPH_8_150 | ecosystem: Environmental > Terrestrial > Soil > Wetlands... | reverse complement strand
CTGTACCGTTATTCAACGGTATGTTAGTCAGGGCTGAACCATTGCCATTGGTTTGAAGGAAGCGATGGCAGGTTACACAAGAGCCATTAGCACCAGAATTATTCATATTCGTGGTGTTGATTTGATAAGAAGCACCATTTCCAGAGTTGTTTATATCGAGTCCTGAGATGCTTGATAATGGAACTGTTCCTGTACCGTTATTCAACGGTATGTTAGTCAGGGCTGAACCATTGCCTGTTAAATTAGAGGCATTCAGATTCGTTAAACCTGCGCCATTTCCGTTAATTCCTGTCGCATTATAAATATTCGTGTTGACTATCGTTACATTGACAAGAGTGTTATTATAAAACGTCATTCCATTCAGGCTCGTGCATACCCAGGCCGTTCCATTCCACTGCGGAACATTGCTGCCTGTACATGATGCATCGGGAGTTGGTTCAAATGAACCTGTCTGGAGATATTGAGCACTCATAACCCATCGGTTAATAATAGCCATCCTTCCCAGATTACTATAAAAAGAAGCTCCATATTGATGAGTTGCAGCAACTGTTTCGGTATTGTTCACTATGAACGTCCGAACCCCGCTGTAAACGTCCGCAGTTACGTTGAACTGCTGAATTGGGGTTCCGTCTTCAGTTACTCTTCCAAACAACATCCCATTTGTTCCATTAAGCCGGGTATCGACTGTGATACTGATTATAGTACTCCCACCTGTTCCTGTGGAGATGGATAAATTTGCTCCTGGAGGTTCAGTCCAGAATGCATTAGAGTTCCATGGAGTGTTGTTGCTGCTTGCATTTGTTGCAATGGAATTTGTTGCCCCTACTGGCACTGCAATAAGCAGGATTGCCATTACGATTAGAATGTTTATTTCATTTTTTGCCATGGTTAATATTACGCCTCCCTCATATTTAAATTATCTTGCCGCACACAGGGCATCTGAATACCATTCGGTTCCATCGTCGGGACATTTCAACACTTTTCTTTTTAGTATTTATTTATATAATTGCCCAATTTGGATTTCCTATCAGTTGTAAATATTTTCTATTATACCATAATGGAACACTTAAAAGTTCTATTGGTTTATACTGTTTAACTGCATCGTACAATTCTGCTTTCGTGAGTTCAACCGCTGTGCCTATTGGCATGCCTATGAGTATTCTTTCTGCCATTGGCATCAACGCATCCTTAAACATATCCTGCATGCCGAATTTGTCTGAAACTACTATCAATGAATCACTAAACCCCACGAACGCTGGCGCTCCGTAGGCCACCATGCACTTTCCCAACTGTGCTGCCGCATTGCAGCTATACGCAACCACTGCCATGTTTTTAACAACACTCAGGTTCGATTGTTTACCGCACACGCCGCAAGCTATTTGATCCTCCCAGCCCCGCGTCAACGTGCAAACCCCATCGTTTCCGATTAAATAATTTTTACAGCCGTGACTGAAATTGAAAAGAATCTTTGGTTTTGTTGCTGTCAGGATCCGCGTCATGCCCTCATAAGTAAGATTTGGGCCGCTGATATCCACTAGATTATATCCTAAACTCAAAATACGGCTTTCCAGTTCCAGCGCCCACTTATCCAGAATCGCCGTCGCGTCACCGGGTCCGAGGTTCGAGCGCGCAACTGCTACAGTAACAGGCTGCGTTATTGCTGCCACGTCTGACCTGAGTTGTGGTATAGATGACAACATCATGATTTTCCCTGATTTTTATAAAGATAATATCCTATGAGTCCCCCGACCACAGTTATCGAGAGTGCTGCAGCTGCGATTTCATTGGATATCTTAAATGATTGAGTATTTTGGATATCGGTGTTTGCCTGCATGTCGGCTTCAACGAGATAGTCCCTTCCATCGACAACGGTTATGCTCGTGGATATGTTTTGAAAACCATCCATGCTGAGCGTGACATTGTGTGTGCCTGGCGTCACTGGTATAGAGTTGGGGGTTATATAATCTGTTTTAACGAAATCAATATAAATGGTTGCGCCCATGGGAGTTGAATAAATTATTAGTGAACTCATAGCGCTGCCACTTCATCCCTGGCCTGTTTTAATTTGAAACCAAATGAACCTGGTATATTTCCATCAGTATCTATGGCGTCCTGCAACGCGTCGGCCGTGTAAATTTTTCCACCGGCATGTACCACGGTGCATTGCTCAGATATGCATTTTATGACGAATGGCGACTTGACCTCAGCGTTATTTTTTTTAAGGTCACATCCATATTCTCCTGTCATTTCTTACCTCCTAAAATCGCTATGCCAACGACCCCTACTGCCAGCAGCGCGACAGCAACTATGGCGCCTGTATTGCTTGTGGGTGGGGCGGCTGTGGTTGACGGCGCTGCGGTACCAACGGTTATAACTGCCTTGTTACTGACAATTGTACCGACTTGTGCCGTTATATTCGCTGCTCCCACGTCCAGCCCGATAACCAGACCTCCGGAAACTATCGCTACACCGGGAGTATCACTGTTCCAGCTCAATACGGGGCATGCCATCACATTACCTGTTTGGTCTTTGCACACTGCTGTTAGTTGCAAAGTCCCGCCTATACCTATGTTTGCCGATGCCGGGGATATTGTTATTGAAGCCAATGACGGTGCAGAGGAGCTAACAGTTATTGCTATTTTATTACTGACAATAGTTCCGACCCTTGCCGTTATATTGGCTGTACCTGATGTTATTCCTATAACCTCCCCTGTAAATTCCATAACTATAGCTACACCAACATTATCACTATCCCAGATCAGTGACGGACAGGTCATCACATTGCCCTTTGTGTCATAGCATACTACCGTCAGTTGCGAAGTCCCCCCTGTGCCTATGGTCGCCGATGTTGTGGATATCGTTATTGAAGCTAATGAGGTTGCCGTAGCGCTGACGGTTATAACCGCCTTGTTGCTGACAATTGTACCGACTTTTAAGGTTATATTGGCCGTTCCTGCCGATACCCCGGTTACTAATCCTGATAAACCATCGACTGTGGCTACAGAGTTATTATCGCTTGACCATGAAAACTGTGCTGTTGGACATGCGATAGTATTGCCGTTTTGGTCTTTGCACACTGCTGTCAGTGGCGAAGTCCCTGCTATGCCTACGGTTGCCGATGCCGGGGATATTGTGATGGTGGTGAGTGTTGTTGCCGCCGGCTGTATTGTTATTGCCTGACAATATCCCCCCCCTGTTGTCGTGGGGCCGCAAAATATATTTCCATATATATCTATTATCGAAAATTGAACTATTGTATATACGCCTGTTGGAATGGGGGTTGACCAATTACCAAATATAAATTTTGTCGTGGATGTTGCAGTTTCATAAAGCGAGCTGATGGTAAGCGTTGAACCGTCTGGTTTTTTGATAGTGGCCTGCGCAGCATACGCCTGACCTATATCCGCACCTGAAAATGTCGCATCGACTTCGACAGATATTGCATCGCCCTGGTTTGCATTGCATGAAGCTCCTGAGATTGGACTTCCGTTTTTGATGAAATATCCTGCCGTTATTGCACATGGAACCAACACAGGGGCTTTCAGTGTTAAATTGGAGCACCACTCTGGAGTATTAGAATGACATAAGTTTGACCCGGTTTGGGGCTCGTTTATAAATACAGACCCGATTTTATAAAGTCCCCCGACCGTAAAATATGGGGTGAGAGTGACTACAAAGGTCTGGATAGTAGTATCGCTGATGAAAATTATTTGGGAGTCGAATGCGTTACCCGTTCCGTCCGGGAGAGTCACCCCAACCATTGCCCGTACTGATTTTCCAATCTCCGATGAGTCGAATTGTACATCCACTTCTGCTTCTATTTTATCTCCAATCGTGGCGCTGCATGGGTCATTTACATGCGAGCCGTTTATCACATAACCATACATTTGAATTGTGCACATTTATTCTTCCTCATATTTATATTATTTAACCAGGGGGATAAACTAACTTCAGTTGAGACATTATACAGGTCACACAACCGCCATGCAGATTGCTGTTATACATCCCACTGGCATTGCTGTGGGATTGGAGACATGTAGCAGTCCATCCCGGTGCTGGTGAGTAAGGATAGTTCGCTGCTCCAGGACACCCTGATTGAAACCATCCTACATAGTATCCAGGATTATTTATATCCGTTTCAGTTCCTGGCCATGGATACATTGGAAGTTGTGATATAGATATTATTACTGATACTGTCTGCCCTGCGGCTATTGTAATTGTCCCTGTGGCGCTGATATATCCTGATAAAACAAGCCTATATGTGTGTGTTCCGGGCGAGAGCTTGGGTATTGTGAAGGGTGTCGTAACGCCTTGGTCTACGCCGTCTATGAATATTTCAGCACCACTGGGTGTACTTGAAATATTTATAGTGCCTGTTGCTGATACTAAGTTTATAGATAGTGACGTTGTTGCAGGAACGCTAAATATTTGTGTGGCCGTAATATATCCGGTCATTGCAACAGATATGACATAAGTACCATACGGTAAACTCGGTTTGTTTCCATTTACATCCGCTGCGACCCCGGATGCGTTCGTTGTGCCGTTAAAAACCGGGGCGCCTGTAATAGAATTAACTATTGAAACTGTTGCGCCGGCTATATTAGCCAGGGTTGATATTTTTCCTACTCCTGTCAATATTTCCATATCTAACTTGTCACGGTTATTGTTATTACGCTGTTTATTATGACAATCGTAAGCGCTACTGCGGTTGCTGCTGTTGATGTAACCGAGAACGTTGTTGACCCGGTAACATAACCTGCTTTCGATGCTGTCACCGTATAGTTGCCATATGGCAGTACAGGCTGGTTACCATTTGAATCCACAGCAACTCCATTGGCGTTCGTTACGCCGTTCCATGTAGCTGTTCCGGTTATGGCGATCGTCACGCCGGAATTTGGCGCCAATAACGTCTGAAGCGCGGGACCTTCCAGGGTTTTTATTCCCATTAACTGTGCTATTGTTCGAACCCGGAGTTCCATTGTTAATGGTTCCGGGGATTCTATTTTATACATTTTTTTATTTACTGTTGTTGTCTCGATAGGCATATTTTCCTCCAATTTTAAGATTTTCAAGACGATACCGGTATGCTGACGGGCACATAAATAACATATATTCTCAGATTTACTTCCCTTGTCGTGATTGGGAACATCACATCGTTGCTGGCGCCATTGGTGGGGCTGGGCATGTACCCATATTTATTTACCACAGCTACATATTGGCCTGCTGTGTATCTCCCCGGATCGTAAGCCAGGCATGCGTTACCGTTTGAATCAGTAACGATGGTATCCATTAGCACACGATTTACCGTCATTATTTGAACGGGAGTGCCAACAGACGGTTTTACAATATCATAGCTCGCTGAAGGAGAAGACGGGTTGCTTTGAGAATATTCATCCACATGAATCAGAATATTATTGGCTGCATTGCATGTCCCGGCTGCCGACAGGGGGATCACTGTTGTTATTGAAGTCCCGGTGATGCCCCCGTATGACGCAGTTATTGTTGTCATGCCTATGGCTACTGCGGTAAATACGCCCGTGGCACTGTCTATCGTTCCCACAGTCGTATCGCTGCTGCTCCACGTCACAGTTTCAGTAATTGAGTTGCCGTTCTGATCTAAAGTAGATGCTGTGAACTGCTGTTTGTAACCTATGGCAACTATTGCCGATGCTGTTGCAGGTGAAACCGTTATTGTGGTCAGCTTGGGTTGCTTTGATGCTGCGGATTGTGTGGCTGCACGTGCAACTTTTACTGCTACGGCTGCTGCTATACTTAATCCTATTATCCCGATAATTGCTTCTCCTGCTTTCATTGTATCCTCCTTAATTCGGAACCGGACATGGCGTGTATAAGGCTCCCGGTGTTAATGTTAAACCCATCAGCGCTTTTGCCGCAGTGTATGTTTCCCCTGGCGCAAGCGTAACCGGGCTTGTGGTCAGGTTGATGGCTGCACCGCCGTTTATGCTGACCGCAGGCGTGAATGTTCCGGTCGCATTGCCCTGGTTTTGCCACATAAATATAAGGTCAATTTCACTTGTACTGGGTATGGTAAAGGTTGATGGCTGCACCGCCGTTATGTTTGCAACAAGTATCGCAGGAAGCGTGGCTGTAACCGCAACCGTCTTGCTGGCTCTCACAATGGGTGTTACAGTCTGAGACTGATACCCAGTTAGCGTGAACTGAACAACATGCGCTCCTGTAGAAAGCCCTGATATAATAACCGGGGTTATTTGGGTTGTCTGCCCTGTATCTTTTCCATCCAGTATTATCTCCGCGCCTGTTGGCGTCGAAGTAATACTCAAGGACCCTGTTGCCGTAAGCGCTGGCGGTGTGCTTCCTGCCTGGTTCGCCGCGGTCTTTGCGCTTGCCGCGCTTATGGCAACTGCGGCGACTGTCAGAATTCCCGCGCCTATAATAAATGTGCTCGCCTTCATTCCTGCTCCTTGCAATTCAATATCTCTGGCTCATTTTTCCTGATTTCAGTGCAGAAACTCAATAAACCCGATACGCCGCCGGATATCAATGCAACTTTAAGATTTAGATCCAGGTTGGAATAGCCTAATGCCATCAGGGTGCTTGCTCCTGCGATGACTGTCACCAATACCGCATCGAATGCCGCCCTTATTAATACTACTCTGAGCTTTGATATATTGACCACGCTTGCCGAAGCCATGACTGTAGCCGATACCGCATGCCAGTGCAGTAACATATTGTTTGTTGAATTTAACATTTTTATCACCGTTTTTTGAATAAACTGATTAATATAATTGTACCGAGTCCCAGACCTCCGATTATTGCTATTGTCTTGCCGGTGCTTGCTGATAAGATACATCCCGCTCCGGGTACAGGATTGGATATCCAGCAGGCTGGATTGGCCACGCATTTCTTCTGAGTTGTATCATATGTCTGCCCGGAAGGACAGGTTTCTCCGGCTGACGCGGTTGGGTCGTATTTTTTAAGCGTGCCGCTCTGGTCATTTGCGACTGCAGCCTGTGTCTTTGCATTCACACAACTGAGATATGTGTTATAATCTACAGCGGATTTAGAACTCCCATTATAGGCGTTCAGACATGCTTGAACATCTGATATTGCGTTTGTAAGCCCCGAGTGGTCTGCATTAGCATAATTGGCATCTTGAAATGTTTTGAAGTTGGTGAGTATATTGGAAACACAGTTAGCTATGCATGTTGCCTTCTGGTTCTGCGTTAGTGTGGGGTCGCTGCAGGTATTACTGGAGCATCCGGCTATTTCTCCTTTTATAAGTTTAGCAGTATTATCGGTCAGGTTTTGATTACTTAATGCCGGTGGCTTGGCTGTGCCGGATTGTGTCGCCCCTGATGTTAAATCCGTGATGTGATATCCTATATCCAGTACCGCTACCACTGCAATAACCCCTGCTATAATAAGATTGGCCGGGAATGGCGCTCGTAATGCAATCCATCCGGCAATAATAAGGGCTACTCCGGCACCAATTATATTCGCAACGTCATAAAGGTCTTGACCTATTGTTAGCGTCAAAAACCGTGGATCTAAAGATGCCAAAGCTACTGGTAAAGAATATTTCACATATACACTGAATGTCCCACCGTAGTATGTCGAATCTACATACTGGATATTCGATGGAAGTGGAAGATATGGACCTATTGCATTACCTATGCCTGTAATATTCGAACCCACTAAATTCAAAAAGTCCACTGGCATGCCAGAGAAGTCGTAATCAATCCTGTGGGTTGCGCCTGCTGGTGCCGGCGGAGCTGGTGAATAATATAAAGTGCCATTGACGTAAACAGTATCTGCGGTTGTCATTCGTGGGGTTCCGAATGTCGTGGTATTCGTTTGGAAGAAATTTACCATCTCATCAATGAAATACTGGGCTGGTGTCGGGCAGTGAGATGCACCGTTCCCGAATGCCGTTATTGGACCGCCATTGACCCTGAACGTCAGGTAATTGATATCAGGTAAAGTCCAATAGCTGGGCAGTCCTACACATGCTGAGTCCGGTGCCGCTGTAAAAAACAGCTCCCATTTATTGCTCATAATAAATACACCCGAAGATTTAAATTTGAAATCGTCATCGCCTGCTGGGATACAGGTGCGGGGAGATGAAGCTGGATATACTGTGTGAGTGCTGTGCAGCTCAGGATATTTGATTGGTCTTCAATATTGGTAGCAGAATCCCAATGACTGCCATCATCACTTACCTGAATTTCCATGGGTATATATCCCTGGTTTTGAGCTATCACAAGAGCAAATATTGATACTCGCATCGGTGCTCCGAGATTATAAGTAACATAGCAGTCGGTCACGCCATCTGTTTGCCCCGGGGTTGTGAGTGAGTTTGTCAGCTCATTGGTAATATCGGCAGGAGTTCCAGGGGGGGTTACCCAGCCTGTGAACGCGGGGAGGATACCAAGAGTCACCGGAAGGTTGTTGGTGTTGTTTGCTGAGTCCATTACGAAAAGTGCACCCATTAATTTCGACCCTCCACATATACGTTTATGACACCTGTCGATGGTGCAACTGTTGGTTTTAAGACCGGGAAATAAAATGGCAGCCATCCCGTATTCTCAGGTAAGAATGTTGCTGCCACTGTTCCCGTTACGTTTGCCTGTGTATTCACGACCGTTCCTGCCAGGTTGCCGGTTGCGTTCGTTATTACCGGGTGTACGAACGATGTTCCTGCTACGCTTGCCGTGAATACCAGGTCGCCGATGCCTGTTGTTGTTAAGACTATTCCTTGTGCCAGATAGGCGGCTGCGTATGCCGTCACGAAATTCGTGGCTGTTGTGGGAAGGTCGGTAACGAAAGTAGCGAGTTTTGTCAGTCCCCCGGCGCCGGTGACGTTAGCAGTTCCGTTGGTTCCTGTAAGGGTGATGGTATCTATCTGGATCTGCGGTGTTGCAGCTGTGAATGGGCTTCCGACTGTAACTGCGCCTACTACTGAATTAATCCTGTTCCCCATGATCTGAACGGATACCGATTGGTCGAGGGTGTTTTCTATGAAAAACGTATCGATTTTGTACCTGTGTGAGTTATATATAAAATTATATAATGGGTCTGAAACCGGGTCGTGAGGGTTGGTATCCCTTATCGCCAGTGAGGTAACGATCTGTTTTTCTTCGTATTGCTCTTTAAGTGGGGTCATAATGACACCCTGGTCTTCAATGACTGTCGGGTAGACAAATGATAACAGGTTTATTATTGTACCGTCTATCCCGACTGCGTACTCTACATTTATTGCCGCACCTGCAACATCGGCAAGAGCATATGATGTCGGAGAGGGTATCGCATAGAAATTAGTGCCATCCCAGTAAAAGATATTGCCGGAATTGCCGACTACAAACCCGGTGGTTTCGCTGACCATATCTATGCTGAATAAAGTTGACCCGATGCCTGCCGGTAGCCCGGTTGGGATATTGACTATCGTGTTGGTCGATGGTGTTATTTGCAGTATTCTCCCATTTGTGCCAACTGCGTAACCGAGGTCGCGGCTCTCTGTGAACCAGATGTAATATAAGTTGTCCGTGATATTGGCACCGTTTATGCCTGAAGGCACTGAAATCCATGTTACTCCCCCATCTGGTGAATATGCCAGGTATCCGTTGTCGCCGCATACCCACAAATCCCCAAACTCATCAAAGGCTATGCCACGGAGATTATTAGTAGTTCCGGATACTGCCGCTGACCATGTTGTGCCATCCCATAACAAAATCGTTCCTGCTTCCCCAACTGCAATCACAAGCGCATTTGAATCGTAAATTAATATCCCGTTCAGATTATTGACTGTAACAATCCCGCTCTGGGGATCAAGCTTCCAGGTATTGTCGCTGACATCGAGGTATATTATCGTGCCTGTTATGCCAACCGCCCAGCCACCCTTTACGTTGGGGCCAATCACGCCGAGCGTGTCCGTATCAACTTTGTTTAGCCTATTGACTGTAACAATCCCGCTCTGGGGATCAAGCGTCCATACATCGCCGTTGAAATCAAGAATTGTTCCCGCGTCACCGACGGCATAACCTACATTAATTGCCTGCAGCCAGACGCCCCTTAAGATACTTGTTGTTGGTGATACTACGTTCACTCCCCATTTATTCTGGGCTACAAGGGTTGGCTGCTGGGCACGGTTGAGTTGGGCGCTAACCAACCCTTCCTCTGTTACCCTGAAGGGTAGCCCTTGAACTGAAGAACGGAAACACAGATCCCACACGTTATAAAATGGCATCTCGTCCCCTGGATAAATAGGAAATTCTGCAGACCAGTTCCCATTGGGTGAAAGGGTTGACCGTATATACAATACTCCTGCTCCTGGTCCCTGACCATCATTATATACTGTGATTTCCGGGGCAGTTCCCTTCAGGAACAACCCGATGTTGCCATATTGGTAGTCCGTGCTGTTCTGCGGCAGTTCATTTGGCTGTGCAACTGTTATTGTAAAAGCCTGCCGATACCACAGTTTTTTATCTGCATCCCCTACAAGAGAAATAAGGGAGGCGTTCATTGCCACCAGGTTTTGCTCCATGGAATGCAATGCGCTTACAACGTCGTCTAACGTTGCTGCTGCTGGTGCTGCCTGGGTGTTCGCCACTGTCCCGGTCAGGTCACCAGACATATTTGTAATTACCGGGTGAGTGAACGGCGTGGAGGTTTGCCCTGTGAATATGAGGTTTGCCCCGCTGCTTGTGAGCACTATTCCCTGCGCGAGGTAATCGGCTGAGTGTGCTGTTACAAATGAGATGGCTGTTGTGGGAAGGTCTGTAATGAAAATAATTTGTTCTGTCAGTCCCCCGGCGCTGGTGATATTAGCAGATCCGTTTGTGCCGGTTAGAGTGATTGTATCGATTTGTGATTGTGGTGTTGGTGCCGCGGCTGTGGGACACGCTATACTGGCTCTATTCAGTACCCCTTTACCCCGCCCCTTTGCGAACTTGAGAAACCTTGGATCCATCTTTTCTTCTACCACTGACCGTCACCTGCCTCTTATAAAATTGCGGCTCGGGTGTTATCCTGAGCCGCTGTTGTTTTCTTTTCAGTTCGTTCTGCTGTTCGCTATTGTGTGGATGTGGGTTTAAACCCACATGTCGATTACACCGATATACGATGAACCGGCCACTACAATGTTGCGGTCAGGACCTACAAGAGTCCAGTTCTGGAGCTGGTTCCCTTCGAGCATTGCGCCCAATGGGAAGTGATATTCGGAGTTCTGATTCTTGAACTTGACAGGATAGCTTGTTCCTGCTGCGGGGTTGGCGATCATATTTACCTTGCGGTATATGGTGCCGACTGTTCCGAAGGACTGGTTTGTTCTCGGATCCAGAAGTGCGATATTCACCGGGGTCAGGTTTGCGGTCTCATTGCCTCCGGTATCAACGGCTGTTATGCCGAACGAATATGGAAGAGCGCCCTGCCCATCCTGGATACCTTCATACGTTATAACGCTGTTTCCCGGGGGGGCTTGAAGCGATGCAAAAAGTCCTGTTGCACCTGAAGTCACCGCTGTGATCTCCACTATGCTGTTTGCCACAAGGGACGATACTGTTTGATTTGTTCTTTTCATTCCGGACGCGACCAGATTCTTTATCATCTGGTCATATGACAGGTCCGGAAAATCTGTTGACATTACCATTTAAATCACTCCTGCTGTTGCATCTACGGTTGCAAGTCCCGTGTTCGCCTTTCTGGTCATTGCGGATAACTGTTTGAAGTACGCCAGTTTGCTGCCACCCATTACTCCGGAGCGGGCTTTTATAGCCTCAAGCTCGGTGCTTAATGGAAGTCCACTTCCCGGTGCAAGCTCGGTCACTGTTATGCCGGGGGCTCCAGTCAGTTTTGCGATCTCGGCTTTCAGTTGGTTCACCTGCGCGTTGAGAGACGCGTTTGCGTTTGCAAGAGTCTTCAGATTCTGTACCACTGATTGGTCGAGAGAAGTCAGTGTTGGCTGCTTGCTTACATCGAAACCTGATGGGGCTGTGATACAGTTATCGACTGTCAAACCGTGCGCAATACCGTCTGCGAGCAGGGTGCCTCCTGCGGCTGCGAATACCAGTTTGTATGGTTCAAGATCCTTGCCCAGGAACGGTTTGTACCCGTCCGCGATTCCTATGATACCAAGTATCGCTGATCCCCATGTGGATGGCATCATATATGCCGGGACTTTCTGACCTGCGGCTGCCTGGTACGTGTATGGGTCGGCTGTCAATTTGTTTGTTCCCCTCAGATTTCCCGGGCCGCTTGCGAAGGTATAGCCCGACGCTTGCATTATTATTGTCCCGATCTCTGCGGCTGTCTTTGCTGCAGCTACATCCGCGGCCTGCAGTGTATATCCTGCAGCCATAAGGTCTGTTGCATATTTCGTTGGCGGATATAACAACATAGTTGCTGCCAGTTTGTCGCCCTGCCACCGGATGAGCGACTGGATGATTTTACCTCCAACCGCACCGCCGACGACATTGGTGACGTTCTTGTCCATTACCATTTATTTTTCCTCCTTGGAAATTTTATTGTTGTTCGATTATCGAACCTTTCCGATTATTATTCGATAACCGAACGATACGGAAAAGTTCTTGAGGTAAATTATGAGTGCTGTAAATATATATCTATTCAATGAATATAACAAATATAATAAATATGATAAGAATGATGGAAAAGATATATTAGATAGAAAGGATAAAGATAAGGATAATAATTGAGGGAAAATTGGCAAAAGATGGTTTAATTTACACGTATATTCCTGAGAATACGCATAAAAAAGCTAAAGGTCTGGCTGGTATGAGAGGATTGGACCTGCCAGAGGCTTATGAATTATTGGTGCAAGAGGGGTTGAAAGCGTTGGGGTACGATCCAGAGACGTTTAAGTAATGTGACATCCTTCCCGCCCTTTTGGAAGGGGACTTCTCTATCCCTCAACCCCGTGATGTCACATCTCTGGAATCCCTAATAGCTTAGGCAATTCCTTCATCTCAATCTGTTTACTTTTTGTGCCTGGTGCTTTTTCTACAACAGGGCGCATTTTTGGTAATTTAATGCTTATGCTTGGGGATTTATCTTCTTCGAAAATCGGCTTTCCGTCTTTTAAAAGTGGCTCCAGCCCTCGTGTGTCTTTGAAGGCCATTCGTTTTAGGGGTTCGTTCGTGAGCATGTTTTTATTTAACTCAGTCTCGCCTTGCAAACAAAACCCTTTGAATTCCGTTCTGGTTTCTATTATATTTTTACGTATATTAACAAGGTCGAGCAAAATCACCTTGTTGCCTTTTGTTAATGTGCCGTCTATCCATCTTTTCTTATAATCTTCAATTTCTTTCGTTGTTTTGTGGATATAACAGTCTTGATGATACCAGCGCCCAAGCTCTGTGATCGCTTCCATTATACTCATTACCTCGTGGCAATAAGCGCATTTTTTTGTTTATTCAGCCCATACCATATTATCACCTTTATTTAATTCTTTGACACGCCCTGCTATACCACACTGATTCCGCTGTTTTGGCTTGTTTATAGTATCACCGACACGCCAAGCTATCGGTGCGAGGGTAGTTCCCTCTGCGAATCTTCATGATTCTTCATGGTTTTGAGCTGTTTATTAATGTTGCCAATACGCTCCGCTATCGGCATACAGGGTGGGTCGCTCCTGCTTTTCTATGTGACCCATGCTTTTTTGCTGTGCATCGATAGCCAAAGCTATTATCAGAGCCGTTAAAGCCCCGATTTAGCCACCGCTACCGGTGCTTGCCGGTTTTATCCAAAAGCTGTTTTAAGCATATTAAAAAATTGCACCGTCCGGAGGATGGGCACCATCCCACCAATTTCTTTTTCTCCTTGTTGAGGCTTGACCTCGGGGGTAGCGAAAACCTTACGATCGCTCTGCAGGTTCCACGTATTTTCAGCCGGGCGTTCATCCTTGGTTTCTTCGCCTGGCATCATATACAACCGCATCCCGCGGGTTACATTTTCTAATTAATGGATAAATATGAATTAACCGAGCTGGGTTTGTACCAGCTCTGGCCTCAGAGACTCGAATCTTGGGTCTTCTAATATCGTTTCCTCTAATCTTTCTCCAGGTATGGTTGGAGAAATATATCGGGTTCTGCCTTGCTGCTGTTTATATTTAAGGTGCGCTTCTATGATCCCTATATTTTCAAGCTCATTAATAAAATCCGCTATGCGACGCGTAGTTAAAATATCAAGCCCCAATTTTAGACATATTTCTTTATATTCTTTGTACGCTGCCCCAGTATAACATATATACTCGGGCTCGTGCCGATGGTGTCTCTGGTCACGAACACACGCCAATACGAAGGCTTTGAGTTGCTGCGGTAGTGTTTTGAGTGCTTTCACAGTCCCCTCATACTCGATCTGCTGCCGTGCTTCCTGGATATGTTTTTCTGTGATTTTAATATCGCCTGTGTCATCTGCAACCTCGGCAGACTTTTCAAGCAGTTTGATTGTTTCCCTTGCATCTCCAAGTTCCTGCGCACCATAGGCGGCACACAATGATATCGTTGTCTCATCAAATACCCCGGGTTTCAGCCCCTCTGCGGCCCGCTCTCTTAAAATGTCCCTGAGCTGGTTGGCATCGTACGCTTCGAACATTCTTTTAGTTACACCTGTGAACGAACTTTTCGTGCCGGGGGATAGGTTTTGTGGAAAATTGAGATCGTTTGATATAAATATAAAATTAAGTTCTTTACCATTCAGGTCGCCATAGATTTCGTTGCTTCTCAGGAGGGAGTGTAATAATACATCCGGGTAGTCCACGTCGTTTATTTCATCTAATATTAAGATAATATACTTTTCATCCTGTTTTTTGATGTGGTCATAAAGCATAGATACTGCGCTATTGAAGGATTGCCCTATTATTTTTTCGTTTCGCAGGGTTTCTATTATTTTTTCCATTGCCCGGAACTCCGATTTTGTGTTTTTCAAGCTTATGTGATATACTTTAACGCTTGCCTGCTTCACCAATTCCCCTGTTACATATCTCGCTATAAGTGATTTTCCCGTGCCACTTCTGCCGTATATTATACAATCTGCGGGTTGTTGTCCATTTAAAATATATTTTAAACAATTAACTACAGAATGTATCTCTGCTTCTCGGTGTAATATGTTTTTTGGGATATACGCTTTACTAAAAGCAGTTCTGTTGATAAAAATCGTTCCGGGGTTTGTAAAGAGGTTTTTATTTTCTTCCAGCATACCACAACCTATGGGAATCTTATATTTCTTTCTTGCTTCTTATATGCTTTTCGGTTGGTGTCTAACCCCTTATTTCTCATGCGGAATGGGTTTTATATCTACCAAACCTTGTTTTGGCTTAAGTATGAGAACCGCCTTCCTGACACACACCCCTTATTTCTCATGTGAGTTTGGAAATTTGTGTGCCTGAACTTTTTAATAAGAAAGTATCATAGCGTTTTTATTAAAACGTTGTTATCGTAACGGAAACTAAAACCGAAACGTTTATATACTTCTTTTACATTGTTGTCACAATTAGCCGAAGGGCTATTTTATGGTAGTATAATAGTATTAGCCGCCAGCCAAATCCTTGTGCACTTGTAATTTTAATTTCACATGAGAAATAAGGGGTGTGTAGGTTTAAATAAGAAGAAGAAAGTATAAGTAAACTATGAACTTTTGCAGAACAATCGATATGCGTAAAGGCAGGCAAAGGGGTGGGGAGGACATCTGATGAGAACACAGCAATTAAGCGATGGCGAGTATCTTTTAGCACAGGAAGAATATCTCCGGGAGTGTTCACCCTACGATTTAGGGTACGCTTTGGCTGAAGGAAATGTGCGCAAGCCGGCTATAATACTCCGGAATCCCATGAAAAACAAAGAGAAATACAAATCCAGGGATATAAGCACGTCGTGGATGGTTACCGCGGTCGGCGCAATAGATAAAATATTCCTCAATATCAATTTCAAAGCCGCAGAGGGTAAAGAGGGCCCTGAGCTAATCAGGATTTGCATAGAGAAAATAGACGTATGGGTTCTTGACTGGTTCAATCTTCTGATCAATTCGCAAGGAGAGATCATTCTCAATGATGGGATGGATTGTCAGGCCATAGCCCTGTCAGGCATACCGCTCGAAACGCCCATGGCGATAGTGGCTGCGAACTAACTCAAAGAATCTTTATATTTTTTCCCAGCCGGCGCCAATATCCTGCCGCGTGCAGTCCGCTCAATAAACGCTATTTGTAAAAGATAAGGCTCATAAATATTCAGGATAGCCTCTTCACTGATCCCGGTCCGTTGGGCAAGGTTCTGGACTCCGAGTGGAATAGAGTTCAAGGTCTTGATAATTATTCTCTGCTGAGGGTTCAGGCCGCAACTATCAATCTGATGCAGATCCATACAGGAAGAAACCGTGTCACAATCAATTTTACCATTACAGTATTTCGTAGCATACTCAAAAACATTAATCATGTTAAGAATACCGATCCTGGGAACATTCTGCGAACGTACCGCAATCTCATAAGCCGCTTCACTGTCAATCTGAATCTTATTATTCTTTGCCACACCCATAATAATAGATTGAATCTGTAATGTTGAATAAGGCTCCATAAAAAACTTCTTTCTAAACCGGCTGAAGAAGGGGGGCGACAATTTTCCTTCTTCTGTGGTACATCCTATGAGATTGAAATGCACAGTATCTATTGTAATCATCTCATGGCTTGAATCTGCATAAGAATAACTAAAATCATCCATAGCCTGATGCAGCAGGTCCGAGATTTGCGTACTGATGCCGTGAACCTCATCTATAATTATGAAACCGTCGCCGTTACCAGGTATGCCGAAGAGCATTAAGCTATTCAAATCCGCGATATTCTTTATTGACCGCCCACTGATTATTCTACAGGGTGCGTTAAGTTCTTTACATATCAGTTCGGCAATCGAAGTTTTCCCGTAGCCTCTCGGTCCAACTATCAGAGTATGACCAAATGGAAATCCCGAACTCTTTACGGCAGAAACGGAGATCTTGATTATCTTCTTGATATTTTCACAACCAATGAATTCATCAAGAGATTTAGGTTTCAGAGACAGGTTGAGTTTATTCTCAACTTTTTTAATATCCTGTAGTTTTTTAGGTTCGGTCATTTACAATATCTCCATAAGATACAACAACGAGCAAGTAACTTGACTTTGTTACATTAATACTTAAGTCATTCGCAAAATCACCTGGAATCCACATTATCACAAAAAAAATCAATGCCAAAAGATAAAATTTTGTCTCATATTGAAATTTTATCGGAAAAACACCACAAACCATAACTCTGAGAGATAGTATAGTCTCAGCATAACAATCGACATCAGCCATTCAGGATTTATATTCCAAATCCATTTCTACGGTGATGTGATTTTCTTGCCGATAATCTTGCCCTCTGTTTCTGCAAAATAATTGCAAGTATTTCCTCCTCCGTAATCTCATTTATTGGCAATATCACTTCAAGAACTTCCTTAATATCCTGCACCGATATCATCTCGGCTTTTTCTCCCCATTTAACCACCATTCGCAGAATAAATAACATTGCCAGTAATGTCATAACCATATGGTGGTGCCATCCAGTCCAACCGCGTACTTGATAATCTGCCAGTCCAGCTTCACCTTTTCCATCTTCTAGGGCCCTCTCAATCCAGAAGCGGCTGCAAGACATCTGACCGATTCGTTCGATACTGGTATCAGCAGAGGCATTTGAAAGCTGGTATTTCGTTATATTTTCACCTTCATCCTTGCGGATAATGAGCCATGTTTCAACTCCAGGCAATTGATCCCGTACTGGAAAAACTCGCATACATGCCAACATACTCCATAGTTCTTTACGCTCAGTTTCTCGGAGAAAAATTCTTGCATATCGAGAGGGATCCAATTGTTTGGCTACCTCCTGCACCTTATTCGGTTGTGGTTCTCCTGAAATTATTTTTTGTCGTTTGGGATTTCGTCCAACAATTCCTTTTTTCTCTGGAATTTCTATTCTTGGTTTTTCCAACCATACTTGAGTATCGCATGGTATGTCGGCAATGTAAACCATTCCTTTGCTAGCGATTTCATCGAGAAGCCATGGCTGTTCACCATAAAAACAATCCATTCCTACCCAGGCAAATGGGACTCCTCGCTTTTGAGCTTCTAATAACATTTCCAAGCCCAATTGGGCTTTTGTTTTGAAAACAATATCCTCTGGGACACCACATTTCTTACGCTGTATTGGATCATTTGCCCAATCTTCGGGAAGGAATAATCTTTCATCGATCAGTGTTCTTCGGTTTCCATTTGCATAACCCAAGAAAACACCCATTTGGCAGTTATCAATCTTTCCAAGACGACCAAGATATTGTCTTTTTACTCCAACCGAATCCTTCCCATCTTTTTTGAAACCTGATTCATCGATGTGGATCGAGCCATTGATCTTGTCGCCTATTAGATTCGTTACATCCAATTGGATTTGTTCGATAACTGGTTTTTCATCCCACGGTGAATCTGAAATAAAATTTTGAAGTTTCTGGTTGTTAGTTTCTGGAACAACTTTCGCGTAACTTGTCATATTTCCGCGTCCTCTTTCAAGAAATTTACCCTTCAAATATTGAAGTGCTTGATCCTTTAAATTTCGTGTCTTTGTTCGAAATCTTTCCGTGTAATCTTTTTGAAATTTCTTTAATTCATGTAGTATATTTCTTACATCCTTGACGCACAAACTTGGTGAATTCATGCGATATCCCTCAATATAATATTATATTTTATAATATAAATACTTATTACAAATAAAAAAGATTATTATTAATAAAAACTAATCTGACAAAGTCAAGGTAAACATCTTGCATAAACTATATAATCTATCAATCTAATTAATCTACCGATGAACTACTGTAAAACTGATATTATCAGTAGAATATTACTAAATAATAAAGTTTAGATAGTGGAACATGGCAAAATTTGACACAATAATAGATGCATTAGAGG
>Ga0116112_1001060_pt1 | contig 19139 bp, 15 predicted proteins | sample June2015DPH_8_15_FD_89721 | JGI IMG/M metagenome (GOLD analysis project Ga0116112, IMG submission 89721) | Peatland microbial communities from SPRUCE experiment site at the Marcell Experimental Forest, Minnesota, USA - June2015DPH_8_150 | ecosystem: Environmental > Terrestrial > Soil > Wetlands... | reverse complement strand
TTTGTTGTTGGGAGTATTATTGATTTTCGCCAAAGGCTCGGCGTTGGCGCCGTTCATTTACAGCCTGTTCTGAGCCGGAGACAGTGGCCGCCAGCGCGATTGCCGGGCAGATTGTTGACCCGCGCGAGTATTTGGGAAATTGACTCAATGCGCCAGGCGCGTTGCAATTCAAACCCTGTCGCCCTTCTTCTTGTGTCGTTATGTCTTTCGGCCATTTGATTTTAGCCATCGAAATTCCATTCGAACATATTAGGTATGGACTGAGGCAAAAAATGCACCCAGGCAGCATTTGAATAGCTGCCTTAAGGTATGCACGACGCAATACGTTAGTCCCTGAGATTCACCAGTTGCACTGACACAGGAAACCACTGCCACGCCGCTCAAAAAATTCGCCGCTTTGTTTCACGCTCGCCATTGTGTCGGGCACCGGGCTTCATCGTTCGTACACGACAGGCGCGCAGTCCTCTGCCCGCCATACTTGCGCGAACGCTAGGGGCGGTACACGCTCTGCCATCCGCGCGCGTTGGGGCTTGGCTGTTGGCCGGTAAAGATTAAACTTGGCCCAAGATGGCTTTACAAAATCCGGCAATTGCTGCCGCGCGGCTCAATAAAGTTTCGCTGCTGCGTCCGACGCTCGCCATCGTGCTCGGTAGCGGATTTCATCACGTCCTGACCGAGCTGCGCGTGGAGAAAAAAATTTCCTACGCAAAAATTCCCGGCTTTCCCGTTCCCAGTGTGAGCGGCCATGCGGGCGAATTGTATTTCGGCTGGCTCGGCAAAACGCCGGTTTTGGTTTTGAGCGGGCGCACCCATTTTTACGAGGGTCATTCGATGGAACGTGTCACGTTCGCTATCCGTACGCTCGCGGCCTTCGGCATCCGGGATTTGCTGCTGACAAACGCGGCGGGCGGCATCAACAAAAAGTTTCGGCCCGGCGATTTCATGGTGCTGACCGATCACATCAATTTCATGGGCGCCAATCCGCTGCGGTCTGGTGGCGGCGACGCCTCGGCGCCTGAAATCTCCGCAACGGGGGCATCGCAGCCACCGTTGCCCCGATTCGTGGATATGACGCAGGTTTACGACCCGGGATTAAGTGCGCTGTTGTTTCAGGCGGCGCGCCGGCGCAAAATGAAACTTCATTCGGGCGTCTATCTCGCGGTGAGCGGGCCGAGCTACGAGACGCCGGCGGAAATTCGCGCGTTTGCGCGGCTCGGCGCGGACGCGGTGGGCATGAGCACGGTGCCGGAGGCGATGGTGGCGCGGCAGTGCGGGTTGAACGTGGCCGGCATTTCGTGCGTCACAAACCTCGCGGCGGGCATCAGCGAGGAGAAATTGTCGCATGCCGGGGTACTGGAAACTGCCGAAGGGGTGAAGGTTTTGGCAGCGGAATTGCTCAAATATTTCGCGCAATTGTATTCGGGAGGGTTGCCGTGCCGGCGATCCTGAATTGGGGACGGCGACACGCCGTCCCTCCCCAAAATGAAAATCAATTCTCGAAAATTGGTACAAGCGGCGGCCAGGGCGCGCGCAGGTTCGGTTGCGCCCTATTCCCAATTCAAGGTCGGCGCGGCGTTGCTCACGAAAACCGGCGAAATCATCGCCGGTGCGAACGTCGAGAGCGCGAGTTACGGCTTGACCTGCTGCGCGGAGCGCGTGGCCTTATTCAAGGCGCTGACCAGCGGGAAGAGAAATTTTGTCGCGGTGGCGGTGGTGGCACGCGCGCCGGGCGGGCCGATGCCTTGCGGCGCGTGTCGTCAATTACTGGCGGAATACGCGCCCGACGCCAGGGTGTGGGTGGCCGACAGCCGTGATTTGAAATCCCCCCGGGAATTTTCCGTGCGCGAACTTTTGCCAACGGCATTCGCCATCATTCCTTGAAATTTTTCGGAGGTATCGTAGGCTGCCTTGTTTTTGCGATTTTGAATGAAGCCTGAAGTGATATTTGGTCTGGAGGGTGCGGCGTGGCCGGCGTTGCTGTTGAACGCGGGCAGGGTGGTGCTGCGCGCGAACGCGGCGGCCAGCGCCGCGTTTGGCACGGCTTTGACCGGCGAAACGCCAACCTTATCGGCGATTTGGTCGCCGGAAAATGGCGGCACGCCGGAGGAATTTTTCACGCGCTGGGAGCAATCACCGGCACCCACCACCGATTTGAAACTTCGTACCGCGAACGGCGCGACGACAAAATTCACCGCGGCCATTTGCGCTTTCAGCCGTGACGGAGGCAGGTGGTATGTGCTGCAATTGCTGCCCGCCGTTGAGGGGGCGCCGGTGCCGGCGGGTGTACCCGACGAAAACAAGAGTGCGCCGGACGCGGGTGGCGCGACGCTCAAACAAAAACTGGATTGCGCGCTGCAACTGGCGCGGACGGTATCGTTGGATTTCAACAATGCGCTGACCAGCGTGCTCGGCCACACCTCGCTGCTTTTGAGCAAGGCGGAGCCGGGGCATCCGTGGCGGCACTCGTTAATGGAGGTGGAAAAATCTGCCCAGCACGCGGCGGAAATTGCCAGTGAACTCCAGACCTTCAGCCGCCAGGAAAAGGAAACCCACCGCGCCCTGCCGGGCAACCTGAATGCGGTGGTGAATCGTTGTGCGGAATTTTTCCGCAACGCGCCCGGCGCAGAAATCGCGTGGAACGTGCAATTGGAAAAGAACCTGTTTGCCGTGCGATTTGACGAGGCCATGGTGCAGCAGGCACTGACCAAAATTCTGGAGAACGCCGTGGAGGCGATCAGCGGCGGCCGCCAGGGACATATCACCGTGCAAACGCGCAACGTGGAATTGACCGGGCCGGCGCAGGACTGCAACGTGCGGCTGACGGCGGGCACTTATGTCTGCGTCGAAATCACCGACAACGGCAGCGGCATTGAACCGGGCGTGTTGCCGCGGATTTTTGAGCCGTTTTTCACCACCAAAAAGGAAACGCACCGGGGTCTGGGGCTGGCGCTGGTATATGGCATTGTGACCAATCACGGCGGCGGCGTGGCGGTTTCCAGCGGGCCGGGCGTGGGCACCTCGGCGCGCGTGTATCTGCCGGCGGAAAAGAATTTCATCCTGGAAAGCGCCGGCGCGGAAGAAGACCTGCATGGTACGGAAACCATCCTGGTGGTGGACGATGAAAACCTGCTGCTGACGATGGCCGAGACGATTTTGACGGATTTCGGTTACAAGGTTTTGACGGTGAACAGTGGTCAGAAAGCGCTGGAGATTTTGTCGCGCGGCGACATCAAGGCGGACGTGGTGGTGACGGATCTGGTGATGCCGGGCATGAGCGGGCGCGAACTCGTCGAGCGCATCCGGCAACTGGCGCCCACGATGAGGATTTTGTGCACGAGCGGCTATATGATGCCGGCGGACAAACAAACCGGTGCGGCGTATTTGCAGAAGCCCTTCACGAGCGCGGAATTGCTGGCCAAAGTGAAACACGTGCTGGCCAATAAAAAAACCCCTGTTGACTAAAAATTGAATTTGTTGTTTAATCGGGCTTATGCAAATTGAAAGCTTGAAAGTATTCTGCGACCTGGCCGAAACCGAAAGTTTCACCAAAGCCGCGCAAATCAACGGAGTCACTCAATCCGCCGTGAGCCAACAGATCAGTTCGCTCGAACGGCAGTTCAAATCGCTGCTCATCGAGCGGAGCAAAAGAAGTTCCGCCTCACGCGCGAAGGGCAGACGCTTTACGATTACAGCAAGCAAATCATCCAGACTTATGAGTCGCTGCACAGCAAATTGCAGGAATTGAAAGACATCATTTCCGGCACGATTCGCGTGGCGACGATCTACAGCATCGGCCTGCACGATTTGCCGCCGTATATCAAAAAGTTCATGAAGCTGTATCCCCCGGTCAATATCCACGTCGAATACCGTCACGCCAACCAGGTTTATGAAGACGTGTTCAGCAACGTGGTGGATCTGGGGCTGGTCGCATATCCGGCCAAGGACGCCAAGCTGGAAATCGTCCCGCTGCGCAAGGACCCGCTGGTGCTGATCTGCCACCCGCAACACCCGTTCGCCAGACAGAAATCCATCAAATTCAAATCACTTGCCGGCCAGAAAATCATCGGCTTCGAGCCGGACATCCCCACGCGCAAGGCGCTGGACAAAATTCTCAAGGAACACGGCGTGGACCCGAGACATGCCATGGAATTCGACAACATCGAAACGGTGAAGCGCGCGGTGGAAATCGACGCCGGCATTGCCATCGTGCCGGAAGGCACGGTCATACAGGAGGTCGCCAAGCAGACACTCGCCGCCGTGCAGCTTGAAGATGGTTCTTATTACCGCCCCATCGCCGCGATCTACAAGAAGAACAAGGTGCTCTCGCCGGCCATGAAGCAGTTCATTGCGCTGCTCAAAGAAGCAGCGTAAGTCGGGCGGGTGAATTGGCAGCCGCGAGCTCCGGTTCGCGGCTGCTTTTTTATTTCAGATTTTTCGCATTCAGCGGCCTCAAATCCTTCGGAACGAACACGCCGTCTTTGCGGATCAACTCGCCATCGAACCACACCTCGCCGCCGCCCCATTCGGGGCGCTGGATCAACACCATGTCCCAGTGCACCGCCGAGCGGTTGCCGTTGTCGCATTCCTCATAAGCCTGCCCCGGCGTGAAGTGCAGCGAGCCGGCGATTTTCTCGTCGAATAAAATGTCGCACATGGGGTTCAAAATATAAGGATTGAAGCCGAGTGAAAATTCGCCGACGTAGCGCGCGCCCGCGTCCGTGTCCAGAATTTCATTCAGCCGCTTCGTATGGTTCGCGCTCGCGGCGATGATTTTGCCGTTCTTGAATTCCAGCCGGACATTTTCAAACTTCGTCCCGGCATAAATCGTCGGCGTGTTAAACTGGATGACGCCGTTCACGGAATGCTTCACCGGACAGGAATACACTTCGCCGTCGGGAATGTTACAATCGCCCTTGCACATCTTCGCGCCAATGCCCTTGATACTGAAAGTCAAATCGGTGCCGGGACTTTTGAGATGAACGCGATCGGCATTTTTCATACATACACCCAGCGGAATCATCGCTTTTGCCATCTTACGGTAATTCATTGTGCAGACGTCAAAAAAGAAATTTTCAAACGCCTCGGTGCTCATGCCGGAGGCCTGCGCCATGCTGGGGGTCGGCCAGCGGAGCACGCACCAGCGCGTCCGGTTTACGCGATAATCCAGCACCGGCCGGGTGATGCGCGAGTAAAGCGCCATCCGGGGGCCGGGCACGTCGGAATTTTCGCTGGCGTTCTCGCTGCCGCGGACCGCGATATACGCCTGCATTTTTTTCATACGGAACAGCTCGATGTCCCGCACCTGGGCGGCGTGCTTTTCATTGGTCTCCAGCAAAAGCTCGCGCGAGACCCGTGTGTGCCGGACCTCGACAAACGGTGTTGCGCCCGCCGCGCGGGCGGCGCGGATGAGTTCGATGGTGAACTCATCCGGCACGTCAATCATGTCGAGCAGGATGCGGTCACCTTTTTTGAGCGCGGTGGAATATTCCACGAGCAGCCGGGCCAGTTTTTGGTAACGCGGGTCGGTCATATACTTGCGCGAAAAACTAGCTGAAATGGCATCGGCGGGCAAATGCGCTTTACTCCGCAACGGTCACAGTCCATTTTACCCTCCCAAATGGCCAATGACCGGAAGCGGCTGAACGGCTGGGGCGAGCGCATCATTTTGGGTTTGGTGCTCGCGATTCTGGTTTTTGCCCCGTTGGCGATGGGTGCGGTGGATGCGTGGGCCTTTCTCGTGGTCCAGGGACTTGCCGTCGCCGTGATGCTCGTGTGGGTGCTGCGGTTGTGGCTCGACCCCAGGCTGCAATTGCTGTGGCCGCCGGTTGGCTGGGTGGTGCTGGCGTTCGCAGTTTACGCCGTCGCGCGCTATCTCACGGCCGACATCGAATGCGTCGCACGGCTGGAGATGATTCAGGTGGTGGTGTATGCTTTTTTGTTTTTCGCCATCGGCAACAATTTGTACCGCCAGGAGTCGGTGCAGATCATCAGTTTCACGCTGATTTTTCTGGCAATGGGAATTTCCAGCTACGCGGTCGCCCAGCTTTTGACGCACTCCAACCATGTCTGGAATTTGATTTCGCCTTATCCGGGACGCGCTTCGGGCACTTACATTTCGCCGAACAACCTCGCCGGGTTTCTCGAAATGCTGCTGCCGCTGGCGGTAGCCTATCTTTTGGTCGGGCGGATGAATGCGGTTCTCCGCATCCTGTTGGGCTATGCTGTGTTGATCATCGGGACGGGCCTGGCGGTGACGTTTTCACGCGGCGGCTGGGTGGCGGCGGCAGTGGGGGTGCTGGCGCTTTTGCTCGTTCTGGCAGGCCACCGGAACCATCGCTGGCGCGCGCTATTGTTGTTGCTCGTTTTGCTCGGCGGCGGAACCTTTTTTGTCACAAACTATTTGTCCAAAACCGTCGGTTACATGCGGCGCGTGGAAAAATCCGCGAACGGCGGCAACCTCGACCTGGATGTGCGGTTCGACATCTGGACGGCGGCAGAGCGGATGTGGCGGGATCATTTTTGGTGGGGCGTCGGCCCGGCGCATTACGACTACCGCTTCCGGGAATACCGTCCGGTAAGCACGCAATCACGCCCCGACCGCGTCCACAATGATTATCTGAACCTGCTCGCTGACTGGGGCACGGCGGGTGGCATCATCGTGCTGGCGGGCGCGACAATGTTTGTCGCCGGGCTGGCCAGGACGTGGCCGCATGTCCGCCGTCCGGAACGCGATTTCAGCAGCGGGCAAAGCAATCGGTTTGCGTTTTTCCTTGGCGCGACGGCCGGTCTGCTGGCGCTGGCGGTGCATTCGGTGGCGGATTTCAATCTGCACATCCCGGCCAACGCGCTGGTCGGCGTGACGTTGCTGGCCTTGTTGAGCAGCAACCTGCGATATGCGACAGAGCGTTACTGGCTCAACGCACGGTTGCCGGTGAAGATTCTGCTGACGATCGCGCTCGCCGGTGGCGCCGTTTATTTGACCGGTCAGGAATGGCGGCGCGGCCATGAGACCTTCTGGCTGGCGCGCGCGGAGCGGTTCCCGGATTATTTTTCGCCGCAACATACCGCCGCCTTGGAAAATGCGTTTGCCGCCGAGCCGATGAATTTTGAAACGGCCTACGACATTGGCGAAGGGTATCGCGTGGAAAGTTTCAACGGCGGAGATAATTACGCGGACCTGGCGAAAATGGCGATGGCATGGTATGCGCGCGCCCGGAATCTCGACCGTTACGACGCTTACAGTTATTTGCGCTACGGCATGTGCCTCGACTGGCTGGATCATCACGACGAGGCGGAAACCTGTTTCAGCCAGGCCGAAACGCTCGACCCGAACGGCTACTACACCGTCGCCGTCATCGGCTGGCATTACGTGCAAACCGGGGACTACGCCGCCGCCAGGCCTTGGTTTGAACGGTCCTTGCGCCTCGAACCCCATGACATTAACGTCGCACACACATATCTGAATTTGGTGGAGCAAAAACTCGTCGAAAAAGCCTCCGGCAAAAACACCTTGCCCGCCGGTTTTTGAACTCGGGATTGCATTTGGGAAAACAGGAATTGCAACTGCATTTTCTTCCGTTATTTAACTGCATAATGACAGTTCTTTCCGAAATTATTTTGCGTAGCTTTTGGCAGCTACCCCACAGTTTTATGAAAAAGATTGAAAGATTTTCCTGGTTGCTCCGTAAAACATTATTCGCCTGAGAAAACACAAACTTGCTGTGCCGATTCTAGGGATTCCAGGCGCAAGGAGAACGACAGCAAAAACCTGTGAAAACCCATAATCCTATGAATAAACGCATCCCTTCCATCATTGCGCTGGCAGCAGTCGCCGGATTGGTTATGATTGCAGGAAATTCTGCTCCTGCCCAAACAACCGACGCTCTGGATCAGTCTGAGTTTCCAACGATAACGGCTCAACCAGTTGACCAGGCCGTTACCGTGGGCTCAAATGCCGTATTATCGGTGCAGGCAGTCAATGCCGATAGCTATCAATGGCAGTCCAACGGAGTTGCCATTGATGGACAAACCAACAGCACCCTGACCATTCAGAATGTCGGGGTCAATGACGCGGGAATATATTCATGCAATGTTTCCCAGACCGGCGGAGATCCGGTGCCGACCCGCGCGGCATCTTTGAACGTAATGGCTCCCATGTACTTTGGCGGAGACCAGATTGTTGTGTTCGGCGCACCCATATCTGGTGGTGGCAAACAAGGCACCTGCCCGGGCAGTTTCGTTGGCTATATCAATTACACCAAGACAATTTCGCAAGGCTGGGGTTGGGTGCCTTCCACCAACACGACAACAATCTTTACAGCTTCCGATGGCAGCGGGCGGACAGATACAAAAATTGGATACATGGGAAAATATGGCGATACCGGTTGCAATCAAACAACGGTCACCATTCCCAACCCGCCGTTCAGCCCCAGTTACAGATTCACAATCTATTTTCCGAATAATGTGCCGACAACCAACTATCCCATCGTCCTGACCGGGTTTAATCAATAGGTGCGGTTGAAAAATGGGAACACGCGAGTCTGAAAACAAACAGGGCTGAACTGAAGTTCAGCCCGGTTTTTCACCTAGAAATTCAACCGCAGGCTCAGGGCCAGGGTGCGCGAGCGCGGAAGTTCGTTGTAAAGGTTGAGCGGATTTAAATTGTAATTTTGATCGGTGATGTTGAGCAGGCCGAGTGTCACTTCGGCTCTTCGTTGCAGAAACCGGTAACCGGCAAACACATTGAATTGCCAGAAGTCAGCCGACTCACTGGGGGTGTAACCGCTGTTGTTCTGACCATACCACTGGGCCTCTCCCTGGGCAAAGAAACCGCAGGGATGGTTGTAAATCGCCGACAAACTCACCTGTTGCAAAACCCCCTTGGTCCGCTGACTTGGTATTATCGGATTATCAATAGGTGGTGGAGTGACCGGCACATCAGGGAAATTGTCATGTAAGACCGCTTGAGTGTAAAGATAGCGCGCGCCGAGCGACCAGTCCCGGCCTAGCAACTGATTGACGGTGACCAGCACCGATTCCTCTTGGTAATCCAAATGTTCGCGCAGTCCTTGTGGAATGGGGTTGTCAAACCCGTCGGGGTAATAATTGAAGACTCCATCAATCCGATTGACGGTGGAGTTCAATATCTCGCCGGAAACACCCAGATAAGTTCCGGTACTGAATTTTTGTTCCAGCGAAAGGTCGTAGGTTTCAAATTGGGCACCGGCATTATCCCCCTTGACGGATTCAGGAATGATGCTGCGGAACGATTGGACGAAGCCCGCCACCTGCGAAGGTTCCAGTTGATAGCTTTGGTCCACGCTCGCACCGGCCAGCGAACGCGTATAGGCGAAGCGGACGGTGGTTTTGTCCAGCGGCGTCCAAATCAGGCCGGCTTTGGGCGAAACTTGATCGGCGGTCGTGTCGTTCCCTGAAATGGGCGCGCTCCGGAAAGTTTCCGGGTAGGTGATATGGTCATAGGTCACACCGCCAATCAACTGCAGCGGCTCGAAAATCTGCCATTGATGATAGCCGTAAAAACTGATGCGCTTGAACAGGGAAGTGAAGCTCTGTGGTGGCGGAGGATCTAGGAAAGCCGAAGTCACGGGGACAGGATTGGCCTGTAAAACCGAGGTATCAAAATAGCCATACTGAATGCGTGCGCCGACAATGGTATTGTGTTCCGGCCCCTCCCAAATCTGCTGCAGTTCTCCTGAATAAATATCCAACCTGTTCCAAAAATGCTCATTCGCCGTAATGTTCTGCGCAGACTTGAAGGTACTTAAAGTGGGGACGCCGATGGTATTGTTCGGAAAGGTTTGAAACAAGGAAGGCTGCGTGGAGTTGGTGACCGAGGTCGTGTCGTTGAGGCGAGCCGCCAAAAACAAAGTGTGGACCCCGGGACTCCATTCATGATGATAGCCAAGGCTCACGTTCGGTTCCTGCTGCTCGTTCAAGCGATAAGTCGGGCTGGCCGCGTTTTGATCGTAAAATTCGGCTAAATCTCCGCTATTCGCATAGTATAGTTGGGCGTTCACATAGACACTGTCTTGTGGCGTGAGCTGTTGCTTGACTGTTAGAGAATATTGTTGCTCGTCGATGTCTTCGTTCGCGCGCTGGCCGGGGTCGGAACAATAAGCTGCTTCAAAGTCGTAACTGAAATCCCCGAATGTGCCATACTGCGCACCCGACTGCGTCCAGGCCCCGCGGCTCAAGTATTCCGTATCCGAAACAACCCCAAGACGATTGCGATCGAACAATGGGGAGTATTCCTGTTGTGAAATGGTGGGTGAGAACATCCCGGCGCTTACCGGAGCAAGCAAATTTGCCAGCAGATACTCATTTTTTGCGGGGGTTTCGTATCGCAGGTTTATTTCGTTCGGATCAACAAGTTCATGATAGCTGTTCGCCAGGAACAGGTGTGCCGAGTAATTCGCGTAATCGTAATTCACTGCGCGGGCGGCCTCGCGTACGGCCACGTCATCCATGCCTGCGTCCCGGTACATCGCGGCCAGATTGGCGCTGCGCACCGCTTGGTCCTGATCCAGCAAAAGCTGCGAGCGATAGACGCTCCGGTTGTCATTCAATTTCTGCGATTTTTCCAAATCACGAATCGCGTCGTTGATCCGGTTGTTCTCCTGGTTGAGCAGGGCGGAATAAAGCCACGGCGTCGGGTCCTGCGGATCCAGTTTTTTTGCGAGTTGAAGTTCCTTGGCGGCGCGCGTGTCATCACCTGCGTTCGCGTAAGCCTTGCCCAGGTAACTTCGCAGCCCGGCGCGCTGTGGCTCGAGCGCCGCGGCCACCAGCAGGTCTTCACGTCCGCCCCTGGCATCGCCGCGGCGGATGCGGCATAGACCGCGTCCCAGCCATGCGTTGCCGAGGGCGGAGTCCACGGCGAGCGCCCGGTCGAACCATCCGATGGCCTCGCCAGTGTGATTTTGCGCCGCGAGCAAAAATCCTTTTAACGCAAGCGCCTGGGCATTGCGCGGCGCGAGGGCCAGGCTTTTGTTCAAGGCCTCGAGCGCCTGGCGGGTGCGACCGAAGCTGAATTCCAGTTCCGCCACGCGCTCCCAACCAAAACTGAAATCCGGCGAGTTGGTCACGGCCCGCCGGGCGGAATCCAGCGCGGCCTGCAAGGAAGCCCCGGGGACACCGCGCGATTGTTCATAGTAGGAATCCGCCAGGAATTCCGTGGCCAGTTGCGGGCGGACCACTGTTGGATTCGGTTGCTGCTTCACGGCGGAGATGAGCTCGCGCAAGGCTTGGGCAATCCGTTGCGGGCGGCTGGAGGCATCGGAAACGGACAATGAAGCCAGTACCGATTCGGCCGGTTCGACCTCGCCAACACTCAACAACAGGCCGGCATAATAAACCCGCTCAATGTCGGAACCGGGTTGACGCCCGGCCGGATATTTGGCCAGCGCCACCAGCAGGTCGCCCGAGCGGTAGGCCTGAAGCGACTCGCCGAGGGTTTTTTGTTCTTCCGGCATGAACGGCAAATCTGACGGATCAATTACCGCCGGATAGTAAAAGCACCATTGCAGTAAGTTGTTGGCAATGAAACCGGCGGTGTGGACGGGCGCTTTGCCCGGCTCCGCGACGGCCTGCTGGCCATTGGTCAGGAGGAGCGTGGCTTGTTCGTTGCCAAACCGGACCTTGCCATCAACCACCGACAGGGTCGTGCGCTCTGTGTCGTCCACGGCCAGAACGAACTCCGTGCCCTCCACTCCGGCGACGGCGCCACGGGTGATGACCCGGATGCGTCCCGGTTCGTCGCGATGGAAAAATGAGACGATGCCCCGGACCAGGTGCAGCCCGCATTGCGCATCAGATGAATCCGGCGGCAAAACTTCAAGCTCCGTCAGGGCGCCGAAAGACACCACGCTCCGTTCTGACCAAAGGAGCGCTACCCGGCTATTGGCGCCGGTGCGCAACCGGTCGAACGGATGCAGGATTTGATTGATTTGCGCCGGCAGCCAGGCGCGGGCGGCAGCGGGAGCGAATTCCACCGTGCCCTGAAGCTCCACAATCCGGATTACGTTCGTGGTTTCGCCGCCTGCCATCGCCTGCGCCCGGGCTTTCTCGACGCACGCCAAGCAGCCCCCCAAAATTGCGGCCAGCACAAGGCCGCGACCGGCTTTAGGAAAGAAGTTCAATTGTTTTTACTAAAGTGCCCATCTGTCTGATGAATGCGGATAAAACAAGCAGATAACTTCTTTTTTATCAACATTTTTCCGATGGCCGTATATTTTATTGCCAACCGCCATTTAAGACCACATTACTTGTTTGAATTCGGCCTGTTTTGGCCGGTTTCGACTTTAGCCAATAACGACAAGCAAATCCTCACTTTCGCCAATATCTTCAATGGAATCAGCCACTTTAACACTTCGCTTGCGTTCCTTTGTGTGTCCCTACGTTGACCTGCCAAACTGCAATCAAAATGCAATCAACGGGCTTCCGCTCTGGCGTGGCGCAGGGCGTTTTAGGCCATGCGCTCCCTCCCCCCTGGACACGTTAGGGGCAATCAAAATTCGGCCTGCGTAAGCTGGCAATGTCAGGCGGGCATCGTGGCGAGTGTCGGGACTGTTGCGGGTGCGCCAGTCAACCGGCGTTGCGGTCGGGCCTACTTGCTGCCTACCGTTCTGCGTCCTGCCACGCGCTTTGATTAGTGCAAGGCTGTTCCGGTGTCACGCGCCCGGCTCCGGCTCGTTGGCGGTCGGAAAACGCATGGAAAACGTATGGCAAATGAGGACTCTCTTTCTATTGGCCGACCGTCCCCGCCATGTGCCGGTGGCAGGGGGGAATTCACACCAGCCATGCGCGTATGGAGTCCCGTTTTTAGCCAAAGGCGGATTTTTGAAAATTCATTGTTTGCGGCGGCGGCGGACGAGGAGTGCGGGGACGCCAACGGCCAGCAACCCCAAAGCCGACGGTTCTGGCACGGGCAGGGTTTCGCCTTGGAAAGCCAGTCCAACCGGGTTATCCAACCCGGAGGCAAAGGTGCTTTGCGTTTCGCCCGGCGTGATTTCAATTATGCTCCCGCTGTAGTTGCCCCTGCTCACAAACAGGTCGCCCGCGCTGTCAAAGGCCAGTCCAACAGCGACACCGAGCCCGGAAGCATAGGTGCTTTGCACTCCGCCCGGCGTGAATTCATAGATGTTGCCAGTGGACATGTCCGCCTCAAACAAATCACCCGCGCTGTTAAAGGCTAGTCCCCAAGGACCAGCCAACCCAGAGGCAAAGGTGCTTTGAACTCCCCCGGGCGTGATTTTGATAAGGTTATGGCCACTTGTGGCAAACAGGTCACCCGCGCTATTAAAGGCCAGTCCTTGAGGATTGTCCAACCCGGAGGCAAAGGTGCTTCGCACTTCGCCCGGCGTGAACATGATGATGTCGTTGCCGCCCGCGTTGGCCACAAACAGGTCGCCCTCACTGTTAAAGGCCAGTCCTTGAGGATTATTAAACCCAGAGGCAAAGGTGCTTACCACTCCGCCCGGCGTGATTTCAATTATGCTCCCACTGTAGTTGCCAAGACTCACAAACAGATCGCCCTTGCTGTTAAAGGCCAGTCCAACAGCAGTTCCCAGCCCGGAGGCAAAGCTGCTTTGCGCTCCGCCCGGCGTGAATTCATAGATGTTGCCACTGTTGCAATCCCCCTCAAACAGATTTTGCGCCGGTGCGTTGCCGGTCATCAGCAGGGCTGCTCCCGTACAGACCGCTCCGGCGAATGAATGGCACGCAGCACGAATGATAGTTTTTAATTTCGTTTTCATAGGTTTCATTTTTATACTTTTTTGTGTTTCGGGGTCTAACTGTTGAAGCGAAGCCGAAAGGAAAAGGCGCGGACTCAACGCACCCCATCCGAGGCACCGCGAAGCGCCTTGCAGAGAAATGCGCCAAGCCGCGCCCGATGGGGCGCGTGCTAGACGGTCTCTCTGCTTTGAAAATTCGCGGTTTTCGGATGAAACCTGTAGCCAAGCTACGCGAGATTATTTTGTCTATTTAAGTTTCGTTTTTCAGATTTTTCAGCCATGTCCGTTATACGCCAAGCCGCCGGGGGAATCAAGCCAATTGCGTCATGGGCGTTTATCGGCAGTATTGGGGGCGTTGCAGAATGGCCGTTCAATCCGAATCTTCAGCAGGCGTTTTCATTTCCAGCTTTCGGCACGGCGGAATTGCTGACGGGCGAGAACTCCGCATCGCCTGCACAACCAGGCCGCCAGAGTGAAATTTGACAACCCCGCCAGCCTGACGGACGTTCCCGTTCAAATGCCGCTGTTCAACTCACAGACTGCCGTTGAAGCTGGCCGGCGCTCACAGCAGCGCCAGCGTGAACGCCGCGAGCAACGCCGTTTGGCTGAACGACAAACCGTTCAGGTTCTCGCTCCAGCGGAGGATGAACGAAGAAAAGCCAGAACGTTGAAGCAACTAGACCAGCTTGACGATATGCTTGAAAGCGCACAGCGCCGTAAAGATGCCGAGCTTGTTATTCGCCTAACCGCAGCCAAAGAACGGCTCTGGAAACTGGTTACGCCAACAGCCGGTGTGCTCCGGCCTCGTGGTTCAACTCGGCCAAAGCCACCGACAGCGACAGAGCTTCCGCCGGTGCCAACGCCACAAACACCACAAGCCAGTTAGCCTTGTGTTGGGATGAAGAAAGAGTTCAGGCAACCGAAGGGAAGGCGACGATTTCGAGAGCAAATTCAAATTTCTTTTTTTGTGCTTGAAATATCTCCGCCGGTTTTTCTCGTCGGTTGTTCAATGCAATGATTTCCGCACGTCGTTCCGGTGTCATATTGCAGCCAAGAATTATGCCTTCCAAAATCGGATGAGGCGATTTTATTACTCGGTTGGCACAGTCAGCAAAACCGATTCTCCACTCAGCTTCGTGCTTCCAGCATTGTGCTTTTGTGAGCAGGACTTTATCTCCAAGCGGACCGACTTTGCCCAAGGAAAAATCGAAAACACTAAATTTCGGATATGAAGTTTCATAATTAATCTCTCGGGCCATGCTTAGAACATTCTCTTTTGAACGCCTATATTTTAAGCAGTATCCCGTGTGGTCCTTTGCATAATACGAGAACATCAATAGGTCATCGGGCTTTCGAGAAAACGAGACGATGCCATATTTATCAATGCGCTTCTGAACTCTTCTAACGTGGTTATCGTAATCCCTCTCCAATAGTTGCTTTTCGAGCGTATAGTTGATTATTCTCCATCTTTCCCGCTTTTTTATTCCAGGTTTTTCCGCTTGAAGGATTTCGCTCAAATATCGTTTTTTCTGCTCAATCGTACCTTCCAAAGTATACATGACCTTCGAGTCGAAAGGGTCATTGAACAGAGCGGGGCTCGCAAAGAAAAGTTCCTCGTTCAGAATCCATGATTCGCTGTAACAGTCATGAGGTCGGTATTTAAACAAGAATTCGGGGTTGGGGTTAAAACTTAAACCATCGGCAGGTGCAATGTTTCCACAACGACACTTGACCAATTTTTGACCCGAATCGGGTTCAAACACAACCCAAGCTTCTCCTCTACATTTCGGGCATTTGGTTGACAATTCGGTCTCTATAGGTTTCATCATGACTTGGATTTCTTCATATATTAGCACCGTGCCGGAGCCAACGGAAGATTGAGCTAAGCCAATCTTCCTTGCCGGTTGTGCGGTCGTGTGTGAAGCCCATACGCGGCGGGGAAGCCTCGGCGGTGTCAGCCCAAAGCATCTGTCCTGTGGGGATCGCCGGGGTTTTCATGGTTTCGGGGGTTGGTTTGGCCGAAAATGCTTGTCAGCAAAGCGTTTTTGAGCCGTGCCGGAGTGAAAATGTATCGCAAATTCCCGTCCACCGCGTCCAACGTGTCCAACCATTTTCCTTATCCTTCCTCTACACACTACTCTACCTATACACATATACATGTTTTCTCTTTACCATGATTTGAGTTAAGAATTGGTTGGACAGGGTGGACGGAGTTTTGTCCATGTTGTTCATTTTCGCAGGGCGATTCCAGCAACGGCGTAGTAGCGGTCGCCGCCCTCGCCGGTGGGTCTGGTTTCGTGGACCTGCGGCCAGCGTTCGTAAAGTTTTTTCAAAAACCATTCGCCGCAACTGGTGGGCAGTTCATTCCGTCGGCAGAAGTCGGCAAAGGCGTTTTTTAACTCATCTTTTGGGGTTGTGGCGTCGGGCGAAAGCTGGCAACGCAGGGTGACAAATGAGCCGCACGGGTCATTGCTGATTCGGAAACGGTCGAGAACGGCGCGGGAAGCGCGTCCGCCGATTGGCATTTCGGCAAATGTGAGCAGTTCAACCAATCCTTCGACCGTCCAAAGGAAAATGCCGTCGCGTTCGGCGGCAAGTTTGGTTTTGAGTGTCACGTCTTTTTCAACCGGCAAAACGTCAAACCTTAAAAACCGGCAGCGTCGCAATTCCGCGTCCGTGCCATACTTGAATCGCGGCAATGAGTTTGCCAGAAACATGAGCTTGCACACTGTCCGCATGGTGAACGGTTTGCCCCAAATCGGACGGGCTTCAATGGCTTCGCCGGACACGATGGCTTTGAACGCGCTGCTTTCGTCAAGTTCAACCGCGTCCAGTTCAGTTCCAAGATTGACAGCGGCATGTCGCAGCACGGGAACGTGGTAGCCTTTGGCGTCGCAGATTTGCGACATGGTTAATCGCGTGACCAAGTCAGAGCCGAGCGCATTGGCTGTGGCTTCCGCAACGGTGGACTTGCCGTGTCCGGCCTCTCCGTAGTCAACAAGTGCCACTTCAAACCGGCAATCCGGCAAAAGAATGTTGCCGCTGAAAAGCTGAAGAAGTTTCCGGTCGTCGGCATCCGGCAACAGTTCACCCAAGACGCGGCGGAAAATTGGACACTCCGCTTTGGGGTCGAACTTGGCCGCAACGCGAAACGTGAAAAGATAATTGGGCGAATGGTCGAGCAGTTTTGTTTTGCCGTCCGGTTGAATCGAAAGCACGCCGTTGGCGACGTTGATAAGGATTTCACCGCCGGAACCGAACTTGTAAAAACCGGCGAAGTCGGATTCGTCGAATTGGCAGCGGCCTTCTAGGTGGTCGAGCAATGAGACTTCGCGCCGGGCCGTTCGGATGGATTCGGGTAAAATGGCCTGCGCCTTTGGCCGGAAAAGGGCGCGTTCGGTTTTGTGCCATGTGCCTTGCTCATAAGCGTGCCACGTCTTGACGCAAGTTTTGATCGGCGGAAGCGTGGCCGCGAGTCGGTTCGCAAGTTCAAATTCAGTGTCGTCCTTGCTGGCGAGAATTGGCGAATAACTGAAAGCGGATTTAACGCAGGCGTCCGCCTCTCGCTGCGATAACGGCGGATTGCATTTCACGGCGAAGTCGCGGACAACAGAACGCGCCTCTCGCTGCGTCTTTCCCTCGTCACGGCAAACGCAAGCCAGATTGAAAGCCGCGTTGTTGCGTCCGCCGATTTCCGCGCCGTCTGGCGTCTGGCTCGTCACGTCAAGCGGCACGGCGTCGGGATTCCAAAACGCGTTGGGGTCATGGCTTACGAAGCAAAGCCGGGCAACGTCTTTCGCGGCCTCGTCCACGTTCACGCCGTAGGTTTGCTTCACATGGCGGCGCACGGCTGCAAAACTGGCCGCGTGTTTGGCTGCATCTGCGGGAACACGAAAGACAATTTTCAGGCCGTTGCCGGATGGACTGACAAAGGCGGCGGCAACGTGCGGGTCGTTCCGTGCGGTGTCGTGAAGTTCTCCAACTTTGGAGCCGATTTTGTCCACGTCGGCGCACAAAAGGCCGGAATGTTCCAAAATCCCGACGTTGGCGCGCTTGGAAAAACGCCCGCTCCACAGGACGGCGGGCAACGCCTTTTTCAAATCGTCGGCGCGTTCCTTGTTCCCGCTGGCGAGTTCGGCGCGGATTGCGTCAACGGCCTTTGCCCATTTGCCGTTGCGGATTTCAGAAATGATTTGTTCTGGCTTGGCGTCGGCAACGGCATTGCTTTTCGCGCTGCCGATTGAGACAAATTCGGCGCGGGCAAGCTCGGAGCCTCTGGCCGGTCGCGCCTTCAAATCAGCCGTGGCTCCGGCAGCATCGGAAACGGATTTGATTTCACCATCAGGCACGTGTGGACGTGCAGGTTCTTTGCCGGTCGCGGGTGTTGGTTCTGGTGTAGGTGACGGTGCGGGCGTAGCGGTCACGGGTGTCGTCACCGGGGCTTGCGGCGCTTCCGAAATTAAAGTATCTTTCATGCGTTCGGTTTTGCCGTCGTGTTCATCAAGCGGGTGATGCGACGGCGTTTTGATTTTCAAGCCGGGTTAGTTTCCGCCTTCGGTGAGAAATTGGCTAAGGCTTTTGGCCGTGATGCCGATTGCCCGCCTGTGGCCTCGCGGACGAAATTTTTCCAACAGACCGGCGCGGCATAGTTTGTCAACAAACCGGGTGGTTCGCCCGCCAAGCTGTTCTGCGACCTGCTCGCGGCTGTAAATTTTTTGTTGCGGGTGTTTGCCGTTGCCGTCGTCCGACGCGGGCAAAGGTTCGCCGCGAATCACCTTCAGGATTTTTTTGCGTTCGTTGTCGGCAATAGTGTTGTCCGCCTTCAGTGTGGCGGTCAGGATTTCAACCGTATGTAATTGCATAGCTCTAACTGTTTTCTTCCGGCGCAATGCAGACGCATTGCTAGAGTTTACGCGGGGATTTCCGAGCGCATCTTGAACTCCATGTTTTATGCGCTGCTCTTTTTTGCGGGCGTGGAGAGCAACTCCACTTAAACCGACAAGGGAATACTACTGCAAAATTTCCAGCCGTCAAGAGAACTGCCGCGTCGCATAGGCAACAAAAAGCCCGTGCCGGTGAAAGCACGGGCGAGCAAGCGGATTCGATTAAGCAGGCAGCATCGCCAGCGCCTCCGCTTTGACGGCCCGCCAGTTGTTCGCCGTCAGAGATTCGATTAGCTGGCGTAAGGTTGGCCGTGGTTCAACCGCTTCGCCGGTGATTGCAGGCAGCATGGCCACGGCGTTCTTGGCGGCTAGTTCTGACGTGTGTTGATACACCGCAGTCATAGCCGGGCTGGAATGGCCAACGATGGATTGAACGACGGCCATTGGCGCTCCTGATTCGCGGCACAACGAAATAAAACTGTGCCGCAAACTGTGAAAGCCAGCC
>Ga0116112_1001047_pt1 | contig 19252 bp, 21 predicted proteins | sample June2015DPH_8_15_FD_89721 | JGI IMG/M metagenome (GOLD analysis project Ga0116112, IMG submission 89721) | Peatland microbial communities from SPRUCE experiment site at the Marcell Experimental Forest, Minnesota, USA - June2015DPH_8_150 | ecosystem: Environmental > Terrestrial > Soil > Wetlands... | reverse complement strand
TGACCCCGACCATCCAAAGACCAAGGAAATCATGGAACTCATTACTAAGAAACAACCAAATATCTATGATATTTACAAACCTGCTTCTTATGATGAATTGGTCGCGGCCCTTGAAATTAAGTTGGAAAATGAACATCGGGGTGTAAGTTCAGCCTCTTCTCCACGCGGTGCAGAAAGAACAGTAACAGCAATTACCCCTCCTGAACCGGAAGATGACAATGATGAAACCGTTGTTCTTCCCACCGAAGAGGAAATTGCTGCAGCCACCGCTCCAGCTCCCGTAGTGGAAGTGGTCGCTGCTCCAGCAACTCCGCCATCAACTCCTGTTGTTTCGCCTTCTGCAAAGAAAGCGAGCGTGCAGGATTTTGAAGCCGCATTCAAGAATATCTTCCCTGACAAGAAGTAACTTGAAAAATAAAATAAAATAACTTGAAATGCTGCGCCGAAAGGCGTAGCATTTCAAATGTACAAGATTATGAAAAAACAAAAATCAAATACTAATTCGGTTTTAAACTCGATTTGGAACGACCTTAGAAAATCAAAAGTAATGCCCGCAGCACAAGCTAGAGAAAATGTGAAAAAAGCAGGAGGCTCATTTAATTCTATACTTGATGATATAAGCAATCTGATAGAAACTCTATCAGGTAGAGGGTTTACAAAAATTACTTATTCAACAAATAACATAGAAGACGAAAAGTTGAAATTAAAAGTAATACGTAAATTAAAAAAACTTGGTTATAAAGTTGAATTGGATGAATTCGGTATATTTTGGAAAATTTCTTGGTAAAATAAGGTAAAATCTATATGCCAAAAGGAAAATCAGTTCATGTAGAAGGTGAAGTTGACAAGGTTCAAAAAGTTGAAAGAAGCGACCTTGCCGAACTTATTGTAAAAACAATGAACAAGTCGCAGACTGATGGCAGTCGTGTAGCCTTCTTTTTGGATGAACAAGAAGACCCTTCAATGGTTTCTGATTGGATTTCCACAGGTTCAACATTGCTTGACTTGGCTATTTCAAATAGAAAAAATGGTGGTTTACCTGTTGGAAGAATTGTCGAATTACATGGCTTGGAAAGTACAGGTAAATCTCTTATCTGTGCTCACATTGCTGCTAATACTCAGAAAAAAGGTGGTTATGCTTTGTTCATAGACACGGAAAATGCGGCAGCGCCGGAATTTTGGAAATCGGTGGGTGTTAATATTACAGAAATGGGTTATGCAACTCTGTTTACAGTGGAAGAAATTTTTTCCAAGATTGAAGAAGTGATCGGAGCGGTAAGAAAATCCGATGGAGATATATTACTGACCATCATAGTTGACTCTCTTTCTCAAGCCTCATGTGAAACTGAAATGGAGTCTGCGCACGGCAAGGATGGATACAACACATCAAAGGCTATCATTATCAGCAAAGCCTGTCGAAAAATTACAGGTCTTATCGGAAGACAAAGGGTGCTTATAGTATTTACCAATCAGCTTCGCATGAACCTAAATGCTGTAAAATTCGGTGACAAGTGGATTGTGCCGGGTGGTAAAGCGATGGCTTTTGCTTCATCGGTTCGTGTCCGTCTTGGTAACACAGGTGCTTTAAAGAAAGGTAATAAAGTTATAGGTAACAATTGTAAAGCTGTAGTAACCAAAAATAGAATGGGGCCACCAAAAAGAAGTGCCTTGTTTGAAATCCATTTTGATTCAGGTATTCAGGACTTGAAAAGTTGGTTGGAATTCTTGAAAGAAAATGGTTTTGCTAAAAAAGTGGATGACAAGTATAACATCAAACTTCCATCCGAAACAATAAAACTGAGTGTGCCGGAATTTGTTGAGAAAATCAACACCGACCAAAAATTCAAAGACGAGATTTATGATATCATAGCTGGTGAATATATCATGAAATACAGGAGTCCTGATTCCAAAATTGAAGAAGATGTTGATGTGGATGAGAATGCTGATGAAGATTAATGCTATATGAAGTGGCACATAGAACAAAATAAAAAGGGAACAAGGTGTGTGATTACTTGTAACAAGGGTGTTTCATTTATTAGTGCAGAGGTAACATACATAGATAATTCAAAACATTATGAAGGTGCTGAATCAGTAAGTTTGATAGTGCCTTATAATTCTTGGAAAAGGAAAAAATCATTAAAAAAATGTACATGTGACCCCTATAAAAATGAATGTTGTGATATTTGCACAGGATATGCCGAAGCAAAAAGAAAAGGTAAACTGAGAGACTCGGTAAATTAATTAAATTCATGGGAAAATGAAAACAATAACACTTAAAGACGTAAATTATGATGATGCCACGATTTTGTTTGAAACCGACGACAAGGAAGATTTTAAAGTGACATTTGAATTTATTCAAGATTTAAACAGATACATTACAAAAGAATGGACATTTCATAAAAATGAAAACAGGAATTGAAATAATATCGGAGGAGCGCCAACGTCAAATTACAGTTGAAGGTTGGACGGATGAACATGATGACAAACATGGTGCGGGTGAGTTGGCGTTTGCAGCCAAAGCTTACGCTGAACATGCGGGGTTTCAATCGGCTATTGAGGGCAGCGAATATGGAAAAGTAAAGACCAATTATATTCCTGATATGTGGCCGTGGGACCCCAAATGGTGGAAACCCACCGATGACCGGATTAGAAATCTTGCCAAAGCGGGTGCATTAATAGCGGCCGAAATTGACAGACTTCAGCGACTTAAAGAAAAAGGAGATTTATGACGGAGGTTGTTTTAAAAATTGATGGAAAATTATACAAATCATTCAATGACCCAAGCGATGCATGGGATTACTTCATCATAACTCTTAACCTTCCAAGTAGTATATTTACCATTAGAAAAGATATAGGTTGGTCTTGGGATAAATTACCCTTTAGATTTGGATGGAATGGAAAATTTTACGAAGTAGAAAAATCAGAAAGACAATAAAATAGTTATGAGTGATAGTAATGAAAATTTATAATTCAGAGAAAGAATATGATTTAAATCATCAAGTTTGTCCAAAATGTGGTAATGGAAGGAATAATATGTTTAAAACTTGTGTATGGTTTATTTTTTATAAAGGTGAACCATATAAAAATGAAAACGAATGTGAATGTATGGAATGTGGTTGGAAGGGTATTGTTGATGATTTAATTGAAAAATGAATTATGATAGATAATAAACAATCTGACATTTTCTCAATATGGGAAAATCTCAAGTCAGAAAAAAAGTTAGCCCATGAAAAGGGACTGAACAGCATTATCAAAAAAGAAGTTTTGATAGTGGATGGAACAAATACGTTTTTGCGTTGTTTTGCCGCTATTCCTACACTTAATGATAATGGATTACATACAGGAGGCATATCCGGTTTTCTAAAAAGTGTTGGTTACGCAATTAAACAATTCCAACCTGATAGATGCGTGATTGTTTTTGATGGTGTTGGTGGTTCCATGAAACGTCGGAAAATTTATTCCGAATATAAGGAACATAGAAAAACGAAAGTTCGCCTTAATAGAATATATGAGGACACATCGTTGGGTGATGAAGATATTTCCCTGAAAAAACAATTTCAAAGATTGGTAATATATTTACAAAGTCTTCCTGTCAACGTTATTGCTTTGGATAATGTTGAAGCCGATGATACGATTGCTTACTTGGCCTTGGATTCTTTCAAAGATTGGAATGCAATCATCATGTCATCTGACAAGGATTTTTTACAGATTGTAAATGACCATGTTAGGGTATGGAGTCCCACTAAAAAACGTATATATGGGCCTCAAGATGTATTAAATGAATATGGTATCAATTCACAGAATTTTGTCTATTTTAGAGCATTGTGTGGGGATGATTCAGATAACATCCCCGGTGTGCGGGGGTGCGGCCTAAAGACGGTTGTGAAGGCGTTTCCCATGTTGGCTGGGGATAGGGTGGAATTGACGGTTTTGAAGGATTATGCGATTGAATACAGTGGTAAATTGAAGGTTTACGACACCATTGTTAAGGATTGGCAGGATGTGGAAAGAAATTATGAACTTATGCAGTTGACGAATACGGCATTAACCACTATGGCTCAACTGCATGTGAAGGAAGTATTGGATAATCCTATTGCAAAACTTAACCGATTTGAATTAATAAAACAAATGTCATCAGATAATTTGACAAACAACATCTACAATTTGCCAAATTGGATAAATGAATGTTTTAGCAAACTGAATAGTTTTGTGAGAGATTGATATGGACAACATTTCAATAGAACAAAAATTGACTAGAGAAAAGTTTGAAGAAATAATTCGAAGCTCTCAAGCAAATCATATAGCTGATGCTTCAAGGGAAGAGTTAGATGGTCTATATGAAGCGTTTGTAAAATTGGTAAAATTATTAGAAGAAGAAAAAGAACCAATCAATCCTTCAAATGAAATTTTGGATGAAGACGAAGAAGAAAATGAAGATTTGAGTATATGTGAACAATGTGGTGAAAAAGCTTGGGATGGTTATATCTGTTATTCTTGTGGATTGAAAATAATATAACAAAAGGCGTTGGAGAATAAAATCTTCAACGCCTTTTGTGTGCAATCTAATTTTTAACCATTCCAATTTTTGGGTGGTTGAGCATATCCGTTTGGAAAACTTTGTGGTAAGTTAACGGCTAGTTTATTTGTAATAGGAATACCCATGCTGATTAGAGCTTCCCTTGAAGCATAGTAAATGTCAAACGATTGGGCCAAATATCCACGGTCAAATGTGACATTGTGAACCTTGCTGTATTCTTTTCTGCCCCACTCTGTACCCATATCAAAGTCTAACTTTGGTTGTTCATATTCTACGTCTCCACAATAATTATGAAGGTCATTACTACTGTCAGAACTAATCAAATTTTGTTGGCAACAATCTTTGAATTTTTCATTATCTGAGGTATTGAATGTATTTAACGCAACATCATTATTATTGCAACAGGTATAGCTAACGTTGGATGTGTAAGTTGAACTGATATTACCTCCTGCTGACAATCCTGTTCCGCCACAGCCGGTAAGAGTATTATTACCGCTGCTTATTCCACTAACTACATTATTGCCGCCCCATGTCCATGTATAATACGGCCAAGATGGCCACGGCTGATAATATGGCACGTAATATGGTACAGGGTTGTTAATAATTGTTGTGGTTACGATTGGTTCTTTTTCATAGAAAATTCTAAGGCCAATTACACCACAATTCTTTTCAGAACCATCTTCCTTTGATTGTGCGTAGGTTTTTCCATCGAATTTATAACCAAATTTAAACATGGCCCATTCACTATCTGAAAACCTGAACCCCTTTATTTTTTCAGAAGAATATGCATCAATGATGTAACCTGTGTCGGTATCCGATGCTGCCTTGCCTGTAAGCACGTTCAGGCCATCCACTGAACCCACTGCAAGAATTCTCTTGTAATGATTGTTTTTTATTTCTATAACATATTCAGAGCCGTTTTTGGCTTCAATGTATGTTTTACCTTGGTGATTGTATTGTTTGCAACGATGGCCGTTGACCAATATATTGAGATCAAAACTCATATTTATCCTTATCTTTTAATTGTTGTAGTTTATTTAAAAGCGCCTCATACAGGCGATTTCATAGATTACATATACGATAAAAAGAAAAAGTCAATATTTTATTTCTGTTTTAATTTTGCTCTCTTTCTATAAATCACATGTTGTTTTTTAACTATATCCGAACATTTTTTACATATGGTTAATTTTTTCCCCTCCGGAGTTGTATAAAGAGGATTTTTATGACATATGGTGCATATGTTTTTTCTTAGATATTCAAGTCTTCTTAATTTAACTTCTTCGCTTTGTTCCTTGGCACAAGTAGCACATAATCGTAATCTTTTTCCACTAGCCGTAAGAACCCCCGGTTTTTTCCTGCAACGAAGGCAAATTCCTTTATCTATCAATCCTTGAACAAGCGCACGTCGTTGTTTGAGATGTTTTGTGCAATATGTTTTTGGTGTGCCATCTTTATTTTTTTCAGCAGGTGCACCACATTCTCCACACAAACCATTCGCTATTCTTACCGCTCGGCGTTTTTTTATGTAAAAAACCAATCTTTGCTTCTCCGTCATTTTCTTAAGTGCTTCCATTTCTTTGTCTGTTAAAGTATAGCCTTTTGGTATCCAAGGTTTCACCGCTTTTATTTTTGGTTGCACCGCTTTTGAAATAGGTTTTGTTTTTGGTAACAATGGGGTTGTTACTTGTGAAGGCGGTATTGCGATTTTGTGAGGAAACATCTTTAAGAACCTACGTGTATCATCGCTAAAGTCTTCCGTGTTCATTTCGGTGATTGCTTCTCTGATAAGTTGTTTTATATCCTCTTTGGTAATCATGGACATAAATATATTTAAAATAAGTGTGTGATGAATTAAAAAAGGGTTAAATCGGTATAAAAAGTTTACTCTTTGGGTTCGTGGTGTAAAGTACCTAAACAAATAAAATATATGGAAGAGACAGACAATCTTAAAAAATACGGTAGTGAATTTCAATCCAAGTGCATAGCGTCATTGGTGACGGACTTGTTGTTCGTAGAACGAATTTTTGATATTCTTAGTCCTGATTATTTTGAATCAGATGCAAACAAATGGATAATCCAACAAATAATGGCGTATTTTCTTAAATACAAAGCGTGCCCCACGGCTCAAGTATTTAGAATTCAATTGGAAGAAATAAAAAGCGATGTGTTAAAAGCAGCGGTTTATGAACAATTAAAAAATGTTTATGAACATTATATTGGGTCACAAGATTTGAATTTTGTGGCCGAAGAATTTTTGGAATTCTGCAAGAACCGGAAAATGAAAAATGCAATCGTATCGTCCACGGATTATTTGAAGGTGGGTGATTACGACCAAATCAGAAGAGTGGTTGATGAAGCGTTAAAAGCGGGCATGGAAAGAAACCTCGGCCATGAATATCATACGGAGATTAGCAAACGTATGTCGGCAATGTGTCGTGACACCATTAAGACCAATTGGGATGAAATTGACAAACTATTGGATGGTGGGTTGGCAAAAGGCGAACTTGGCTTTTTTGTCGGACCTGCAGGTAGTGGTAAAACGTGGTTTTTGACAAGAATTGGTGCAGAAGCAATGAAGGCCGGAAAGAACGTGGTCCATGTTACTATGGAATTAAATGAAAATTATGTCGGGTTAAGATATGACAGTTGTTTTACAGGTATCAATTTTCAGGATATTAGAACCCATATTGATAAGGTCAAAGAGACCATTGAAGACATTCCGGGAAAACTGTTTATCAAATATTTTCCAATAAAAACAGTAGCGTCACATGCCATCAAAACACACATCGAACGTATTCAAATGTTGACAGGTAATAAAATTGATTTGGCTGTGGTAGATTATGCTGATTTGCTAAAACCTGCCGTAGAAGATAGAAATGCAAATTCTTATAGTGAAGGCGGTTCCGTGTATGAAGAATTGAGAGCCGTTGCTGGTCAACTTCAAATACCCATTTGGTCAGCATCACAAGCAAACAGAAGCGGACATGAAGCTGAAACTGTTCAGGCTCATAATGTTGCAGACTCTTATAAAAAAATCATGACAGGAGATTTCATTGCGAGTATTTCTAGGAAAATGGAAGACAAGTTAGCAGGTGTTGCACGCGTTCACATTATTAAAAATCGTTTTGGTGCTGACGGAATGACGTGGCCCACATGTTTCGATGCTAGTAATGGAGATATAAAAATTCTTGACCCTAACAGTTCCGAAGGAAGAAAATGCTTGGAAAAAATGAAAGACGGTGAAGACAAACTACAAGATTTGGTAAGAAATAATTGGAATCAAATCAAGAAGAATCGCCGCCAAAATATCGACGATGATTAATTGAATAGCGCTATTTTCTTGTACCCGAAAAAATTTCAAACACGAAAAAATAATTTTGTTTTAAACACGGTTTTAGAAAAATAAAATCCTAATTATTGCTCACGTAAAGAGAGATAAAAGATTTAGGATATATGAACGAAGACAATATGGTAAAAAAGACGGACTTCAATAAGATTACAACACGATACGAAGATGTAAAGAAACAAACCACTAGCGAATACTTTAATGGAAATGAATTTTCCATAGATGCCTTCAACAAAAAATATTCGGCAGAAGACGGTGAAACTTATGTTCAAGCTTTAAAAAGAGTTTGTGATTATGTTGCATCCGTGGAGAAAACAGAGGAGCTTCAAAAATTTTGGAGTGAGCGATGGTTTGATGAAATTTACAATGATTGGTGGCATCCAGCAGGTTCCATTATGCAAGGGGCCGGAACACATCGTAAAATTTCTTTGGCTAATTGCACAACAATTTCGCTTGGTGCATTGCGCGACAATGAGGAATGGGACAGTCTTGAATCCATCATAAAAAATGCGGCTTATACTGTTGCAAAGTGTGCAGCTTACCGGCAGGGATTGGGTGTGGATTTCAGTCGTCTTCGTCCGAATGGAACAAAAGTTTTGAATAGTGCCAACAAATCGACGGGCGCGGTTCATTGGATGAAACACATTGATGGCATTGGTTATTCTGTCGGTCAAAAAGGTCGCATTCCTGCTATGTTGTTTTCTTTAAGTATTAATCATCCTGACGTGGAAGAATTTATTACCGTTAAGAGTGATTATACCAAAATTCAAAATGCAAACATATCTGTTCAACTGACTGAAAAATTTTATAAGGCTGTCGAAGAAGACAAGGATTGGGAATTATCCTTTGAAGTTCCTGCTATTAAAAGGGGTGAAAAAATTTACATTGATGTCCATAGCATAGACATGGATACAAAACAAGAAAAAGACGGTAGATTTTACAAGATTGCTACCCATGACAAGAAGAAGGAAATTTTTTCCAAAGTGGTCAAAGCTCGCAAGTTGATGGAATTGATTGCAAAAAACATGTATCAAAATGCTGAACCGGGAATTCAAAACATTGACATTGCTAGAAAATATTCCAATTCCGATTACATGTACAACCCAAAGGATGAATATGACAGTCGCATCATCGGAACAAACGCTTGTTCGGAACAATACCTCAGTCGTGAATCTCTTTGTGTTTTGGCTTCGCTTAACGTTGGTAGATTTTCAACTCTGCCGGAAGTTTATGTAAAACAACTTGAACGAATCGGCACATCAATGAATCATTTTTTGGATAACGTCAATGAGTGTGAATTGGTGTATGAAACTTATGCAACCCCCCATCAAAGATTGGCCATTCAAAAGCTTCGAAGAACAGGTGCCGGCGTAACCAATATTGTTGGTTGGTTGTTGAAGAAAAACCTTGCATATGCAACCAAGGAAGCCAATGATGCCTTCGAGGAATTTATAAAACTTTTCAATTATTGGTTGTATTGTAGTTCTGAAATAAACGGAAAAGAAAAGGGCAATTTTGGTTTGTTTGACAAGGAAAAATGGAAATCTTCGCTATTTGTTCAGCGAGTGATTGAAGAGTCGGTTAAACTTCATGATAAATATGGTGTTCCAATTTTGATGGGAAATTCTGCTAGAAATGTGACCAACAGTTCTATCGCGCCCACGGGTACTTTGAGTTTGATGTTTAGAAATTTGGTTATAAGTTATGGCATTGAAGCTGCTTTCTTCCTTTATTTTTGGAAGCGAACAAGAATGGAAGGAGCATACAAGTATTATTTTAATGTTCCAAAAGTTGTCCGTGATGCATTTGAAGAGGCTGGTTGCCCAATACCGATGAAATCCGACACCATTCGAGATGAATGGGATGGCCGCCATGGAAAACCAATTGCTGAATTTATAGAAAAAAATCTGACCAAAGTTGGAATCAAGTTCAAGGCTTCGACAGAAATTAACCCTATGGATAAGCTTGAATTTATGTCTCAAGTTATGAAGTGGATAGATTCTTCCATATCAACTACTTATCTCCTTCCCACTGATTCCGATTGGAAATCTGTTTACAAATTTATTTTGGCTTCACATGAAAAGGAAGTGAAATCCATCGCGGCTTTTCCTGACAAAAAAATGTACGGTATTGTGTCCAATATAGCCTTCAAGGATTTGGCATTCAAGTTGAAGGAGGAAGGCATTGGAATCCATCATCAAAACTTTTCGGATGATGAACTTAAAGAACTGAATATATCCCGTCAAAAAATTAATACAGATTGCGCAGAAGCTCCTGAAAGACTTCCAACTTTGGATGCTGATATTTACGTTGTGAATGTCAAGGGAGAAAAATTCTGTATTGCTGTCGGCCTTCAAAATGGTCAACCTTATGAAATATTTGGTGGACATCTTAATGGTCTTGGATTGAAATCAAATTTCAAAAAAGGTAAAATCTCCAAAGTAAAGCATCGTCAGTATGCTTTGGAAATTGATGACATTTTGATTGAGGATTTTAGCAAACAATTTACTCCTACTGAACAAATCATGTTCAGACTTGCATCCACAAGTTTGCGTCATGGTGTGCCCATTCAATTCATAGTGGACCAATTACAAAAAGCCACCGAAGATATCACTTCGATGGGCGCCGCCGCTGCAAGGGTATTAAAGAAATATATTCAAAATGGTGAAGTGGCAAGGGGCCAAGTCTGCCCAAGTTGTGGTAATGGATTGGTTTATCTTGAGGGTTGTGTATCATGTACAACATGTGGATGGTCCAAATGCAGTTAATTTTGATTTTTCATTACACTTTTTATATTTATTAATGGTGAAAACACTTTTTATTATGCTAGCAAAAAACTTCAGAAATGAAATAAGTTGGGATGGCATACTTGCCATTGTTGCAATTCTTGGAATCATTACTGCTTCCATTTTTTATTGTGCTGAAACAAATTTTACTGCAAGGTCTGCGGTAGAAAAAACACAAGCCTTGGAAATTCGACAGGATGAAACCGACCAGCATTTAGCCAAGATTGACAATGCAATAACAATGATTGCAACTGTTTTACAAGAGCGAACAGGTAAATTGCCTCCTTCAACAATGATTGACCCACCATCAAAAAAAGCAAATTCAACTGAAGCGATTGACCCTCCATAACAGCAATAATAATCGTTTGACACCGTTAGCCTATTAGGTTATAATTACTCCGTATGTCGGAAGAAAAATATTTCGATGCCGGTAAAGTCGTCGTTAGAAAAATAGATAAAGCTGTGGCCGAGGAAATAATTGTAAAATATCATTACTCTCACAAGTGGTCTTTGTGCCAAGTTGCTTATGGTATTTTTTATATTACGGGAGAACAATGCCAATTTATTGATGCACAAGAAGAAAAGCTTATTGGATGTGTTGTGTTTGGGCAACCGGTTGGTCGTTCTGCGGCTGAATCCATTTCAAAACTGATTAGTATTGATGAAGTATTTGAACTAACCCGCTTATTCATTCATGATGGTTATGGTAAAAATATTGAAAGTTACTCCATAGCAAGGTCTTTGGAACTTGTTGCAAAAAATTTTCCACATATAAAAGCAGTTATTTCTTATGCGGATGGTGAGCAAGGTCATAAGGGAACGATTTATCAAGCGTGCAATTTTTATTACCAAGGCAATTCTTCTTTGGCCTTGATGCCTAATTATTCCGTGTCGTTGGTTGGGCCACCCTACAAATGGATACATTCGAGAACCATATCATCAACCTATGGGTCGCACAATGTGGAATATTTAAAGAAAAAAATTGGTCATACTTTTTGGAGAAAAAAAGAATCTTCAAAACACAGATATGTGTATTTATTGGGAAGTAAAACGGAAAAAAAGAAAATTTTAAAAAACCTGAAACATCCGTTTAACTCCGCATATCCAAAAGACACCAATCATACCGATGAAATAGAAGAAATTGTAGTGGATGCTTCTACAGAAAATCAATTCTTTGGGTGAAATATTCATATTTATAAGAGATATGGTGACACCTTTTATTACAGATATGGGAGAAAGACCCAAAATGAGGAACACCGCAACAGGTGAAATGATGGAATTGGACCAATATGGTTATTGGTGTGATATGGGCAAGGGCAAACCGGAAGTAAAAGAAACAAGTAATGATTTGGAATATCTTAAAACAAAGTATAAGGTTCCTGATGACCGTGTATTTGGTATGAAACAACTTAAAGAAGCACATGGACCACGCGACAAACAGGTGTTGGTTGACATAGAATCTGCGGCGCAGAAAGAGTATAGTGTTTATAGAGTAGTATATGAGTTTGATACCCAATATGATTTGCCGGAATTTGTCGAATGGTTTAAAAAAGACAAATCTTTATTATACCCTAGAGCCGTTCAATTTGTAAGTGAAGATACAGGCGAAACTATCAAGGGACCAAAATATGATACTACCACACAAGAACCCAACCGATGGGACATTACGCAACTTTTGAAAAAAAAAGGCATCAAACAAAAACCACCGACAGAGCCTATGCAATATGAACCAAGAGACAGATTTGATGAATGGGGAAACAAGCCAAAATATAGAAACCAAATTGTGGTTAGTAAAAAACTGTTGGGAGGATATTCAATTATTGCTTATGGTGCAGATGGAAAAATAGCAGGTAATGGAGTAGCAAATTTTACAGTAGATACACCTAAAAAAGCTGTATTAACTACTAAACATTTACATGACAGGTATAGATGGCCTATTGTAAATTTAACCACGGAAAAAATTACAAAGATATCATCATGTAAGATGTGTGTCAGTGAATTTAGTAATGACGAAGAACTATTGACCCATTTACATAAAGTGCATCAAGTGCCCGATAATGAAATATTAAATAATGGTTCTTGGGTAGATGTAACTGAACTCATAAGTAACCATCCCTATCTTCGTCAATATTTGTCAAATAAAATAAAGCCTATGAATGAAATTATCAAATTCAGAAACATGATCAGAGAATGTATCTCTGAAATCAAGAAAGAAAACGACCCAAGGATGCGTCTCAAAGAATCTTTGCGTAATGTGGTCAAGGATGTTCTAAATGAAATGAGCACACTTACGAGTAGTGGTAAACCTGACCAAACCAAGGATGAAAAAGAAATTTCGGACAAGCAATATTTCAAAGACCCAAATCCAAGACTCAGTAAAACCAACGTCAAACAGCAAACGGAGCTTGACACACTTGTTAAAGGTATTGACCCTTCGTGGGAAGCTTATTGGGATGACCATCAACAGTTGATAGTTAGAGCACAAAATCTTTTGTATGTTCGAATTACTCAAAGATTTGAAAATAATTATGACGTTGATGCGATGGTTAAATTGGTTGATAGAGTTCGAGCCATTGCCCTTACATGGGATCAAGTTAAAGATTTCATCAAAGCTAATTTCAGTGATTTGAAAAACAAAACCATTCCTGACAAACAAAGGGAAAAAGCACTTAGTAATTATGACGACAAGGAAGTAATTAAAAAGGATGCTGGCCCGGAGAAAGCCAAGGTGGGTGTCAGGTATCAAGACCCAAAACACGGTTCGGTAAAAGATACCAAGCAGGATGATAAAAACTATAATGAACCTCAAACCAAGAGGGATGAGGATATGCCTGACCAACCAATGAAGCAGGTGACGGAACCCGGCAAAGACCCGGAATCCAAAAACAAAAATATTACAAAAACGCCTCAAGTCAAACCGCCTAAGCACAAGAATGATAAAAAGTTGAGGGTGCCGGAAAAGAAAACTTCCAAGTTTGTCCTTAAGAAGAGGCCCTAATAAATCATTCAGTTGTAACAATATTAGAAACCGTGCTTTTTGCACGGTTTTTATTTGCGCTTGACTTTTTATATGGTTATGATAAACTTATATGTGAATGGAAAATATATTCTCTATGACCAACGAAGAGGTAACAAAACAATTGTCGGAGTGTACAATGTTGAAACCCAACGACTTAATCATTGATGACCTTCAATGGAAGTATTTGGTTTGGGCGGTGGTAAGAGGAAAAAACATTCTTTTTATTGGGCCAACACGGTCAGGCAAAACCAAGGCTGCAAAATCGGTTGCAAAAATTTATGCGGATTCAAGGCAATTTTTCTATTTCAATCTTGGTTCAACTCAGGACGCAAGAGCCACCCTCATAGGCAACACGACGTTTAAAAAGGATGAAGGAACGATTTTTCATTCGTCTGAATTTGTTAAAGCAATCAGTACTCCCAATGCAATCATTCTTTTGGACGAACTCTCAAGAGGACATCATGACGCATGGAATATTTTGATGCCTGTATTGGATAGCACCCAAAAATACATTCGATTGGATGAAACCGAAAATTCAGCAATAGTTCCTGTTGCTGAAGGCGTTTCGTTTATTGCAACGGCAAACATAGGCAATGAATATACGGCTACAAGAGTAATGGATAAAGCTTTGACTTCACGTTTTCCCGTCATTGTTGAAATGAAGGTGCTTAGTGCAAAGCAGGAAGAACGTTTGTTGGGTATTCTTTTTCCTGATGCCACGGAGAAACAAAAAGAACATTTTCATTTACTTGTAAAAATATCGGAGGAAACAAAATTGGCATGTAAAAACGACAATCCAAAAATCAATACCTTCATCACCACCGATTCAGTGATTGAAATGGCACGTTTGGTATTGGATGGGTTTTCATTGAATGAAATTGCTGAAATGACGATTTATCCTCTTTACAGTGAAGATGGTGGGCAAGATTGTGAACGTTTGTTTGTAAAACAACTTGCCCAAAAATACATTGATGTCAGCGCTGCAAAAACCGCTACACCAATCAATGACCCCAAACGTGCAGGTAAGGTAAGAATTCCATTCAAATAAGTGAAAGCATGGCAGAACAAGAAAAATCATATTCCGATTTTTGGTTAAATAAGGATTTATTGAACCAATATATCCCCAAAGGGAACGGAAGTTTCTCAATGGACCTGATTCAGCTTGCGGCCTATCGACGTATTGTTTCCAATTTTGTATATATTTTGACCCACTTGGATATTCCCGTTCAGTTTTGTTCCGAAGAAAAATCAACCTTAAGTTTTACTGATGGAAATATGGTGTATTTATCGGCTTCCATCAGAAAAAAATCCGATTTTGATTGGTCGGTGGGCGTTGCTTTGCACGAAGCTTCACACATTCTATTGACGGATTTTGATGTGGCTAAATCCACGTTTTCTAGGGTTCCGATTCCCATTCCTCTTTCTTTAAAGAAAAAGGCCAAGGATAAGAATCTATCGGAAGGTCAAATAGCCCATCTATGTAAATGGGTTTGGAATTATGTCGAAGACCGATACATAGACAGTTATATTTTCAAGGAGGCACCGGGATACAGAGGTTATTACAAAGCTATGTATGAAAAATTTTGGAATGGTGAAGTGCAATCCAAGATGTTGACATCAGATGCGTTCAGAATTCCAAATCTTTTTTCTTATGAAGTTCGTGTAATCAATTTGACCAACCCTGACACCGATTTGGACGCATTGGTGGGTTTGAGGGAAATTGCTGAATTGATTGACATTCAAAATATTTTCAGATTAAAAACAACGGTTCAAAGAATGGATTTGAGTTACAAGGTTGTTGAAATTATTGTGGATAATTTGGGAATTCAGAAAGACGAGCCGGACCCCAATTCCGCTAATGCTACGGTGAAAACCGTCCACGACAAACTTTCACCAAGTAATAGGAGTGGTAACAGTAACATCAGTGGTAGTCTTAATAATGAAAAAAACATCGAAGAAGGTAAAGTAAATACAAAAGAAGAGAAGGCTAATGAACATCAAACTGAAAAGGGCAACGAACCTGTAAAATATGACCCGGCGGATGCGGGCAATATAACAAATTTTTCAAAGAATGAATTGAATGATTTGTATGATAAATTGAATCAACAACGTAAAATTCTTGACCATAACTACGAAGGTATCAAGGAACACGTAACCAAACAACAAGAGGCGGTTTTGGATGCTATCGAAAAGGCCGGAATCGTTTTGCTACCAGCAGGATTCGGTTTGAACTTGAGTGGGGATTATACTCAAGCCGCAGTTGATTGCATTGTGGTCAAAAAACTTACCAAACAGTTGATTGATTCAGGCACGGAAACTTTTCCATTAGCTGCAATAGACCGGTCCGCGCCCGGAGGCACGAGCTTGCCTCCACAACGTTATGATGAAGCCGTTGCCAAAGGATTTGTTTTGGGTAAATTACTTGGAAGAAAGCTTCAAATTCGCGGTGAGGAAGTTTTAACAAAATATATTCGCAAACATTCAGGGAAAATTGAAAGGAGATTACTTGCTGATATCGGTGTCGGTTTTGAACATATTTTTAACCGAACGAAAAGTGAAAAATATAACAAGGCTAGACTTCATATTTCTGTTGATTCTAGTGGTTCAATGCAATCCGACTATAAATGGTGTCCAACCATGACATGTGTGGTGGCTATTTGTGTTGCAGCTTCAATGGTAGAAAATTTGGAAGTGTCAGTCTCATTCAGAAGCACCATATGCACATACAGTTCTCTTGGAAACAATGCTGAATTACCCTACATTGTTTTGGCTTATGATTCAAAAACCGACAAGATTTCGAAAGTGCGGCAGTTGTTTCCTTATCTTTGTGCAAATGGGTCAACACCCGAGGGATTGGCTTTTGAGGCAATTGCAGAAGAATTTATTATTGGCAAAAAAACCACGGAACAAGACCATTATTTTCTCAATATCTCCGATGGAGAACCGTGTTATGTCATTCGTTCACATGTCAACAGATATGGTGTCGGTTTTAATTATACCGGCGAAGTGGGTGCATTGCACACCAAATTACAGATAGATAAGATTCGCTCACATGGCGTAAAAGTTCTCAGTTATTTTATTCAGGAAGAAAATCTTCGTTTACCCATAATAAATATAAACGGCAACATGCGTGGCAAAAACAGGCAATTGACCTTAAAGGAATTGTTTGACTTGATGTATGGGAAGGATGCGCAATTCATTGATGTGGAAAGCGTTGTGGAGATTGCTCGAACCATCAATAAACTTTTTTTATCGAAAGAAGTATAAATAGAGATTGACAATTCGATGAATTTACAGTACAGTGCTGACTCTATAAGGCTCTGAATATGAAAGAGCAAAATAAAAAGAAGGTATAATTATGAGTATTAGAAAAACACAACGAAAAAATAAAACCAAGCAATCTATTGCGTGGCCCTCACAGGATTTGTATTTCACCATCGATAGTTTGGTGGAAGCCAATCCTCATATGCTCACTGCATCAGGTTCGGACATCACTCTTCGTGTTCGCCTGAACAAAGCTGTCAGTGAAGAAAATTTAGTGGCTATCATTGGGCAAAAAAATTGTGGAAAGGGAAGACCACAGTTGGTTTTTGCTGTTCGACCTGTCAAACAGACCGCCATTGATAAAGCGAAGGCGGATGGCATTTCCTTGGATATGCCTAAAATCATGAATGTGATGGAAATTTCCACCCACTCACCGACGCCTTCGATATCGCCGGTCACAAATATAGCATCAAATAATAATCATAAAACGGTTCACGCATAATCCATAGACAAGGCGCAAAATACCATATGTATGAAAAGGAAGAAGAATGCAAAACAGAAACGGCATTTGGTTGGTTTGCATATATATGGTATTTTTGATGCCAAGAAACACACCATCACCAAAATCAGTCTTGACCATGCAGAAATACAAATGGACATAGCCCTGTCAGGTGGTTTGGGTGAAAATCTCAAAGAATGTGAATTTGATATAAAACTTGCCGTCTAACTTATCTTCCTGTTATATATCGAATTTTTTTATTCTCATAGATATACCATACTTTGAATGATTTTTTTACTACCAAATCTTCTTTGTAGTAGAAAATGGTGGAATCTTTGTTTATATTATTTAACACAGCCTGAACTTTACTGAAATCCCCGTAAGCAAGGGGCATATCAAATTCGACATCGAACAAAGAATACAAAACCGTATTAATTTTAAAGACGAAATAGAGTGTAATTTTTGGGTTTATGTAGTGATATCTAAGAGGGGGTTTTTGATGTTTTCCTTCGGCATCATCATTTATTTTCAAATATAAATCGGGAGTTTTTTCAAAAAATCCCCTTGAATTTAATTCGTAATTGAACACGAACGAATTTGCAGGGAGTTTGATGGATTGTATGATTGACGAAGACCCAATAACGACAGGCATATCCATTTTTATATCAAACAGAGCATGTGAAGAATCGCTTAGTTTGAAACAATGATAATAAGTGGGTGCAGCTTTTTTTATAGTTTGTTTGTTGTTGACTTTATTTTCAGGCATAATACAATATAAGTAGTATGAATGAATCAGAATTTATAGAGGGTGTGTCCTTTTCCGAAGAAGTCAGAAAGAAATTGGCAGAAGACCGGAAAAAAATGAACGCAACAGCCGGAAAGTATGCGTCAGGAGACGCCTACAAATTGGTCACTGATGAAGAAGTTTTTGATTTTGAAAAGAATAAGAAAAAATTGGTGGATAATTTAAATTGGCTGGTCTCATTGGAAGTTGAAGAGTTCACTTTTAGAAAAAAATACGAAGAAATTCAATTGATAAACAACGATGTAAGACAATTTCATACCATAGCAAAGGCTCGGATATGGGCACCTACTGATATTAATGATGAAGAATTGACCATCGCAGAAATTAATAACCTTAAACCAAAAGTGGTCGTGGTGGATGAATCACAAGAAAGACTTTGGACAACCTTGAGAATTTATTGTAGCACGGCGGAATATAATCAGGCTCCGGGCAGATTCATAAAATTTTTGATGATGGACGAGTTATCGAATAAAATATTGGGTATTGCGTCAATTGCTAGTGACGTGATTTCAATTTCTGCTAGAGATAATTTCATAGGTTGGACACAAGACGATAAACTGAAATACAAAATGTTAAAACATTCAGCCATTGGAACCACTATTGTTCCAACACAACCATTTGGAAGTAATTTTTTGGGTGGAAAACTTGTAGCCGCATTGGTAACTTCCAATGTGGTCAGAAATGAATGGGAAAATCAAATAAGGGGTAAATCCAAAAGATGCAAATTGGTTGGTATGACCACCACAAGTCTTTATGGACAATTTTCCATGTATAATAGTCTTAAATGGTGGAAACCGGTCGGTCTGTCCAAAGGTAAAATTCCCATCAAACCCTATGAAGAAGCTTATGGTAATTGGCACGGTTGGCTAAAACAAAACATGAAGGATGAGTATGAAACTGCCATGACACAGAAGGAAGGCATTTCCGGCCCCGTCACCGGCGCAAAAATGAGAGTGTTATCGTTGATATTTAAAGCTTGTGAAATAAAACAATCGA
>Ga0116112_1001008_pt1 | contig 19703 bp, 17 predicted proteins | sample June2015DPH_8_15_FD_89721 | JGI IMG/M metagenome (GOLD analysis project Ga0116112, IMG submission 89721) | Peatland microbial communities from SPRUCE experiment site at the Marcell Experimental Forest, Minnesota, USA - June2015DPH_8_150 | ecosystem: Environmental > Terrestrial > Soil > Wetlands... | reverse complement strand
TCAACCCTAAGATCGCCAAGCAAACTTCCTGCTGACACAGTCCAACTCGGGTCAAAAACGATGCTTGACTCCGCTAGATTGATATACCTTGTCGGGGATTGGCCTCTTGACAAAACGTGTCTTGTAACAGAACCCGGGTTTGCCACTCTCCCTTATTCCCTTTACTCGTTTGGAAAAACCATACCAGCCTTTATTCTTTTTTTTCGATACGCGTATCGAATATCTTACCTGCAGGTTATGTCACCTTCTCTAATTATCTGTCCGAGTCCAAATCCGATCGTGTCCCCGAAGGCGAAGAATTTGGGGAGGAATATTCGTTCCTCCGTCGTTCCGAGGAACGAATATCCTTCTTTCTCACTTAATTGCCTTTATTTCAGATTAATATCCAGCACCGCCGCGCCGGTGAACTGGCCCTGGCGGAGCTGCTCGAGTGCCTGGCCGGCCTGCTCGAGGGTGAAAACCTTCACATCGGTTTTAACCGGCACCTGCGGTGCGAGCGCCAGGAATTCCTCTCCGTCCCGACGGGTCAGGTTGGCCACCGAGCGGATGACACGTTCCTCCCAGAGCAGGGAATAAGGGAAGGAAGGGATGGCGCTCATGTGGATGCCCCCGCAGACGACCACGCCGCCCTTATGGGTGGCCTGCAGGGCGGATACTACCAGCGGACCAACCGGGGCGAAGATCAGCGCGGCATCCAACTTTTCAGGCGGCATCTGTGTGGAATCCCCGGCCCAATCTGCACCCTGGCGCACGGCGAACGCCTGGGCATCCATGTCACCGGAACGGGTAAAAGCGTACACTTTTTTACCGGCATATTTGGCTACCTGGGTAATGATGTGGGCGGCTGCACCGAAGCCATAAATCCCGAGCGTTTCCACGTTTTCCCCGGCCATGCGGTAAGTGCGGTACCCGATCAGGCCGGCGCATAACAAGGGCGAAACGTCCACATCAGAATAGGCTGCTGGCAGGTTAAAACAGAAACGTTCGTCGGCGAGAGTGTATTCGGCAAAGCCACCATCGACGTGGTAGCCGGTAAAGGTGGGATGGTCGCACAGGTTTTCCTGCCCGCGCAAGCAATAGCGGCAGGTGCCGTCGGTAGCACCAAGCCAGGGCAAGCCAACCCGCTCCCCAACCTGGAAACGCTGCGCAGTCGGCCCGGCTTGCATGATGGTCCCAACAATCTGGTGACCCATCACCAAAGGCAGTTTCGGCTCTGTCAGTTCGCCATCCAGGATGTGCAGGTCAGTGTGGCAGACTCCACAGGCGCTGACCTTGATCAGAACCTGTCCCGCTCGCGGCGTTGGGATGGGGAGTTCGGCCAGATGCAGGGGAGTGTGAGGAGCGTCTAGCAGCATGGCGCGCATGGTTTTCATTTTGCCTCCTTATGGAGTGGGTAAAGGCGGGGTGATTTGCTGGCCGGCCCGCCATACGGTCAGCAGAGGAAAAGGATCCAGCTTGGTAAAAGGGGGATCCGGAATAGAAACCTCGAAATGCACATGCGGGTTGGTATAGCGGGCGTCGCCGGTATTACCAACCAGGCCCAACAATTGTCCCGCCGGCACCCAGACCCCGGGATGGATACCACGGGCGATGGCAGAGAGATGTGCGCCATAGTAGTGGAATCCGTCGTCGCCCAGAATTCGGACCGAAAGGCCGCCGGAAGCGGAGGCGATATTGGTGGAGGGGTTCCAGGTATCTACGAAGGAAACCTCATCCACCGTACCGCTGGTCACCGCGACGAAATTTGTCCCAACCGGGGCGAAGATGTCTGTAGCAGGATAAGGATGCCCGCCTTTGGAAAAGGCAGCCAATCCCGGAGGCTGGATGGGGAATACATAGGCAAACAAGTTGACCGTTGCAGTGGGGGTCCCGGTGGGCAGGCTGGTGGAGGTTTCAGAAGGAGTGAGGGTGAAAGTACTGGTAAAGGTAAGGGTGAAGGTATCTGTGAGTGAAGGAGTTTGTGTTAAAGTAGGAGGAACCGGAGAAAAAGTGAGGGTCGGTGGTGGTGTGGGGGAGGGCAGTGCCATGACCGGCACGGCAACCGACCCCAGATCACAGGCAATCAACAGGAGCGGAAGAAGCAGGATCAAGCTGCGTTTCATCATATGAATGATTTTATCAAACCCTTTCAAGAGTCGGGCAAAGGTGGTGTGACGTTGTGACCATCCCGCCAGGCTTGCAGGTATGGAAATGGATCCACCTGGCCGCGGCGGGCCTTCCAATCATCGGGATAAGTGGGACGGGAAATCCCGAAGTGAAGATGGGAAGTGGTGTTGCGGGCATCTCCAGTATTCCCGACCAGGCCAAGCAACTGTCCGGCTTTAACGCGGACTCCCGGTTTAATTCCTGGGGCAATGGCAGATAAGTGCGAACCATAATAGCGTAATCCATCATCACCGATGATGGCGACGGACAGACCGCCACGCAGGGACGGGTCGTCGTGGGCTGGATCCCAAAGGTCTTTATACGATACGAAATTCACCACGCCATCTGTCACAGCAACAAACTTCGTACCAACCACGGCAAAAATATCGGTGGCTGGATAGCCGTGACTGGCGGTACCCTCAGCAAAGCCGGCGGCCGAGGGCGGCTGAAGGGGAAAAACATGAACGAATGAGATCTCTGTCGAGGTAGCTGTTCCGGTGGAGGTTTGCGTAGGCGTCAGGCTGGGTGTGGAAGTGGGAATGGAAGTAACGGTTGGAGAAGATGTTGGGGAGGGGGGCAGGATGGAAGGCGTGAATGAGGGAGATGGCCGTAATGGGGTAGGGCTCAAAACAATCGGTGAAACGGGCAGCGGCAAGGCGGCACAGGCGGATAACAGGAAGCCGAGAAGCAGAATCATGCCGTTCCGCATTGCAACCTATCTTCTTTTCAGCAAGTCTTCCAAGTCGGGGATGTCCTGGGCTGCCCTGCGCAGGATATCGAAGGCAGCATCGGTCAAAAGGTCAACACGGTCTGACGAGACTGAATGTCCGGAATCAGCTTCTTCAAGAACCTTGACAATATTGCCGCGCAAGCCGTTGGCCCGGCGGGCCCAATGGGAATCGACTGAGAGGCGTTCTAGACGTGAAGTGAGCAAACGCAAGAGCTGGAATTGGTCGAGTTGTGCGGAAGTCACGGGTGTATTATACCGTCACAGCGGGCGGATGCTCATTTCAATCTTTTTTCAGGCTATTATTGAGGATTTCATATATTTATGACAGCCTGAGCAGAGATACTGCCGGAAAGATGCCTGCCTACCCTTAATAATAAAAGTGCGCACGGTTGCGATTTGTCAATGTTAAAACGGGTTATTTAAGGATGGATGAGAAGATCGGATGGGAAGGATGGTTGGCGATATAATCGACGCGATGTCTGAAGCAAGTAAACTTTCCCTGGCAGAGAAACTCAAAAGTCTAGGTGTGAAGCAGGGCCTGGCGGATGCGCCAAAGACCCAGTCCTTTGCACAGTTCGAGATTGATAAAGTCGTGACTGGAGCCTACCGGCCCGGCCCTGCCGGAGAGACTTTTGTTGCCGTCCAAACTTTTGGGCCGGCGTACCGGCACGGACAGGCGGCCATCCGACCGGTTGCACCGTTGGATGTGCTGGCGACTTGGGCGCGCGAGCCGCGTTTCCTGGAACTGCCGTTGGAATCCTACGCTTTTCTGGATACCGAAACCAGTGGGCTAGCGGGTGGGACAGGCACCTATGCGTTCCTGGTCGGCGTAGGCCGCTTCATGGAGGGTGCATTCCACCTTGAGCAATTTTTCATGCGCGACCCGGCCGAAGAAACTGGTATGCTGGAAGCCTTGGCCGAATTTCTGGCTCCCACGCAGGCGCTGGTTACTTTCAATGGTAAGGCGTTTGATGCACCGCTGCTCACCACCCGTTATTCGCTGCATAACATTCCGCTCCCTTTTCTTGATTATGCTCATTTGGATTTGCTGCCACTGGCGCGTCGCCTTTGGCGTGACCGGCTGCCCAGCCGAGCACTTAAGTATCTGGAGGAGAACGTACTGTCTGCACCGCGTACGGTTGATGAAGTGCCCGGCTATGAAATCCCTTATCTTTACTTTGATTACCTGCGCAGCCGGGATGCCCGTCCATTAAAAGGCGTGTTCTACCACAACGCCATGGACGTGGTGGCGATGGCGGCGCTGCTTTCGCATGTGACAGAGATGCTGGCAAATCCTTTAGGCGAGGCAGTTAAACACGGCCTGGATGTGGTGGCACTTGCAAAATTGTATGAAGACCTGGGCCAGTGGGAGACTGCAGCACGCCTTTTCGAACGCGGCCTGGAAATGGAATTACCCGAGGCGGATTTCTGGCTTGCAATCCAACGGCTGGCACGATTGCAAAAACGGCGGGGAGATCTGGAGGCAGCTGTGGGGATGTGGGAACGCGCGGCAGTCCAAGGGCATGTCTACGCCCACGTGGAACTGGCCAAGTATCACGAGCACCAGCGGCGCGACTATGCCGAAGCACTGAAATGGACACAGCGTGCAGCGGAGCTGGTTGGCACGCTCGACATTCCACGCTATATGTATAATCACTGGATGGAAGAATTGAAGCGCCGAGAGGATAGACTGGATGAAAAGATCCAGAAGCGAGTTAATGGCAGGTCCAAGGAGAGCATTTCATAATGAAATCAGGCAAACAAAGGATCATTACAGGATTCGTATTGAGTACCATGCTGTCTGCGGTGCTGGCATGTGGGAGCACGCCCACCCCGCCACCTGCCACTGCCACGGCGAACCTACCGCCAACACAGACCAGTCTGCCAACGCAGACATCCGTCCCGCTCTTTCAATTGGTAACTCTTACATCTACAACCCGTAATGAGACAGGCGTAGCGCCAGCGCCAGTGTACACGGTGAAGGCACAAATTCCTGTGCTGCAGGGAAGCAGCGACACGCGTGTGACGAATTTCAATAACGAGATGACCCTGCTAACACAGGAAGAGGTTGCAAAATTCAAAGACAATGCGGCAGAAGTCCGGGTCCCCGCCGGTTCATCGGGCAGTACCTATGATCAGGGTTATACACTTCTATCTCCTCCCGGCAATCTAATCAGCTTGCAATTCCAGATCAAGATATTCATATACCAAACATCCCGTCCCAAAACCCATAGCCGTACAGTCAATTATGACCTGCAGGCTGGTGCTGACGTGACAATGGATCAACTTTTCCTCCCGGGCTCCGATTATCTTACAAGGATTGCCAATTATTGCATTGCTCAGTTGAAAACGCGCCCGATTGATTTTGAGAGCTATTACAATGGTGCCCAACCCAACCTGGCAAATTACGGGAATTGGAATATCACACCAAGTGGTTTGCAGATCACCTTTTCAGAAGGCCAGGTGGCTGCCACGGAACAGGAAGTGGTTGTTCCGTATTCGGAGCTTCAAGCAGATATCGACCCGCATGGAGCGTTGGCAGTATTCTTACCATAAGAACCCGTATAATAATATTAACCGGAGATGAACAGAGATAAACGTTATTAGGTCTGATAAATAGGTAAATATCCGGCTTTATTTCGAATAATATTCCTGATAGAGTTCATCCCGAACGTAGATCAGACCAAAAGAGTCACGATATACCAGGTGGTAACCTGTGATGGTCTGGTTGTCTGCATCGCGGTAGAACTGCTGGTTGCGGGCGAAAAGCGCCGGATCGATGCCGGTCACGTTCGGGTTTAAATAGTCACGGATGCGCTGCTCGAGCAGCAACAGCACGTCGAAATGGTTTTGTTGGATGTAGCTGTATTCCAGCAGATCGAAATTGGTATCTGTGACCCAACCGGGTTTCCCCGGCACATACATGCGATAATCATAGTAGACGCGCAGTTTTGTGTCTGGCAACGGTTTGAGGGCTGCCAACGCCTTACTGTACCACTTGATGCTGGTACTGTTCTGTTCCCGGTGTAGATTAGAATTAAAGGCCAGCACATCCAAGCGGACGAAGAGGACGAATTGGGCGAATAACACCAACAACAAGGCCATCCGGGCGAACCAGGCCAAACGAGCAATCCGATCCATTTTCCACTTTTCGGGGAGAAGAACCGCCAAGCTGGAAATGAGCGGCAGCGCCACCGGCATCCAATATTGGAATTTAAAGTGTGTCAGGAAGAAAACAGTTACGCTGATAGGAATAAACCAGGCCAGGATAAGGGCATGTAATAGACGTTGCGGTCCTCGCCAGGCTCCCCAGATTGCGGCACCCAAAGCGATCAACAGGAACGGGACTTCTCCAAAGGATGCATGAACATCCGGCCAGGAAGCCAGCAGACCTTTGGCATAGAACACACCATAGCCATTTTCGAGCAACCCACCCTGTTTATACAAAATATACTGGTAGGCGGTGCGGGCCCAATGGGAGAATAAGAATGGATTGGCGATCAGGTAAGCCAGGCCCATTGTCAAGATAAAGGCACCTGCCATCCCAACCAGTTTCTTCCAGGAAGCCTTTTTGAGCAACAGTCCCAAGAGCAAGGCCAGGCCTACTGCGAGGAAAAAATATACCCCGACCAACTTCGTAGCAGTCGCGACCCCGCTCATGATGGCTGCAAGCAGGAAATTCCATCCGAAACGTAGATTATCCCTTTTCAAGAAGTAAAGGGTCAATACCACCAGAAGGAAGGTGATCCCATCCGGGTGATACCAGGAATTGTTCTGCACCACCGCCGGTACAACGAGTAAAAAGGCGAACAGAACCGGCGAGCGGTACGTGCGGAAGCCATCCTGCATGTAAACGAGCAACAACAATGCCAACAGCATGGGCAATACACTGACAAACTGACGCAGGATCAACATGACCAGAGGCATGTCGCCCAGGCGGCCCAACCATTGCAAGGGCAGCAACAGCAGGGCTGAGGCGGCGAAGAACGGAAAACCGTAATAGTAGTAATTGTAGAAAATGAAATGCCGCAGAGCCAGATTCAGTGTCGGAGCGGGGGCGATCATCTGAATAACATAAGGCAGGGGTGCTGCCTCATCCGGCTGGAAGATTTGCACCATGGCCAAATTCTGTGAGGCGACTGCGTTAGGCAATGCAAACAGAACAAAAGCAAGCGTTGCCATGAACAACAGCAGCCCGAAGATACGTTTCTGGAAGGAGGTCATGAAGGGTTTATATCCAATTCAGCATCGGTATAAATACGATTAAGGAGAGGATTGCAATCATCCAAATACTCCCGACAGTGATGATCTTGTTCTTGAAGGATTTCATGTCGAAAACCCAAAAGGCCATAATGAAAAAGGTCAGGTATCCGAAAAGGAATATCAACCAGGGCGCGCTGCGGCCCCACCAGGTATAGTCCCAGGTAAGCGCCCCGGCCCAATTGAGGATGTATTCGACAAATACACAGAATGCGGCTCCAAGAACGGCAATAAAAGCCCGGTTTGGGATTCCCAGAATACGTGTTTTCTTATCAGGGAGCAACATTTTGGTCCAGATGATGCCCGAGACAGCGAACATGAAACATATTTCAATGTTGAGACCGATGAGGATGAGAAAAGCGGTCCGGCCCGGCGCGCCCCAGATGGGAGCATAATTGGTGAAATGGAAGACCAGCCCATTGATGATCTCATTAAGCCAATCCATGCCCCAGAAGGCCAGGCCGGCCAAAATAAGGTTAAAGTTGCGTTTTTCAGCCTCGACAGTGTAAACGTAGAATACGAAAGCCATCAGCGGTATGACGTACCATTGAAAGGTCTGGTTGCCCTGGCGCAGGATGGCGAGTGCCTGTTTAGCAGATTCGGATGGCATATGAATCCCTCTACTTGAATTTACGCAACGATTCGAAAATGGCTTTCACACCGAAATCCAATGCGGCAACCGGTACACGCTCATCGGCGGCGTGAATGGTTCTGGCGAAATTGAAACCGTCCGGCAACTGCAGCGGGGTAAAACCATAGGTCTGGATGCCCAGCTTGGAAAGGAAACGCGCGTCCGTTACCCCGGACAAGACGTAGGGTAGGGGGATGCCAGCCGGGTCGAGGGTGCGCAGGATGTCGCCCAGGGTATCGAACAAACCCAAATCCGGCGCGGCCGGACCGGGGTCGGCTTTGAGAACTTCGAATTGCACTTCCCCTCCCAGCAGCGCGTGCAACTCCCGGATCATTTCTTCTGGTTTCGCACCCGGTACCAACCGCCCATCTAAGCCAAGATTGACCTCGCCCGGGATTACGTTGGTTTTATCGCTGGCTTGCAACATGGTGGGGCTGACCGTATTGTGCAACAGGGGAGTAAACAAGTCGGCCTGGCCGCCGAGCCTCTTCAGGATCAGATCGGTCAGGGCCGGGTTAAGCAATTGCCAGATCACCAGCGCGGAAGGCCCTCCGAGGTTCTTCGCCAGGCTCCCGACCATCATGCGGACAGCCGGCGTGATGTGAACGGGCAACTGGTGAGTGTCCAGCAGGTGCAGCGCCCGGGCGAGTTTAGCCATCGCCCCGCCGTGGACCGGCAAGGAGCCGTGGCCTGCTGGCCCGGTGAAAGTAGCCTTCATCCAGCAGATCTGTTTCTCGGCGACCATAATGGGATAGAAACGTTTTCCGCTGATAGAGAAGTTGAAACCACCGAATTCGCCGAAAGCATAGCGGATGCCCTTGAAAAGGTCGGGATGCTCATCCACCAGGTAGCGCACCCCGAAATCGCCACCCGCTTCTTCGTCTGCAACCGCGGCGAAAAGTACATCCCCTGGCAAGGGGATTTTGTCGGCGCTGGCTTTCAGGAACGCTGCCAGAAGCATGGCGACACCGCCCTTCATATCCAGCGCACCGCGGCCCCACACGAAGCCATCCACAATCTCGCCTTCGAAGGGTGGGTGAGTCCATTTCTGACCTTCAGTGGTCACCACATCGACATGGCCGTATAGCAATAATGGTGGGACCTGGCCGGTGCCTTTCAGACGGGCAATCAGGTTGGGGCGTCCGGGCGTTCGCGCCACGATGTTTGTTTTTAACCCGGCATCTTTGAGAAGCCCGTTGATGTATTGGATGCATGGGAGCTCATTTCCAGGCGGGTTGGTGGTGTCGAAGCGGATGAGATTCTGAAGAAGCTCTGCAGGACGTTCATAAATGTCAAGGGATTGTTTTGGCATAACGGCCTCTGAGGGAGGAAAATGAGAAATGAAAACGCCAAGTGGTTAGCTCTCATGATATAGCAGAAACCGCGTGGCGTCAAAGGGAATTCGGGAAAAAATATTCAGGGATCACGAATCAGGTAATCAGGTAATAGTCGCAAAGTGGAAGAACGATGGGAACAGGGCTCGCCAGGAGGGTAAAAGGATTTCAGCCGGCGCTGAACTTATTGACCTGCGGCATGCGCCTGAACCGGACAACCAGCCTCCGGCGAGTCCCACTGACCCATCTGCGTACTACCGGCAAACGCATGGCCAACAATACGAACGTCAACATCAACCATAGAAAGGGCCTGAGGACATTGCCGCGCAGGGTAAACAAATCTCCTTTCTGGGCCAGGCCATAATGCAAGATGGATACTACCACCGCAGGATATACCAGCCAGTGCAGGCGTTTCCAATTTTTAGCCATTTTTCGGATGAAATAATCGAAGGAGGTGACTGCCAGAGGAATGAGCAAAAGCACCGCCAATACCCCGACCCATAAATAGACTTTTCCAGTTATCAGGCTCCAGGTCTGGTAGAAATTGAAGCCATAATCCAGCCCAAAGAAGACCAGCAGATGCAGGCAGACGTACATGAAAGCATACAGCCCGACGGCCCGGCGGCGATTGGGCAGATCCCGGTAGCCGGTGAGAGTATATAAAGGTGTAACTGCAAGAGCGGCAACCAACCAGTAGATGCCAATCCGTCCCAGGATCTGTTCCAAGTATTGGATCGGATTAACGGTCAGCAGGTTGGCGAAAAAACCGTAAACGAAATATAACAACGGCAGCCAGGCGACCAGGTGGACTGCAATGCGCAGCCAGGGGAATGGATGTTTTTTTCTCATTAGTAATTGGTTCTCAGATTCATGCCTGTGTAGAGGGAGGCTACTTCATCATAATAGCCATTGAACATCAGAGTTGGAATGCGGCTGAGCTGGCCGATACGCCGTTCGGTGGCCTGCGACCAGCGCGGGTGGTCAACATTAGGATTGACATTCGAATAGAAACCATATTCGTTCGATGCGATGTCATTCCAGAAAGTTTCTGGTTGTTTTTCGGTGAGTTCTATCTTCACGATGGCCTTGATGCCCTTGAAACCATATTTCCACGGCACCACCAGGCGGATCGGGGCGCCGTCCACGTTGGGCAAGGTATGCCCGTACATGCCGGTGGCCAGGATGGTAAGGCGCTGCATGGCTTCATCCAGGCGCAGACCTTCTTTGTAAGGCCATGGGAAGGACGGATCGCCTTCCCCTGGCATTTGGGACGGGTCCATAATGGTAGTGAAACTCACGTACTTGGCGCTGGCCATGGGCTGGACTTCATTCAACAAGTCGCTCAATTGGAATCCAGTCCAAGGGATGACCATGCTCCAAGCCTCCACGCAGCGCAGACGGTAGATGCGTTCTTTCTGTTGGAATTTGAGCAACTCTTCGATGGTATAGGTTTTCGGGTTTTGCACCAATCCGCCGACCTGCACCGACCAGGGTGAAGTTTTGAAGTTCTTGGAAAGTAGGGCAGGGGCGTCCTTAGCCGTGGAGAACTCGTAGTAATTGTTGTAATTGGTTATATCGTTAAATGTATTGAGTTTATTGCCCAACTCATCAGTGGTCAGGCCCTGGGCGTTATCGGGAACGGGGGCACCGGGTGTGGGCGTAAGGGAACTCCAGCCTGGTATAGGAGTTGGTGCCCCGGCAGGTTGAGATTGTGACGTGGTCGCCACCCCGCAGGCTGCCAGGAAAGCTGAGGCGCTGACGATCCCGGCGGCTTTCATAAAATCCCGACGCGAGAGGTATAGGCTCTCAGGTGTAACCTCAGAAGAAGGTACAGCAACGTGCTTCAGTTTACGCTCCATAGCAAACTCCTTTCACTTAAAACCGATAAAATCGGACTAATTATCCCTTATTATAATGTTCCATGGTTAAAGATAAGTTAAGAGAGGTAACCGAAGCAAAATCAAAAAACCCCAGCACACAGCAACTATTATCGGAATTCCAATCGAAGGATAAGATTTTGTGCATCGCCGAAATCTCCTTTTCAAGGGACGATGTGGAGACTTCGGACTCCAGTAATTTCCCGTTCAGGCAACTTCTGCCCGGGCCATTTCCCATCCCAGGATAGCCTTTTTACGGGAAGATCCGTAACGATAATTCCCGAAATAACCGGTTTTTTGAAGCACGCGATGGCAGGGGATGAGATAGGCAAGTGGATTGAGGGCAACGGCATTCCCAACCGCGCGGGCAGCCTCGGGTGAATGAATCTGGTCTGCCAGGGCTTGGTAGGTGGTCAGTTCTCCCGGTGGGAGGCGAAGGAGGGCTTCCCAGACTTTGATCTGGAAGTTGGTGCCGCGCAGGTGGACCTGCAACGGCGCAACGGCATTGCCGGGCGAGAAGATCCGCTTCACAACGGGAGCGGTGCGGGAGGGTGACTCGTTTAATGTAGCGTTGGGCCAGGCCTGGATGAGCCTTTCCAAGGCGGTGGCGCGGGTGTTATCCACGAAAGCCAGGAAGCAGATGCCGCGACTGGTCAATGCGAGCAGGCATTCTCCGAAGGGGCTGGGGTGGAAGCCATAGGCGATCTCCACGCCGACGCCTTTGGATTTGTATTCGCCGGGTGTGACGGCTTCGGTTTGAACGAACAGGTCATGCAGACGCCCGGGCCCGGAGAGGCCAGAAGCGTAGGTGGCTTCCAGCAGGTTGGCGGAGCGGGCCAGGAGTGCCTTGGCATGCTCCCGGGTGAGGAACTGCAAGAAGCGCTTGGGGCTGATGCCGGCCCAGCGGGTAAAAAGGCGTTGGAAGTGATACTCACTCAGGCCAACATGTGCAGCCAGCTCGTTCAAATCCGGCTGGCGATATGCATTGGTTTCGATGTAGCGGATGGTCTGCTCAACGCGGGCGTAATCAGCGGAAAGCTGGGTCAGGTCGGTTATGGGATGGTTCCTTTCGTCATGACCCTATTCTAATTGGGCGGGGCGGGGAGCGCCACCCGATTCTTGCGGTTAGAATGTCTGTTGAAGTTTGGGTTAATCCACATATGAACACAAATAAATGATTTTTCCAACTCAGGGAAGTTGTTTGCGATAGAAGATGCGATCGTAGCCCTGATCCATTTTGCGTTCATATTCGACGTAGCCGATCCTGGGATAGAAGACCTGGTTCTCGGTCATTTTAACGTTGGTGCACAGATATATTGACCGGAAGCCGCGCCGGGTTGCCTCGCTTTCGGCAAATAGCAGGAGCGCTCGGCCAACCCCTGCGTCTTGCATTGCGGGGAGGACGGCCACGGTGTCAATGTAGAAGCCGGATTCCGTTTCGTATTGAACGAGAACTCCGACAACTTTAGTGTCGACTTCGGCGACCCAAACTTGGCCGGCCGCAATGATCTTTGGAAAATCGGCCAGCATGGGGGCAGGCGGTTTGCCGATGCGGGCGATATAGAGCGAAAAGGCGGCGGTGACACAGCTGGCAATGGCGGCGGCATCCACGGGATACGCTTGTCGGATAAAGGGTCCGGATTTAGAACCAGATATATCTTTCATTCTGTGAATGGGGCAATTAACGAATGCAGTAAAACTGCATTCCTGGCAAGTTGTATTGTGGCCTTACTTACCGGCCTCCACCAGTTGCAAGCAATCGTTAAGCTGGCGGGCTAAATCCTGAACGTATGGCTCGAATAATAAAGTACTATGTTTCCCCGGGATTTCACGGATCTCGAGTTTTCCTTGAATATATTTGTGCCAGTTCGCCATAGGATCCCAGCGCACGTACCAGGGTCGTTGCCCAACCTTGAATAGAAAAGCATTGCCCGGGTAAGGTAAGGGGTTATAACCAAACCGGGATATACGGGCCGCTACCATGGCATTTTTTGGCCGGAAGCCGATCCGCGTCAGAAAATAACGCACAGGAAACAGGCTGGATAACCGGGTCAACACGGCGATCAAGCGATCGCGGAGATAGCCGAGTACCTGACTCGGGCTGAGACCATGCAGATTCTGCAGATGGATCGAGATGCGATCTGGCAGGCTGGCCTGGCGGCGAGGACCAGGCGGGTAAGTATCACAGAGGCCGAGGAAAGCCACTTTATGGCCCTGTTCCTGAAGAATTCGAGCCATTTCCATGGCTATGTAGCCTCCGAAGGAGTGACCTGCCAGATAATATGGTCCTTCTGGCTGCAGTTGCAGTATTTCAGTCACATAAACTGAGGCGATGTGCACCATATCCATTTCATAGGAACGGCCGAATTCGGTTGAATGAGCCTGGAGGCCATAAAGAGGCCGGTCTGCCTGAATGTATTTTGCCAGGTTGCGAAAGTAAAAGCAATCACCATAGCCACCCGGAATGATAAAGATAGGACTTTTATTGCCTTGTGGTCGAACTGCCACCAGGGATTTGTTTGGGGCGGTGGAATCGCCAGAAATCAGTTCAGCCAGCTTACGGACCGTGTTATATTCCAGAAGGATAGCCAGTGGCAGCCTAATGCCAAATCTCTTTTCGATCTCGGTCAAAAGATTGGTCGCGTGCAGTGAATCGCCACCGAGTGAAAAGAAATCGTCATCAAGGCCAGATAATCTGATCGAGAGAATGTCCTCCCAGACCATTGCCAATTCCTTCTCTGGGCTGATTTCACCATCAGGTGTAATTGACGATTCGGAAACAAACGTTGGGCTAGGAAGAGCCTTGCGGTCGATCTTGCCGTTGGGTGTACGTGGAAGTTCTGTCAGCGGTAAGAAGAGACTAGGGGTCATATAGGAAGGCAACTGGCTAGCTAGAAATTTACGCAAGGAACCGATAACGTCGGCGGTTTCGGGGTGTGGGATGATGTAGGCGACCAACCGATAATCACCCTTCTTGATATTAAAACCGACCACTACAGCAGTTTCCACCATACCGGAATCCAGCAAGGCAGCTTCGATTTCCTGCAGTTCAATACGGTAGCCGCGGATCTTGACTTGGAAATCCTTCCTACCGCAGTGTACCAGACAGCCGTCTGACATAAAGCGGCCCAGATCTCCGGTATGGAAGAGAGGGCTGCCCCCTCCTTGCGGGTCAGGAAGGAATACCGCCTGGGTCAACTCCGGTCTCTGCCAATAGCCAGCTGCAAGAAATGAGCTTTGCACAACGATCTCGCCTATTCCTCCGGGCGAGACCGGTTCTCCATCTTCTCCTTGTAAAAGAATTTCCACATCCATGAGAGGATAACCGAGAGGAACCGAACCTTCAGCAACGAAGCTGGTCTTATTCAAGATATTTTGCCGGATGGTGCCTGTCTCGGTGGAACCCAATCCGGTGAACAACCGGCAATGATCCGGGAAGAAGGTTCTGTAAATGTCGACATCGGACTTATTGACTGACTCTCCCCCCAGTATGACCAACTGCACAGTCTGCAACTGTTGAGGCCGGGGGTTGGAAATACCCAATTGGCGGAATACGCTAGGAACAGTATGCAGGACTGTGAGTTCTTCCCGGGCGATCCACTCCAGAAAAGTCCCCATACCCTGTTTACGGAGGTCAAATGAGTGCAATGAGGCACCAGTTGTAAGAGCATTCATATAGTCACGGGCTGTGCCCATTACGCTGGTGGAATAGAGCATACTCAGACGGTCGGCGGCCCCAAGATGGATCAGCTCGAGCTGGCGGGCAGCGTTGTGGAGCAAGCTGCGATGGGTGTGGATCACCCCTTTAGGTTTTCCGGTTGAGCCGCTCGTGTAAAGAAGGACGGCGTAGGCAGTCGCCGGGGTCAGGCAATTAACGTTTTCATATGAGCGACTGGAAGTAAGTTCCTGGATATTGAGACAAAAGCCGTCCGGGAATAAATTCATGACCTGCCCGACCAATTCATTATTTGTCAAGAATATCTTGGTCTGAGAATCTTGTGCGATGAAGTGGTTGTGAGATTCAGGGAAATCGGGGTCAATGGGCAAGGCGATGTTACCGGTCTTCAGCACCCCAATTAGAGCCGCCAAAAAGTGAGGCTTGCTCCGAAAAAAAAGTCCCACCGGTTTGCCAGTTCCCGGATTAAGATTGAGGAGTTCCAAGGCAATCTGACTGGCGGCGGAATTCAACTGGTTGTATGTGAGGCTGGTTTGATGGTCCAGGATGGCGAGATGATCCCCAAACCTAAGGACAGCAGATTCAAAAACGGCTGCGATGCTCTGCTCGTAAATTGGAGGGGAAGATGTTGGCGAGGAAGGTGTTAATATACCAGACACAATGCACCCAAAAATTCGAAATAGGTATTCAGCGAAAAGTACTTGACTTGACTCATCCTTTGTATTTTTTGAATAAGATATGATTCTTGATTACATTTCGATTTTTTCATTTTTAGCTTGAACCAAAAGTTATTCTTTGGTAATTGGCGGGATATAGGGAAAGATACAGGGATAAAATCGAGAGGATAAAATACATAATGATATGATCGAAGTTAGGTGTTACAGTGATTAATGCCCGGTATGGTTAAAGATATAACCTGGTGAATTACACCAGGTTATCTCCAGCGGACCCGAGGGGAGGAATTCATTGTTACTAATCATTCCGATCAAACGCAAGTATATCCTAAAAACTAAATAACTCCACCCTTTTTCTTTTTTTGCCACCGTTATATTATGGGGGAAATGGATCAGATCCTGGCTGCACTCACTCCGGACGTATTGACGGACCTGGCCTACCTGGTCGGGGCATTTGTGATTGGAGCAACCACCATTACAGGCGTTTTCTTTGTAGCTGATTATTTTGGCCGGTGGTTCTGATGAACTTGTCAGATTTCTTTTCCATTGGATTGCAGATCTTTTCCAGCTTCATTCTTTTGTGGTCAATCATCTTTATTGTAGTTTGTTTGGTTGTCGCTATATTCTACTCATTGGTCATATTGGCCTTGAGTAGGGTGTAAATCCAAAAAGGAAAGGAGGTGAATTCAAATGTTAGCAGTGTTAGCAGTTGTGTTGGTCCATGCAGTCCTGGCGCTGGTTGTGCTTCTGGACACCAGCATCAGCCTGGACTTCAATGCGTTGATCAATATTGCCTTCCAGATCATCAACGCCCTCTGGCCGTTGTTTGTCGTGCCGATGGGATTTTTGTTCGGCCTGCGGCTGATCGGCTGGATCATGGAAGAGATCCGCGCCTCGATCCCGGGGAAATAATCTTATTCGGATTAGCCTGGAGGCTTCGTCCTCCAGTGCAATCATCCATTATTTTATTCTCCGAATAGGACCTAATATGAAAAAGTGGCTGGCACTCTTCCTGGCTTTCCTTTTCGCCTTTGCGATGATCTTTCCTGCAGCGGCGGATTCTCCCACTCCCACCCCTTCTCCCACTGGAACACCCGCTCCTCCCGCTCAGCCCATGAGCGTTACTATCACCATCCTTGGGAATTCTACTGATATTTATAGCGGGAATATCCAATGTACAACAATTGAGGGACAGCTAATTAATGTAACCGCGAACGCAGGCGCGACATTCGAATCCAAGGATTTTACTTGTTTGGGGGAAATAGTAATGAGTTATTACAATAATTACGGGGGAACTGGTTATTCTAAAGGAGATCTAAAAGTTCTAGTCTATAATTTAACAGACAAATTTTATTATGATGCAGACTGGCAGGCAAACTCAGAGTCAACCCAAACTCAATATAATAATGGGGTAGGGATATCTCCCTGGGTGCACTTTGAAACAGGTGGTACAGATGGCTACCAGGTCACTCATGGGGGCTATGCGGAAGTTGATGATGGGCATGATGGAACAAAGGTTGATGAATATATTTATATCCATGATTCCGTCAAAGCCCCTTGCGGTCAGGATTATGTAACAATCAGCAACGTTGATCAAGGAAATATTCCTGGCAACGCTGAGGGAGGTGTCTCAGAAAATTTGACGGTTGGCGATTATTATGAATTGACAGTTTGGGGTGGCCCATGGAATGATGGCACAACCAATCGCTATGATACAGCTGTAAAAGTCAATGATGAGGATTGGACCCCGCTCAGCGATTATGCCATCAATTGGCTGGGAGCCCAATGTACACAAGGGGATCCCCTCGATTCAACTAAAACTATAGTTATTTTCAAAGCATGGGATACAGATCCATCTCACCTGACAATGGATTGGAAGATCCGTGTCAATGATGTAACTGGAGAATTTGCCGATAATACCGGGGGGATGAATTTCAAGCTTGACCTGATCCAGGAAAAGACTCAACCTGGTTGCCAGGATCAATACTTGCAAGGGAATGAGATCCAAGGTGGAGCAATAGATGCAACGCTTTCTGCAGGGGTTTATAACCACGTTCATCCTGCAGATAACCCATCTGCATGGGTAGCGGGAAATTGGATTGAAATTATTACCAGTGGGGGACCATGGGAAGATGGTGGTGCTCCTCCTGACCGGTATGATATTGCCATCCAGAACCAAGATGGGAGCTGGTCAGAACTGACCGGCTCATCTAATTCGGCATGCAGCACCGCCAGCGGGAATTATGTGACTACTTATTACCAGCTTCCAACCTCAAATGGGATTTATTTGAGGGTGAATGACACTGGCGGTGTTTGGAGTAATAACACCGGCTCGATGAATTATGCAATTTATTCATCTACCTTTTCACCCTATCCAGCTCCAGCATGCGCAGAGAATTATCAAATTGGCACGTTGATCAAAACCGTAACAGCCAATGCGAATGCGGAAAATGGAATAAGCGTTGGTGATTTGGGTAATGGTGGCATTGACGTAACAGGCGCAGGAGGCGCATCCGATCTGCGCTATTATGCCATTGAAACAAGTGGAATTTGGTATGATGGCAGCAATCCAGTGACTTGGGGAGGAATCGCAAGCAGCCAGAACACCACAACAGTTCCCACAAGCAGCGCCTGGAGTAATCTGCAAACAGCCCCGGGAGTAATCTGTGCGGTGCCACTTGATCCGATCGGCCACATCAGGGTTTATTTACCCCTGCAATTAATTGTAAATTATTGGGTGCGTGTACAGGAGGTCGGCCATGAACCAAATTGGGCGGATAATTCCGGTTCATTGACCTTCTCGATTTATAAAGCAACCAATCTCCAAACCCCCGGATATACACCTGGCACCATGCCAGATGCAACGGGTTGCGATGCAACTTATACAAAGGGTACGGCGGGAGCTACATCAATCATAAATGCAAACAATTCAAATGGCGATGCACTACCCACTCTGACCTCCGGATGGGTTTATGCCATTGAAACGACTGCAGGTCCTTGGTCCAATAATGGTACCAGTTCCTACGAGGTGGCAATCAGTAAGGATAATGGAGCCAGTTGGACCAACATGGTTGCCTTCAGTTCTTCGCTGTGCGCTGAATCGGGTGATGGAAACCATCTCCTGATGTATTTCCAGGCGGAAGCCGGAAGATCTTACAAACTGCGAGTATATGATCCTGGGGGTAATTTTGCAGATAATACCGGTTCGATCGATTTTATTCTTTATAATCATGTTGTCACAAAGACCAATCCATGGGGTACGTGTGGAGATAATTATTCCCTTTCGAGGATCACAGTCTCGGATAGTACAATCCCGACGACCGGAATTTCCTTACTCTCTGGATTGACCGGTCCGCCGGTGGTAATTGGAGATATTCAGGCAGGGAAAACCTATGCGATCGAGATCAATAGTGCAGCCTGGTGGTACGCCACTGCCGATTCAAATACCCATTTATATGCTTCAGAAATCAGCAAGGACAATGGCAGCAATTGGGCTACATTTGGACCATCTTTGACCTGGCCAACTTGTGTTATCCAAATCAACCAGAGCACGGTGGCCAATCAAACTATCTATCGAGTTTATTTTTCAGCTGGGACCAGTACTTACCAAATGCGTATCAGTGCCGTGGCAATAGACGCTGCGGTCAGTGGAAACCTGAATTATATTCTTTATTCAACGAGTCCTATCACTACTCAATCCCCACCTAATCCTCCTAATTCCCCACCGATATCTGTTCCACCTGGCTGGGAATTGGCTTGTTTCGAAAATTATTTACGGCCAAGCAGTTTCTTCGAGGATACCAATTTTCAAATTCCTTCGATATCCTTTGGAAGCCTGGGATCAATTACTTTTCCCAGCTTCGTGGTACCCATACCAGCTATTGATCAATGGATCTCCTATCTGGAATGGTCAGTCAGGAGCTTCTTTGCCTGGTGCCCGGATGATACCGCCGCGTTAAGCGCAATTCCAACCACCATAGAGGGATACGAGCCCTTTGGCACCATCAATGATACGGTGGCCATCTTCAGGACACTCACTAACAATGTGCTTGCCCTACAATCTTCCGGGGGAGAGGGGCAGAATTATGCGCCCTATTCAATAGCCTTTGGGGCGGCAGGAGGGCAAGGAGCCAGTAATTGGCAAGGCATCCTACCGGTACTTGGAGTTGATTCGCCTTGGCTGGGCGGGAAACTGGCATGGGGAAGTGGAAGTGATGGAACAGGTGGTGGAGAATCGTCCCCTATTACTGCCTTACCATCAGTACCCAGTGCACCTGGGATCTCTACTACCTCACAGGATTATGACACTTATTGCCAGACCATCATGAGCTCCCATCTAGGTGCCTCCGCCAGTGCTGGATTATGTGGCGCATTGG
>Ga0116112_1001005_pt1 | contig 19732 bp, 12 predicted proteins | sample June2015DPH_8_15_FD_89721 | JGI IMG/M metagenome (GOLD analysis project Ga0116112, IMG submission 89721) | Peatland microbial communities from SPRUCE experiment site at the Marcell Experimental Forest, Minnesota, USA - June2015DPH_8_150 | ecosystem: Environmental > Terrestrial > Soil > Wetlands... | reverse complement strand
CAATTCTCCTCCTGGTATTATATAATTTATGTAATAGAACAAAATGATAGGATCTGTTTGTTTCCTGGCAAACAGATTTTTTATTTTAAAAACTTCCGAAGTCTTTGCGACGCACCCCATAGGGGCGTAGACTTCGGAAGTTTGGTAGAAGCCTTACGATTCTCAATCTCTTTCATCATAGTTCCCTCCTGCGACGTTCACGGATACCACCGCCGGATTCGCATTGATCTTTCTGCCGCGCTTATTTGTCAGCCTAACGGTATACATCAGCGGCGTATCCGAAGGATTCCCATGGAGTTTCTTTTGGACATAGGAAATCTTAATCCCTTTTGGGTCGGCAGCATCAATCCCCTCTCTCGACCATGGTTTATCCGTAAATAAGGTATCCCCTTGTGGCCACCTTATATGTGGATGATCCTTTTCCGCGAAAATCCCTGGTCAAAGCCAGGGATTTTCGTAACTAATATCACGAAATTCAGCACACGGCGCCTACATTTCATGGCATTATGCTTGGATGATTCAGTGATTAGGGTGCCTGGTCTTTATTAATATTACTGATACCCGAGCACGGGATGCGGCTGGTAGGCTTCTTCCATGTGGCGGATCTCCTCCGGCGTGAGCTGGATGGAGAGGGCCGCGACGGCATCATCCAGGTGATGCGGCTTGGTGGCGCCGATGATCGGGGCAGTGACGACCGGTTTGGAAAGAATCCAGGCCATGGCCACCTGCGCCATCGGCACGCCGCGCCTCTCGGCCACCTCGTACACTCGCTGTGCGATCGCGAGGTCTTCTTCCTTGTACAAACTCTTGCCGAGGGCATCGGTCTGGGCGCGCAGCGTTTCATTGCGTTCTTTGTTTGGTTTGCGGGTCAGCAACCCTTTGGCCACCGGTGAATAGGGGATCACTGCGATCTTCTGATCCTGGCAGAGCTTGAGCATCTCCCGCTCTTCCTCCCGGTAGATCAGGTTGTAATGAGGCTGCATGGAGACAAAGCGCGTCCAACCGTGCAGGTCCGAGGTATACAAGGCTTTGGCAAACTGCCAGGCGTACATTGCCGATGCGCCGATATAGCGGGCTTTGCCGGCCCGCACCACATCATTCAAGGCGTCCAGGGTTTCCTCGATGGGGGCGTTGTAGTCCCAGCGGTGGATCTGATACAGGTCGACGTAATCCGTTCCCAGTCGCCTGAGGCTGGCGTCGATCGAACTGAGGATGTGCTTGCGCGAGAGACCGCCGTCATTGGGTTTATCGCTCATATCGAAATATACTTTGGTGGCGATCACCACTTCATCCCGCGATCCGGCAAAATCGTGCAAGGCTTTGCCGACAATTTCTTCACTGCGCCCATTCGAATAGACGTTGGCGGTATCGAAGAAATTGATGCCCAATTCCAGCGCGTGCTTGATGAACGGCCGGCTGGTCTCTTCATCCAGCGCCCAGGGCCAGCGTTCCGTCGGTCCACCATAGCTCATGCAGCCCAGGCAGATGCGCGAAACTTTCATGCCGGTTGAACCAAACCGTGCGTATTCCATAGTTTTACTCCTTCACTCACTAAATATCCAGCTTTCTGTTGCCCAGCCACTTCACCATCTCAGGGTTACGATGGTCAAAAAAACTACTGGTTTTTGTGTCTAAAGTTGTAATAGCCGCTACGTCTTTTACACTTAATTCAAAATCAAACACACTTATATTTTCTATCATTCTTTCTTTGCGGGTTGATTTTGCAAGAGTAATAATTCCTCTTTGTACAAGCCATCGAAGAATTACCTGGGCAACACTTTTTTTGTGCTTTGCGGCGATTGACAGCAGTAATTCATTTTGAAAAATATTTTTCTTTCCCTCTGCAAATGGAGCCCATGCTTCAACCTGAACGCTGTTGTCTTGTAAAAACTTTTGCGTGTCAATTTGCTGTTGGAAAGGATTTATTTCAATCTGATTTACCGCAGGCGCTATTTTGTTATGTATCATCAAGTCCATGATTCGGTCAGGAGGAAAGTTGGAAACCCCGATTGCCCTGACTTTGCCTTGTTGATACAGTTCTTCCATCGCGTGCCATTCACCATACACATCACCGAATGGTTGATGAATCAGATACAGATCAATGTAGTCTAATTGCAAGCGCTTCGTGGAATTTTCAAAGGCCTTTAATGTGCCTTCATAGCCATTGCTCTGAATCCAAAGTTTCGTAGTGATAAACAATTTTTCTCTTGCAACGCCGCTTTGTTTGATGCCCCTGCCAACAGCCTCTTCGTTCTGGTAAGAAGCGGCAGTGTCAATATGGCTATATCCCGTTTGAATAGAGTCAACCACGCTTCTTTCACATTCGGTCGAATCAGTTATCTGAAAAACGCCGAAACCAAGAATAGGTATTTCAACGCCATTGTTCAATTTTACAGTTTGCATCATTTTCTCCAGACGAATTTTTGTTCAAAAGGATGGCAGTCGTCATCCCAATAAACCTTACCAACGCTTCCTGAATATCCACGTGAGTTGATCGGGTGGCTGTTTTCCTAGTTCAGCATCTATTTATGAAACCCGCCTTCCGCGTCTCTAAACCCCATGCTGCCGAGGCAGATGTACGAGATTTTCATCCCTGTTGATCCTACTTGAGTGTATTCCATGGTTTTCTCCTTTATAAAATTGACTATAAGCGACTTTAGAGCGGCATGAGTCGGATGGTCGCAGCGTGTGCTTCCTGGGTCACCATGGGGTCGACGTATTCCGAATCATAGTGGCCGTACTTGCTGCGGTAGGCGGCGTCGATCTGGTCGTTGATTTCAGGATCGGAAACCTCCGCGAAAATGACATCCTTATCGATGCCACCTGCCTGGATATGGCCTTTGTGGCATGCAAGCACGCCACGGAACCAGGGGCCGCTGCGGCCCTTAAAGGCCCGGACGTAGAGATCATCGCCAACGCGAACGACCCAAATTGTCACCGGGTTTCGCAGTGTGCCGTCGCGGCGGAGTGATGCGATTTCCAATTCTTCTGCTTTTCCGATCTTGGTAAGCTCTTCGCTCGTCCATGTAGTCATTAGTACAACTCCTTTTTCTGAATTTCTTGCAGGCCTCGTCTTGCTCAGTGACCCCATTGTTTCTTCAGTTCTTCGGGATAGCGATCCCCTTGTACCGTGATCTTCAAAATGGCACTTTTGATCTCCCGCAGATCGTCGGGTTTGAGTTCGACGGCCAGTGCGCCGATGTTCTCATCCAGGCGCTCGAGCTTCCGGCTGCCCGGGATGGGAACAATCCACGGCTTTTGGGCCAGCAGCCAGGCCAGCGCGATTTGGGCGGGTGTCACGCCTTTCTGTTCCCCGATCCTGGCAAGCAGTTCAATTACTGCCTGGTTGGCTTTGCGCGCCTTGGGCGTAAAACGCGGTAGGCGGCTGCGGATGTCAACACTGGCGAAGGTTGTGTTTTCGTCGATCTTTCCCGTCAGATAGCCCCGGCCCAGCGGGCTGAATGGCACGAAGCCGATCCCGAGTTCCTCGCAAGCAGGCAGCACTTCCGTTTCAACCTCTCTCCACCACAGCGAGTACTCGCTCTGAACGGCCGTGACCGGCTGGACCGCGTGGGCGCGTCGAATTGTCTGTGCGCCTGCCTCAGAGAGGCCAAAGTGCTTCACCTTGCCAGCCTGGATCAGGTCCTTCACCGCTCCTGCGACGTCTTCGATGGGCACGTCCGGATCAACCCGGTGTTGGTAGAACAGGTCGATGGCATCCACCTTGAGTCGCTTGAGCGAGGCCTCGGCCACTTGCTGGATGTGCTCCGGACGGCTATTCAAGCCACCCAGATTCGCGCCCGTGTTAGGGTCAAGATTGTGTCCGAACTTGGTGGCGATCAGCACTTGACCGCGGAAAGGAGCCAGCCCTTCCCCCACCAGTTCTTCGTTCGTGAATGGACCATAGACCTCAGCCGTGTCAAAGAAAGTGATGCCCCGTTCAACCGCCGCGTGCAGAAAAGCAATCATCTCCTGCTTGTCGGGAAGCGGGCTTTCATCATGGCTCATTCGCATGCAACCGAGCCCGAGAGCCGAGACTTCCAGGCCGCCGTTTCCAAGCTTACGCTTTTGCATTTTCTGAACTCCTGTCTTTATGTTAATCAGATGATTTCCGGGACTTGAATTTCAGTTTGGATCATTTCCTTCTCTTTTTTCAAAACAGCGTTTTCATACACTTCAATTTTGTAATCCAGCAAGTCCAGCGTTTTTTGCATTTCCTTCATTCTGGTTGCAAGCTGCTCCCGCTGCTCTTTCAAGATCTTTTTTCTGGCTCCAATGGTCCCGTCGCCCTATTGAACCAGTCCGACATATTCAATCAACGCTTCAATGGGAAGCCAGGCACTCCTCATACACTTAATGAATTCAACCCGTTTCAAATCGATTTCGTTGTAATCCCGGATACCGCTTTCATTTCGATTTACCGGCTGAATGAGCCCAATCCGTTCATAGTAGCGCAGCGTATCCGACGAAATACCATATCGTTCACTTAGTTCCGCGATTTTCATAATTTCACCTCTCAAATATAGTTTACCACCTGGAGTCAACTCTAAGTCAAGGGTTGAATTGTGAAAAAATCAAAGAAGAAATCTTTATACTCTTATTAGAAAAGCATCACGTTCCCCTCTCAACTTTGTATTATCCGTATATACGATATCCTTTGGGGGCACCCTATGGACCATATAGAATCTAGATTCCATGTGGTCTCATTATTAACCGCACAGGGTTGTTTAATTAAGAACCTGTCATGCATGGCACGAGTTTGATTGTAGCAATATGTAACGAGGGACATTTGATGTAGTCGGGGCTCGTTGGGTATTGGTAGTAATTTGCAATATTCGCGCCGTCGATCTGCTTGTCGATCTTGGGATTGGCCTCCTGAACAAAGGTGCCGTGCTTGTCTACGCCGCCGCCTTGGATGATATCGGAGCTGGTCCCGGCCGGGTCCGGCCCGGTTTTTCTCGCGCGGCTCGAGCCGTTGCTGACAGTGCTGGATGGGGCAGATATTCTGACCGTGATGCGCTATGCCGACTGGGGAAGGTCTCTCGATTCACGCATTCTCCGTGAAATCCATCCACAGGCCATTTAATCACCGCGAGTCCAGTGCCAAAGGACCTATATATTTCCAATATTTGGAGTGTTATAATCTTAAATATCGGTATTTTTCGGCAGATAAAATGCGATTCTCTCTTTTGATAGGTTTGATGATCTTATTGGCAGGGTGTGTTCCACGTTCTACCCCCACATACGTTTCACCTGTTTCTCCAGTTGCGACCCTCCCATCAAGGGGTCCGACGCCTGCTCCATCGGCCATCCCGGTCGATCCGACACTACCCTCCAACCTATCCAAGGCGGCAGGCGTTATCCTCTATTCCAGCACTCCCGCCTGGGGCAAGACTTAGCACATGTTGAGTAGCCGGTCGTTTCCATTCACCAAAGGTCCCTGATTTTTGGGCACATCAATCACAATAAAGGAAAATATTATGAATGCTGCGGTCCGTATGACAATTCTGATGGTTACCATTGGAATGCTGATTGCATGTGTAACTACAACCCTTCCAAAATCGTTCCCCGGCGAAAGTTACACTTCCACCCCGGCTGGTTCCACTCCTACCGGATCGATGGCTGGAATGGAAACCTCAAGCACACAGACTGTCCCGGCCATCCCCGCCAAGCCGGCCGGCATCACGGCGGTGAACAATTTCGAACCCAACTCACAGGCAGGAAGCTTTTTTATAGGAAAAATATTCCAGGACCAGACATATACAAACCCCAGCGTTTCCGGGCTCACCTTTCGCACTTCATGGGCGGATATCGAACCGGCTGAGGACAGTTTTGTTTGGACCAAGCTGGATACTGTTTTTGATACCGCCGAAAAAAACGGCAAATGGGTCGAACTGGTTCTGATCCCCGGCTTTGGTTCGCCAGCATGGGCGCTTCAAGGTGTACAAACTTCGATGTTTAGTGTTAATTATGGTCCGGGCAAGGGAACCCAGCTGTTATTGCCGCCACCCTGGGACCAGACCTATTTGAACCGCTGGTTCACGTTCCTGAAAATGGTGAGCGCGCGTTATGAAAATCGTCCCTCCTTTCTCAAAATAGCAGCTGACGGACCAACTTCAATCACAGCCGAAATGACCCTGCCGGATGCACCGGCGGATATTTGTAATTGGGTTAATCTGGGTTACACAAGCGACCGGTTGATTGGCTCATGGAAGCAAGTATTTGCCGATTTTGCACAAATATTCCCCCGTCAATATTTTTCCCTTGCGCTTTATCCGCCATTACCGATCATCGGCAAGACGCACTGCGAAAACGGCAATCCAATCGGCCTTGACCATGCCGAGAGCCAGCGCGTCCGGGATGCCATCATCGCCTTGGGCGTGGACAATTATCCGCAGCACTTTGTCTTACAGGAGAATGGGCTGATCGGCGCGCCAGCAGATCCGACCAATTCAGCTTACGAGCTCGTTAAAAGCTTCAGCGGCAGGATTGTGATCGGCTATCAACTCTCCACCTCGGCGATGCAAAATCCCGGCTACATGGGCGGTGTTTCAGATGGTGCTACGGCGTTGCAAATGTCCCTGCAGAAGGGTCTGGACGCTAACCCCCAGTTCCTGGAAGTCTATGAACCGGATGTACTCGCTCCCGGAGCGCAAAGTGAGTTGGCTTCTGTCGCCAACCAGCTTGCATCTGCGGCGCACTAGGACCGTTTTGGGAAGGGAACGGAAGAAATCCAAAAGGATCCCCGCTAGATGAGGGGATCCTTTTGCTTAATTATCGGGAGACCAGAACCGCCTTGAAAATTCACTTTTTACAACGAATTTTCAGGTTGCTTGCCCGCCCTTCTCAGGCCACTACCGCGAATTCCGCGCACAGCGTCGCCGTTGAATCGGCTCCGACCCACACGTCGAAGGCCTCCGCCTCCTGGAGCCATTTACCGGCGTTCGTGCTCCAGTAACCCAGCTCGGCCGGGCCGAGTTGGAATGTGACTGTCTTCGTCTCGCCGGGTTGGAGTGTGAGCCGCTCGAAGCCCTTCAGCTCGCGCCTCGGGCGCGAGTCACTGCCGGCCTTCTGGTGGATGTAAAGCTGCACGACCTCATCACCTGCAAGCATGCCCGTGTTCGTTACATCAGCCGTAACGGCCACAGAATTCCCCAGTTTAACTTGTGGCTCTGTCACTTTCAAATTAGTGATCGAGAAGGTTGTGTAGCTGAGACCGAAGCCGAAGGGATAGAGCGGCGTCGTTGGACCGTCCCAGTAGCGCGAGCGGTACATTGGGCCGTCTTCAGGCGAGTGCGTCAGGTCGCGGGCGTAGTAGAGCGGCGCATGGCCGGCCTTGCGCGGGAAGGTGACAGGCAGCTTGCCGCCTGGATTGGCAACGCCGAACAGGATGTCGGCCACCGCGTTGCCTCCCTCGCTGCCGGGTTCCCAGGCCTCCAGGATCGCCGGAACGTTCTCGGCAGCCCAAACGATGCTCAGTGGGCGGCCGTTCAGAAGGACCAGCACCACCGGCTTTCCGAGCGCCACTACTGCCTTGAGCAATTCTTCCTGCCGCCCGGGCAGATTGAGTGAGGCGCGCGAGGCGGCCTCGCCGGCCATGTTAGCCTCCTCGCCGAGCACCAGCACAACCAGATCCGCATTGCGCGCGGTGTCCACGGCTGTCTGGAAGGCAGCCTCGGCTTGCTCGGGCGTCTGCCCGGGCTTCTGGTTGACTCCGGGCAGCATGTCGTCGAAAAAGGATGCGATGTCGCGCCGGATCTCGGGACCGGGGGCATACGCCACTTTTGCTCCCGACAGCCTGGCACGCATGCCTTCGATGACCGTTACGGCAGCCGGCGTGTGGCCAAAGACCATCCAAGAACCCTCTGTGGCCTCCATTGAATCGGCCACGGGGCCGATTACGGCTACGTTCTTCAGGCTGTTGGAAAGCGGCAGGAGCCGGCCTTCGTTCCGCAGCAGTACCATCGAGCGCTGTGCGGCGAGGCGTGCTTCCTTGCGGTGCTCGGGCATTGCGACAACCTGCGCCAGCTTCGACTCGTCGGCGTAGGGTTGCTCAAAGAGCCCCATGCGAACCTTGATCGAGAGGATGCGTCGCACGGCTGCCTCGATGTCGGTCAGTTTCAGCGTGCCGTCCTCTACGAGCCCGGCCAGGTGCTGCGGGTATGTCCCGCTGGCCATATCCATATCCAGGCCCGCCCGCAACGCACGCAAAGCCGCATCACGCCCGTCGCGTGCAAAGCCCTCGATGACCAGGTTACCAACGGCCATCGCATCGCTGACAACAAAGCCTTTGAAACCCCATTCCCCCCGCAGCACGTCGCTTAGCAGGAAGCGGTTCCCGCTGGCGGGAACGTCGTTCAGGTCCATGTAGGCGCTCATGAACGTCCCGACGCCTGCCTTCACAGCTGCCTGGAAGGGCGGGAAGTACACGTTGCGCAAGCGGCTCTCGGGCAGGTAGACCGGGTCGTAATCGCGTCCGCCATCTGCCGCACCGTAGCCTGCGAAGTGTTTGGCACAGGCCACAACATGATCAGGCGTACCGACAGACGGCCCCTGGAAGCCGCGCACCTGGGCGGCCGCCATGGCTGCACCCAGGCAGGGGTCTTCGCCGGCACCCTCGACGATGCGGCCCCAGCGGGCATCCCGGGCGATATCGAGCATCGGGCCGAAGGTCCAATGCAGGCCTGCAGCACGCGCTTCCCTGGCCGCCACGGCCTGGGCCCGTTCGGCGACCGACGGATCCCAGGATGATGCCATCGCCAGTGGCACGGGGAAGATCGTGCGGTAGCCGTGAATTACATCGAGGGCGAAGAGCAACGGGATCTTCGACGGGCTTTCTTCAACGGCGATCTTCTGGAGTGCGTTGAACTGCTGCGTGTCATTGAGCCACAGAACTGAGCCGGCTCCACCCTTCCGGATAACTTCCGCTGGCTCCGGCCCCGGGAAGAACGGCGCGCCCGAAATCTGGGTGAGCTGCCCGATCTTTTCCTTGAGGCTCATTCCTGACATAATGGTCTCAACACGCCCCGCGACCTCAGCCTCCGATGGGACTGCCATTGCCCCTGTGTTCTTTCCAACGACATCAGCCATACCATCTTCTCCTCGTAAAACTGGTTTTCGATCCCGGAGGTGGGCCTGCACACGCAAGCTAACCGTCCATCCGCCGGGTTGATGTAAACAATACCTGTAATCATAAGGGTACCCAATGGCCCTGTCAACTCTTTGTACTACAATCTGCCTGAAAGGTGCATAGGCACGAAATGCCCGGAATGAAATGCCAGGTCCTAGCCCAGGCGGTGCCGTTTGCAGTTCGCCAAGATGGCCAAACGCGACCCACGTCGCAACAAGTAACATCACACCCCCGCAGAGGCGTTTTCTCTTTTGCGGCGGAGGCTGCGTTCATGCAAGGCTTAAGTAAGGAGGTGGATCTTTGCTTTGCGCTATTTGGATCCCTTTGCTTGATTTTGCTTCCGAAGTCTCTGTATTCTATATTACCCCTGATTTAAATGAACTGCGAAAAAGGATAATTTCAATCCTGTGCGGAGTCGGGGCTACTGCCCATCATGACCCGTACTTCGTGCGGTTGGCAATCGTCCATCAGCGAAATCAATCCGGTGGGCAGCGGAATTCCATCCAATAGAATCTGCCGGACATCCCGATTGACTCCCGACGGGTTTTCCACACTGATCTTGTAATGAGTGCTTCCAAAACGGTAATCCACTTTAAATCCCGGCCAATTCCCGGGAATGCACGGTTTAATGATGAGCGCATTACCAACCCGGCTAAGGCCCAGGATGGCTTCGATGCCCAGCCGGTACATCCAGCCGGCTGAGCCGGTATACCCGGTCCAGCCGCCGGTGCCGGTCATCGGAGCCTGGCTGTAGATATCGGCCGCGATACCGTAAGGCTCGACCATGTAGCGCCGAATTTTTTCTGGCGTATCGGAATGCTGGATGGGGTTTAGTAGGTGGAACAATGCCACAGACCGCTCTGCCTGTCCGAGCTTGGCAAATGCCCAAGCTGCCCAGATGGCGGCATGCGTGTACTGCCCGCCGTTTTCGCGCACGCCCGGAGGATAGCCCTGGATGTAGCCGGGGTCGCGGCTGGTTTTATCGAAGGGTGGCTCCAGCAACAGGATCAATTGATCGGCCTCCCGTACTAGCAGGCGATCGACGGATGCCATGGCCTGGGCCGCCCGTTGCGGGTCAGCCGCCTCGGATAGGACTGCCCAGGATTGTGCAATCGAATCGATCCTGCATTCGCTGTTTTCCACCGAACCCAGGCGGCTGCCGTCATCGTAATATGCCCGCAGGTACCAGTTCCCATCCCAGGCGTGGTCCTCCAGCGCCTGCGCCAGGCCTTTAGCCCGCTGTTGGTAAGGTTCAGGGTCGGTTTTCATGCGCAGGCACAACGTACCAAAACGTGTCAGGCAGGCGTGCAGGAACCAGCCTAGCCAGATGCTCTCACCGCGCCCATCCACCCCCACCCGGTTCATCCCATCATTCCAGTCTCCCGCCCCCATCCGCGGCAGCCCGTGTGGGCCGGATGTGCTTCCTTTTTCGATAGCCCGGCGGCAATGTTCAAAAAGTGTATACAGATTATTCGTCGCTTCGTACTGGGCATACCGTTCCGCTTCGCCCACCTTGAGCGGTTCCGCTTGCAGGAACGGGATTTTTTCTTCCAGGATGGAATCGTCGCCGGTGGCGTTCACATATTCGGCTGTAACGTAGGGCAGCCAAAGCATGTCATCCGAAAAGCGCGTGCGCACCCCCCGCCCGGAGGGCGGATGCCACCAGTGCAGCACATCCCCCGCCTCGAACTGGCGGCCGGCCGCCTTCAGGATGTGTTCTCTCGCCAGCGCCGGCCGGGCGTGCAGCACGGCCAGCACGTCCTGGAGCTGGTCCCGGAACCCGAAGGCTCCGCTGGATTGGTACAGCGCCGAGCGCCCCCACAGGCGGCAACTGATGGTCTGGTAGAGCAGCCAGCGGTTGAGCATCAGGTTCATGCCGGGGTCGGGCGTTTCAACCGTTATAACGTTCAGGAGCTCGTCCCAATGTTGCTGGACCGCCTGCCAGATGGAATCAACCTGGCCTTCTGCCTGGACTTGCCCGATCAGTGCCAGACTTTCTGCCCGGTCGGCGCCTTCACCAATCATGAAAAAGACTTGCTCGGTTGCACCGGGGGCCAGGTCAACGTGCAGTTGGATGGCCGCACACGGATCCAGCCCGGCATTCACCTTGCTCGCCAATCCAATCCGCCCAAGCGCCGCCGGACTGCGCAGGCTGCCCATGCGCCCTAAAAACTCCGTCCGGTCAGCCGTTACGCCATGTGGTTTCTTACTGGCCGCCAGAAAGGCCACGCACTGGGTGAATTCATTGTTGAAAGGATTGGTGGCGAGCAGGGCGTTCTTGTCGGCGACAAACTCCGGCATGATATAAGCCTGGTGGGTGTCGCGCGTGGTACCCAGCACCCATTCGGCGTAATAGGTGACGGTGACACGTCGTGGACGCTCCCACAGATTACGCAAGCACAGTTGAGCAATCTTGACCGGTGCATCCGGCGACGCGAAGAGACGCAGGTTTTGGTTCAAGCCATGGCTCTGGCTCTCGAAGACCGAATAGCCGGCTCCGTGGCGGACCACATGCAGCGTTTCTGCCCCGGCTGGCATGGGTGTGGGGCTCCACACCAGCCCGGTCTCCTCATCCCGCAGGTAGAGCGCCTCGCCAGGCATGTCGGTGACCGGGTCGTTGCGCCAGGGGGTCAGGCGGTTCTCGCCGCTGTTCTCCGCCCAGCTGGGCCCGGAACTGGCTTCGGAGACCATGAAGCCAAAATGCGGGTTGGCGATCACGTTGGTCCAGGGGTGCGGCGGGTTCTTCCCCGGCATAAGATGGATGATGTATTCCCTGCCATCCTGGCTGAATCCGCCTAGACCATTCTCCATTACCAGGTCTTCTGGAAGGGAAAGTGCCGCGGTCGGCTCGGGATCACGGGGCGGGGAGAGTGACGGGTTGAACTCCGGCAGGTGGGTGGGCTGGGCAGTAAGTCGCATGGCGTGTTCCGCCAGCGTTCCACCTTTTTCATCCAGAATAACGCCCGCCATTGTTTCGAACATGATCTGGTCGGCGTGCTGGAGTTGGTCGGTGCGCAGCACGAAAATACCCTCACGCTGGTTCAGCCAGGTCTCTGCTCCCATGCGTCGTACTTGCCGCAGGATGGCATTATGCAGGTCCAGGGCGTAACCGGTATCCTGATCGTTCAGGAAGACCAGGTTGATTGGCACGTGCCGGATTTGCCAGTAGAGGAAGGCTTGCAGGGCTTCGGGCAGAAGCGGGCTTTCACCGTCGCGGATGCGCACCAGTAAAATGGGGTAATCGCCCGAGATGCCGAACGGCCATAAATTGGGCTGCCCCTGCACATTTTGCGCCAGGATGTGTGGTGCCGCCCGCAATGTCCCCACCGGGTGGAGCAGGGCCGATAACAGGCGTTCGATGGCTTCCACGGCATTGGCAGTCAGTCCCAGCTCGAGAAGCTCCTGCTCGCTGTGGGCCTGGGCATCGTCAAAAGCATGGTAGATGACTTGCCCGGTGCGGTAATGCGACAACTTTTCCAGGGCTTCCAGGCGGGTGGGGGCCGCCAGAGTCAGGAAGGTGACCCTGGTCTTCCCATGCGGCTTCAGGTCAATTTCCTGCGTCAGCGACATGATCGGGTCAGGCGTTCCGCCGATGCTGCCGGAAAGAGCCTGGTTGGGAGCCTGCAGCCTCAGCGGGTTGCGCGGAGTCTGCAACCTGCCCAGGAAAGCCATCCGGTCGCTCTCATACTGTCCGGTCACTTTACGCCCAAACTCGATCAGAGCCGCATGGATCAAGACAACCGGTTTTTCGTCCGGAGAACGCTGGCGACGCTGGAACAGCATTGCATTTTCCTGGGGCAGGTATTCACTCTCGATAAATAGTTTGTTGAAGGCCGGATGGTTCTGGTCGACCGCCTGTGCTGCCAGCACCACTTCGCCGTAACTGGTTAGTTTCAGCCTCCGAGGTCGGTTGCTCTCGTTGAGGATGTTCACCCGCCGGATTTCGACGCCATCCGTGCTGACAGTGATCCCGGTGCGCAGGGAAATGCCATGGTCTGAGCGTTGGAACTCCACCTTGTGCGGATAAAACAACACTTCCTGATTATCCGGCGCACATCCGACCGGCTGGCAGGTGGCCGACCAGAGTGCGCCACTCTCGCAGTCCTGGATATAGATCCACGTGCCGCACTGGTCGAGGCTGGTATCGGCTTGCCAGCGCGTCAGAGCCACCTCGCGCCACTGGCTGTATCCGCCTCCGGCGTTGGTGATCAGAACACTGGTGTCGCCCTGCGAAAGTACATGTGCCTGTGGAATGGGACTGTCAACCGGAACGCTCCACGGTAAACTGTTGACATAGCGTGGCCTCTCGGGCAGATCCGCCGGTTCATCTGAATGGGGATATTCGATGGGTGGGTTTTGCGGGATCTTTTCCTGGAGCAGCAGTTCCACGCTTTGGATGCGCTCATCCGAATGGAACCGGCGCACCATCACGTCATCCGACAGGTAGTTACAGGCTGCCAGCAGGATCATGCCCTGGTGGTGCGCCATATAGGATTGAATGGTGGCATGTGCCTGGCCGGCTGGCAGGCGCGTTTTGGTGTAATCAAGTGCCTCGTAAAAACCAAAACGCCCAAGCATGCTCAGGCTTTCCAGGCGTGCCATGTTCTTCAGTACGGTTTGCGGTTGCAACGAGAGCCCAAGGATTGATGCATAAGGAGCGATGACCAGATCATCCTGCAGCTCGCGTTTGTAACCTAGGTCGGGTACGCCAAAAGCCTGGTACTGGTAGTTCAGATTGACATCGAAGGCATAGTAGCCTGATTCGGAGATGCCCCAGGGCACTTGCTGTTTCTGTCCGTAACGCACCTGTGCCTCCAGCGCGGCGTAGCAACTGTCCGAGAGAAACGTTCCCGCATAGTTTTTGGTGAACAGGGCCGGCATGAGATACTCGAACATGGTGCCGTTCCAGGAGAGCAATACCTGCTTGCCGTTCACCTTTGTCACCGGTCGGCCCAGGTGCTGCCAGTGGCTTTGCGGCGCATCGCCTTTGGCAATTGCGATCAGGCTGGCAATCCGGGCTTCGGATGCCAGCAAATCGTAGTAACTCGGGTCAAGCCGTTCGGTGCTGACGTTGTAGCCGATGTGAAATACCTGGTGGCGTTCATCGAACAAAAAGTGAAAATCCATCGCACTCACAGCCGCGTTTGCCTGCGCTGCCAGGTCATCAAAACCGATCAATAAGGGCATTACCACCATCCGCGCCGAAGATAAACTGTCGTCCAGTTTCTGACACCACACCAGCGCGGTTTCGCCCGTTGCAAGACCCGGGACTACCTCGCCCCGTGCTGGAACCGGGCTGCCTTCATCCTGCAACTGTGCCTTGCAACGATTCAAAGCCGTTTGGATGCGGCCATACACCGCTTCTGCCTGTCCCAATGTGGGCAGTGCAGCCGGCAAGCTTTTGCGGAATTCCTGCCAGGCAGGCGTTTCCGTGATTTCGGCCGGCGCTGTCTCCAGCATGCCCAGCCAGGGCGCGAGCAAATCCAGGCTGCGCTGCATATCTTGCAGTTGGTGGTGCATCAGGTCGAGATAGAGTTGCAGTTCGGTCAGGGATTCGGGATTGAGATTGGGATGATTCTCGAGCAATTCCAATAGCCGGCGCGAAACCCCTTCCCAACCTTCGCCAGAGAGCCAGGCCAGCGTCTTTATCCACGCCTCCGGCTGGTTCTGGATGGTGTTGACACGCTCATAAATGCCGGTCAATTCGACTTCGAAAGATACCAGGTCGGGATGCGGGTTGGCATTTTCCAATGCTTCCAGCGCTTCAGCCAGAATATCCATGATGACGAGCAAACCCTGCCATTGCCTGTCGTCCAGCAACGGCGCATCTGCCAGGGCCAGGCAACCCTGTTTGAGCGTGATCAGACAGGCCGCCAGGTTGCCGCTATCCACTGTGGAGATGTAGCGGGGTGGCAGCGCTGCCATCTTTTCCGAGTCATACCAGTTCAGCAGGTGTCCCCGGTAATGTTCCAGCCTGTCCATGCTCTCAAAGGTGGAGCGCAAGCGGACTGCCAGTTCAGGCAAACCCATATAGCCCAAATCGAATGCCGATAACGTGGATACCAGGAATAGGCCGATGTTGGTCGGCGTTGTATAATGCTCCACGCTGCCGCGCGGTGACTCTTGAAAGTGGTCGGGAGGCAACCAGTGGTCATCCGGACCGGCAAACTGCTCAAAAAATGCCCAGGTGCGGCGCGCCAGTCGGCGGACCTGCCGGCGCTGAGTCTCCGAAAGCGGCGCTGAGGTGTGGATTACCGGCCGGCTGAGCACGGCGGCGAACTGCGGAGCGAACAACCAGGCAACCAAAACAGGCGTTGCCACCCATAGCGCAGCAGGATGGAAAATGGCGCTGGCTGTCCCCAGCAGAACGGTCAAGACCACGGATGCTGACATGGCGGCCCAAGTTTCGTATCGCTTGTTCAATCCAAACGAACGGGCTGCATTCGCCGCGGTTGTCCATTGCAGCAGGTTTTTGCGTGCAACCAGCAGCCGTATCAGCGTGGTGCCGATGGCATTCAGCATAAGCAGCGCTTCGTAAGGCAGAAAAACAATGCCAAGTGCCCAACGGGTCAGCGGAATCCAGGTGGGTTCGAATATTTGTTTGAGCGTCAACCGTCCGAAATTATGCAACCCATCCCAGATAACTTGCGCTGCAATGGGCAGGGCCGCAGGCAGCAGCACCAGCAGGGTCCAGGCTAGCGGCGAGCCGGGCAGCACCAGCCAGCCGGCAGCCAGCAGCGCCAGCAGCGTTGGCGGAAGCAGGCTGCGCCGTAGGTTGTCGAAAACTTTCCAGATATCAATGACGGCTAACCGGTTGCGGGCAATCCCGCTTTCGGTGTGGACAAAGGGGAACAACCAGGGCAGTAACTGCCAATCGCCGCGGATCCAGCGCCGCAGGCGCTGGGCATATCCTAGGTAACGCCCCGGATATTCCTCATAAAGAACGATGTCCGTGACCAGTGCAGCGCGACCATATATCCCTTCGAACAGGTCATGGCTGAGCAGGGTATTCTCGCGTACCTGCCCCGCTAGGCTGCGCTCGAAGGCTGCCACATCATAGATCCCTTTTCCAACGTAACTGCCTTCGCCAAATAGATCCTGGTATACATCCGAGACTGCGAAGGAATACAGGTCAAACCCGGCATTCCCGGAAAAGATTTGTGAGAAGCGCGAACGGTTTGCGCTGGTCGGCTTGGTGGTGACGCGCGGTTGCAGCACGGTGTAACCAGCCACCACCGAGCGACCGTCTTCGGCGAATTCGGCCTGGTTAAGCGGGTGCGCCAGGGTGGCGACCAGGCGGTTGGCGCTGCCCTGTGGCAGGGAGGTATCTGCATCCAGCGTGATCACATATTTTATATTATTCAATATACCGGCATCCCCTACCTGGGTTGTATAAGAGGTTTCACCCAGACCCAGCAGCAGGCGGTTGAATTCCGCCAGTTTGCCGCGCTTTCGTTCCCAGCCCATCCAGACCCCTTCAGATGCATTCCACTCGCGCTGTCGGTGGAATAAATAAAAGGGCAGTCTTTGCGAGTACTTTTTATTGAGGGCTTCAATGCCGGCCCTTGCCAGCGCCAGCAGGCTTTCATCTTCTGGCAATATTTGTGCCGAGGCATCCCCGAAATCGGTCAGCAGGGCATAGGTCAGTTGCGGGTCTTGATTGGAAAGATAACGGAGTTCCATCTCTTGCAGGAGATGGCTGATTTCTGTGGCGTTTTCCAGCAGGGCTGGAACGACAACCATGCTGCGGTTGCCGGATGGGATGCCCTCCGAAAAATCCATGCGCGGCAGGCTGTGCGGTTTGATGCGATGAGTAACATTCCAATTCACCAGGCTGATGGCAGCCTCCAGGGCCAGCCCAACCCCGAGCACCCCCGCCAGGATGACCTGGGCCAGTGAGCCGTCCGAAAGCTTTGTGTAAGTGAGCAGTCCCAGCACAAATAATGCAGAAAAGAAGGCGATACTCCCCAGATAGGTGACGGTGGGATGGGCCAGCAGGGCGCGCCTCACGCGCACACCTGATTCCGGCTGGTAGTGCAGGCTGGCTTCGAGGGTTGCACGCCCCGCATCCAGCAGATAATAACCTACGTGGCCTTTCCGCCCGGCGCTCTTGCCGTCCGTGCTCCCGGCAAAAGTAATCGCGGCCTGCGCCACTTGCTCTTCGCTGAAGGCTGAGTTGCGGCTCAGCTCCTCGATGACGCTGCGATAACTGTTGCGGGTGTCGAAATCCATTCCCGCATAGATCCCTGCCGGGTCTTCACGCAAAATCTGTTCCACCCGGCTGGTCTGTTCGAAAAAGTCTTTCCAATCGTTAGTGGAGAGCAGTCGCAGGCTGGTAAAACAGTTGGCGACAATGGAGTCGTTTGCCGCCGCCGAGGAATCGATCTGGCTCAGGCTTGTCGAACCTGTCCCGGAACCGGCCAGGGTCGGGGTAATACCGGTCTTAATACGGGGCAGCGTATCCATCCCGGTCAGTTCGGTCGTCGCATAAACAAGCCGCTCCAGGATCCCGATTCGCAGCATGATCGGCAGCGCCCACAGTTCTCCAATTGTCAGAGGCGCGACTTGCTGATATTCCTGCACAAAAGCGGCGGTTTGATTCAGCTCGATCTGGCTCTGGCAGTACTCCACCCATTCCCCGGCTAACGCAAAAATGCGAGGTAGTCCCGGTTCTTGCACGGGGCGCGGTCGCCCTGATTCCAGCGGTGTTCCACTCAATTTTGGTAGCTGGTTGAGAAAACTGTATGGCAGGCCCTCGGTAATTTGGTTGAAGGTCTGCTTGACCACGTAAAAATTATCCAGCATCCATTCGGCGGCACGCGAGACCGGCAGGTCCTTGGATGGCACGCCCTTGAAGATCGCATTGGCATTCCGCAAAGACTGTTCCCAGCTTTGCAGGCGTTCCAGCAGGTCAGATTTTTGATGGAAGGATGGATCTACCGCGTGCGTTTTCGCGAGTTCGCGCGCAAATTCTCCCAGTCGGTTATCTACGCCTGGATTGGCTGCTTCGGATGGAATATCGTGCGGGATAGCCTGCATTCGCTAATGCTCTGGGCGTTCCCTGGAAGTCAGCACAGGCGGAATTGACTCTTGTTTTCCGGGCAGGTCCTGCACGATCAGAAGAGGTACCTTGCCATACAGTATGAAATTGTTGACCATGCCGCCATACGGCCATTGTTGGTTTCCCGAATATCCATGTGCGCTCAGAGCGACCATATCAATGTGTTCCTGTTCCGCCACCTGATGCAGTGCAACCGCCGCATTGTCGCTGGTAAGGAGATGCGTTTGAACCGCAATCCCCTCCAGGGTGGACCGTACCTTCATTTGGTCGAGATAATGCCCGGCTTCTTCCTGGTTGCGTGCCACCACCCGGTTGGAAAGATCAATATCTTCCCGCACTGGGGGCATTTGTCGCGCCATTTCTGGCATCTGCACCACGTGTACGAGATGGATCTGTGACTTATGAAAATGTGCCAATTGGGTGAGGATTGGTAAAACATTTTCCGCCCGCTGCGAACCATCCAACGGTACCAGGATGCGCTGGTAAACCGGGATGGTTGATAACGCACCCGCCTGGATATCGTGTTGGTATGCCCGAATAATCAGCACCGAGGTGGGTGCGCTCAGGATGATTTTTTGCGCAGTGCTGGATATGCCCCATTTTGACAGGCCGGTATGCCCGTGGCTGCTCAAAATGATCAATTTCATGCCCTGGTTCTGGGCGTATTCCGTGATCCCTTCCGCCACCAACCCTTCCAGTACCGCCGCCCGGGCCCGGATTTTGGCTTCTTCAAGCCGGCTCCTGGTCTTTTCCAGGTAGAGCGTCGCCTTGGTCTTATTGATTTGCCAGTTAAGCAGATCAAACAATTGTGCGGACGTGCCGGCCTGGTTCTTTTCCAGTACACGCAGCAGGGTGATTTCTGCGTCAAAAGAACTAGCGATGGCAACGCTGTGCGGCAGGACGCACTCCGCCAGTTGAGAACCGTCCAATGGGACGAGAATAGGATCGAACATGGTACCTTTCATCTAAATCCCGGTTACATCCATCAACCAGGGAATGTTTGCCTCCACCATACGGGGGATTTTGGGTTTGGGGTTAATTAATCGGCCGGCACGATGTATTCAGTGTTGGGAGACAAAGCCTCTTTCACTACCAAATGGATCACCTTGTCAATCACTGGGTTTGTCAGTACATACTCTGAGCGCCAACAAACACCATCCGTACATTTCACACAATCTTGTAAAGGAATTTCCATCCTGCACATCCACAATCAATTTTCCGGATTTCAACATGAAATTCGGTTGGTATAGACCAGATTACCAGCCGTCAATTAATCATACAACGAATACTCCTCGGCCGCATCCATCATCCGGGGAGTGTTTCCCTCCGCCAGTTGGGGGAGGTGGGCTCAGGTCCACAACTATCTCTAGTTGCATAGTGCAGGGATGGATTGTCACTGACCATAAAAAATGTTCGTATAATGAATTAAGGATTGATGTGGCGCGGCAATCAGCAAGCCAGCTATGTTGTAGAGTCGGTAGCCGCCACATAATCCTTAGTTGAACTAAGCCGAGCGCAGGGATTGCAAAGCTATTTGGAAT
>Ga0116112_1001003_pt1 | contig 19748 bp, 24 predicted proteins | sample June2015DPH_8_15_FD_89721 | JGI IMG/M metagenome (GOLD analysis project Ga0116112, IMG submission 89721) | Peatland microbial communities from SPRUCE experiment site at the Marcell Experimental Forest, Minnesota, USA - June2015DPH_8_150 | ecosystem: Environmental > Terrestrial > Soil > Wetlands... | reverse complement strand
TTGTGCGTGAAGGCTAATGTGGAGAGTCCGCTAACCTGTGTCATCACAGGCGTGCCTGTTGTGACGTGACTAGCCAGAGTTCCATGACCTGTAGGGTCGGTAAATGTACACGCGACCGCCGTCGCCGTGATGAGACTGACGCAATATCCGTTGAGCCAATCACCGAAACCCGCGCCGAATCCACTCAGTTCCACAACTGTTCCGGGCACGAAGGTTGATGCAACTAGCGTTAGCGTTACGGTGTTGCCAGAGTTTTCTGCTATATTCGTGATGGACGCCGTTGTAGATAGTTGAGTTGGGGCAGCAAGAACGTTCTGTAGTGACCAAGTATCGACGGCTGACGCTGCCAAAACGCCTGCGGCTGCGCCGAAATAAGTACCACCAAGGTTGATGCTAGGGCTACTTTGATTCGTATTCGTAGCAAGCACCGCTGCCGTGGTGTTCGCCCACGTCCACGCTACGGCACTCGTCTGGTTGAACGTAGTCGTGTACCCAGCGTTCGCTAGGGTAAGGTTTGCTGCAGCGTTGCCCAGCGCACTCCAGAGCACTGATCCACTTGGGGGTGTCGTAGGGATGTATGCAGAGATGCTCGATCCGGTAACTTGGAAGATGACATTCGTGTCGCCGCCCGGAGCCGCAGGAGTCGTGCCATTGAAATTGGGCGCGGGGACGACGGAGCCGTTGACGTTGATAGAACTCCCGCCCGCTGCGCTCATCAAGAGAGGTAAACGTGCCATGATGCTCCTTTAAGGCTATACGACTTCTAAGTAGCCGACGGTGACAGAAGTACTCGAAGTGATCCCATACACGTCGGAAACCACGGGCAGCGTGACGTTCGCCCCCGGACCCAAGGGGAATCCGTTTCCCGTCGTGACCCCGCTCGTGCCGATGTAAACTGTGAGTGTGGCGCTCGGGTTGGTGATGATCACGCCCGCACGTGCGGCGTTCGCTGCGATGATAAGCACGCCCGAACTCGTGACACTGATCTGGTTCGTCGCATTGAGCGCAAGACCGATGGAAGATGTGATGAGTTCGTTGTTGGTATCGACCTGCAGAGGCTCAATATTTCCCGAGGGATTCTCGCCCGCTACGAGAATTCCGTCCGCTGGAATTGGCGCACCTATCGCGCCTTCGGAGAGCAAAGTGGCGGTGATGACAGCCGTGCCACCGATGTTGACCTTCAGTTCATTGGCCGTTGTGACATCTGCGATGTATCCTGAGAAGCCCTTGATGCCCGCTTTGGGCAGCTTCGGCGTTACGGGATTTTCTGCGTTCTCTGGTTGTACGGGCATTGGTTATCCCTTCAGTGATGCTAAGAAGCCTGCGTTGTCGCAACTCGCACAGATGACGGAACCGTCTCCCGTGATGTAATAGCGAACGACCTTCGTGCCACAGTGAGAACAGACTGCGTAACTCGCCCGTGAACGGACGACGGCGGCTGAATGCTGGGCCGAAGCGACATGCGTCTCTGCGGTTGCGACGTGTGATGCAGCGGCATCTGCGTGCTGTGATGCCTTCACTGCGTGAGCCTCTGCGATACTTGCGTGTGCCCCTGCGTTCTCTGCGTGATCAGCGGATGCATGGGCGTGATCCCCCGCTTTGATAGACTCTGACTCGGCTACGGTTGCGGCGGTAGCGGCTTCGTCCCGTGCGCCGCACGCAGCGTCCTTGTACATCGCAGCGAACTCCTGCGCCTCACGAGCAGCGTCCCTGTGGATTGATGCGCATTCGGCATTCGTCTTAGAGACTGACGCATGGTCAGAGGCCACATCTCGATAGCCTCTGGCTTCGCTCGCACGGGCCATAGTCAACTCGGTGAAGTCACTTGATAGAGATGCTGCGCTCACCGCTTCTGTGGCGGAAGATGCTGCCGACCTCATCGCCTTGCGTGATGCGAGATACATGTAGATGGATGTGGCGACAGACGCTACGTTCACGCCCGTTAAAATTTCAAATAGCATGATGTCTCCTATGGAGCGATAATGTTCCCGAAGTGCGCAGGATCGGGAGTCCAAGTCACGGGATTCGAATCCAAAGTTGGGTCACTCTGCGGCATTGGATTACCCACAAGATTAGGATCGGACGCAGGGACTGGGTTGGAGTCAAACTCTGGGTTGGTGGCGGGCACAGGATTTCCATTTCGAAAATCGCCCGAACGAACTAAACCTTCTGGCATAATGACCTTTCAAGAAATTGGTGGACAAGACGAGATTCGAACTCGTATCTCGGCCTTGCAGGGGCCGGAGTCTCCCATTGACGTACTCGCCCACATAAATGGCTGGGGCGGAGCAGGATTCGAACCTGCGATGTACTGATTAACAGTCAGTCGGATTACCGCTATCCTATCCGTCATCAAGCAGACAAGAGTTGCCATCGATATCTGCGCCACGCTCGACAAGGAGCGCAACGACACTTGTGCTTGTTATACGTGTTGTTGACCCCGTGTTTCCACTGTGAGGGATCAATGATCGAAAAGCGCTCTTTCAGTTCAATCGCAGTCTTAGCCTGATGGCAAACCCCACAAAGGGGTTGACATTTTTCCAACTCAGATTCTCGACGCGCTTTCGCCCAACTCCACACACGGTTAGTAACTTTCTTAGTGGGATCAATATGATCTAACTCTAACCCCGTCGTTGATCCACACCGTACGCAAGATTTATCTGTGAACCATGCAGCGCGACGTTCTGCAATCCATTTCCGTTGGTAGGCGCGTTTTTCTTCTCCAAATAGTGGCATGTTAGAGCCCGAACGATGACTTAATGTATTGGCGCAGTCCGAATCCCGTCGCGAATCCGAAGATGAACCACTTGCCCTTGCTCTTGCGCGCTTGGGCGATGATGACCTTCTTGTCGTCTTCGCACTTCTTCGCGGTGTCGACCGCTGTGACCTTGAGCCCTGTGACCTGCGATTCCAGATCGGCATTGGTTTTCTGCGACTGGACAAGAAGCCCGTCTTCTATCGCGAGCCGCTGGTTCGCGGCGTCAATCTCTTTCGCTTGGACAGGAATCTCTTCGAGTTGCTGAACCGTTGCGAGTGCCCCTGCGCTCGGGAGTGCGACGCCCGCCGCTACAGGCGTAGCCCCTGCGTTCGGCACCAGAACATTCCAACGGTTCGTCAAATCACTGGGAGTCATCGACGCGTCTGTCTTCTGCTGCGCTGCGAGTTTTGCGATGAGGTCAATGACCTGTGCCTGGAGCGCTGCCTGCCGCGCGTCACTTGCGGCCTGCATCTGCTTCATCGTTGCTGTGTCTTGCGCGACCTGTTGGGAGATCGCCGCGTTCTTGGCGACGTCACTGGCGACCACGAGCGCCTGAGCGGATGCGACTGACTGGTCATGATGTGCGACTAGCGTGTCGATGCGAGAAATCCCCGCCCACAGAACAAGACCCACTGCGAGAATCAAAAGATGTCGCTCGTGGGCTTCTACCCACTTTATGTATTGGTCGAGCATATCTCCCCCTTTCTTTTCACCCACCACAGCCGTATCGCATCTCGTATCTTTTCTCTAGTAGACGCACGATGATGCTTCCCGAACATAGATGTTTGCTCGCGTCGGAGGCGTCTTCCCACACGACTTCGAGACATCTTCTCCCGTGTCTCTGGTGTCGCCTTCTTGCCCTTTCGAGCAGCAGCAATCGCGGCTCGATGTTGTGGCGAAAACTCAAGACCTGTTAGACCTTTAGAGATAGCAGCCCGCGTAGATGCAGATACTTGTCTTCCAGATACTCCCTCGCCGCCATCCGTGCGATTATGAAGCACCCCTGTAGCTAAGTCTTTTCGCCCGTAAAGAGCAATCAAAAATCTTTCTGCGAGAATAGCGTCCTCATCGGATTCAAACTCTTGCAATAAGATTCGATCTTTACTCGGAGGAAGATGTACTGTGTGACGAGAATCAAAGACACGTCTTCCCGTCCCTTTTCCTACATAATAGGGAGTGCCATCTTCGCGCAAATAGAGATAGGTATAGAACAAAGTGCCGCTCCTCCTAAAGATGTGGGGCTAGTGGGTTCAGCACTCTCGGTGCCCCCGTACCGTTGAGCAGGCTTATATTCTCTCCGTGGTTACAAGCCACGGCCCCGCTGCCGAATTCTATTTCGCGTGCTTGACGTGCTCAGGAACTTTGCGCCCTTTGGACTCGGCGTCCCAGTGAGCCAAATCTTTTTTCCCAAGAATCTCTGGATGACTGTGCATATAACCAGCCTGTGCCAGACTGGCAAAGGGGTTCGCGGGCACCAGCCCGCCGCCGTGTGGACCCATCGAGATTTCTCGGGACTTGCCGCCGAGTCTACTTTGTACACGGTCGTGCTCGTGAATCTGATTGACAGGCGGATGATTTGCCCTGCCCGCTGCGTCCTGCGCCCCGCGCTTCGCTTCATTGTTCTGGGCATTCGCAATCGCTGCGGCTGACTTCGTGGTGCTGCATGCACCGAAACACTTGCCTTGATGATCACACATGTTAGTCCTCTGTCTCGATTCCTGGGTGCGTTACTTGCTTCGGCCCGAATGTCGCGTGCTTCGAAAACATATTGCCCGATGCGGCTGCACGCTGGGCGACTGCCGCTGTCTCTGCGCCGACGTTCTCTGCCTCGCGGAGATTCACGGTCGGGCGTTGTACCGCCAAATTACTTCGCCCTGTTGGGAGCCCAGCAGGGAATTGCCCTTGTATCTTCATAATGTCTCCGTAAGAACCTTGCACACCGCTCTAAATCTCTGCGCGTAAGGTAGATGCTCAACCTGAAGGTAGGCGTCCGTAACTCGGACTTCAGGAATTTGAAAACCCCGCGCAAGATTGACCATGAAGTAACAATTCCATTCCTTTGTCAACAGCATGAGATTGTCTAAACGATCATTCTCCAACGGGCGCGAATCGCCGTTCTTGTGATGAACGTGAAACCCCTCGGGAACGGAGCCGTGCGTTTGCTCCCAAACTAACTTCGCGTGGGGTACTTTCGACCTCGTGCGGGGGTTAGCAGCCATCCATCGATTGCCATCAAACTGCACGAGAAGCCCGTCGATAAAAGGGCTAACAACAGGCTCTCTCCCGTGTCCTCGTGCACGACTCATCTTCATCCGAAGAGAGAGTGAATGAGTTTTTCCGCGCTTATCATGATTCTTCACGAAGCGTGGTTGCTGTACGAGGGATTGTCCACACCCACACTCACATACGCGAAAACTAATTTGCATGGAACCCTTCTATCAACATCATGACTTCCTCGCTCGATTCGTGCACGTAGAGGATGATGTCGCTCTCTTTACGAAGCACGGCGCACCCCGTGTTCTGAGGTATCGCGGTCGAGAAGTCATCAGCGTCAAACGGTATGACTCGCGCGGGGTTCAGCGCGTCGTGTAGTTCAATCAATCGCACGTTTGACCTCCTCTGGCAACGCGTGACACGGTGTAAGTTCAGGGTAGTTCGGAAAGATCAGCCTGAGTAGGTAGGCCGAGGTCTCAAGAGGTAGCAAGCCGTTCGCTGCGCCCCGCGTCCACATGTTGACTCCAAAGATGGGAGGCGGGGGTTTCCGACTTGCCCCGCCCCGTATTTCTAACAGAAGTAGCGCTAGCCACACGTAGCGCTAGCCACACCCCTACACGGGGCTGCTGCTTTACTTCTTGTCGGATAGAACTTGTGCACGCTCGGCGTCGATACTTCGTTGAATGAACGCCAGTGCCCGCCATCCAATCTTCCAGAGAAGCGGCACGCCATCGGTGTCAAGTTTTTGTCCTGCTGCGACTTCTGCAAGATGTCGACTTAACGCATCAGGTTCGTCTGCGCTCTTTTCTTTTGCCCAATGCAGGGGCGCATCGGGTCCGTTATGCTGAACGTTCCCCACATACGAGACGTGAGAAATCGCCAACAGCGCGTCAGGGAAGTACTTAATGACTCCACTGTAAAGGGGGAACTCCTTCCGCGCCTTGGAATCGGCGGGTAGAATCGTGAATACATCAGCCATCACTCCTCCTCTTTCTGATACCTCAGATAGTTCTTCACTTCCTCCCACGTCGGGATAATCCGAATCGCAGGGAGGCGAGATGTCACTCCCTGCCCCGTGAGGTAGTGGAAGACGTTCTCTTGTTTGCCCATCACGATGAGTTCCCGTGTGGGTCGCCCGCCGTCCAGCCATTGGGCGAGGATCAATCCGTAGACGAGTCCCGATTCGAAGTGCCGCCCGCCACGTGAAGACGATGCGACTGTAGCATCGACCAAGAGTTGCGGTTCGGGAACTGTCAAGACGACCTTGTCTGCGGTGAGGATGTCGTCAACATCAGTGACGGCTGTTTCCTCGTGATAAGCCACGGGGAGTTCTTTGATGGTGACGTTGTGCGGAACTTTTTCGTCCGCCCAGCGCGAAGTGCACTCAATCCCGAGTTCGTTCAACTCAGCAGCGCGCGCCTTCACGCGGTCTTTATCGCTGAACATGCTCGCTAAATAGACACGCATGACAGAACCTCCTTCCGCCAGTTGCGATTACGATTTATCTTGCATACCATAGAGCGGTTCATAGGCCCAACTCTCGAAGCGCGTTCGGCTTCTCTGTCTTGATGATTCGGAACCCAGCGATCAGGTGAGCAGCGTTGAAGCCGACCAACTTCGCTTGGTCGATGAAGGCGTAAGGAAACTGATAAGTCTCCTCCCTCATCTGGTTCGAATCTGCGGACACGCGAGTGTAGATGGTGACTTCACTCATCACCCCACCGCCGTAAGTACCGTCGAGGTTAATACGCACGACGCCCTCTGGAACTTCGTCCCTGTCTTCGCTCATGTTCTCCTCCAAGTTTTGAGATGGTCCCCTTTTGCGGGAGCAACCCCGCCCTACCAGCCCCGAATGGCTGGCGTGCCGCTCTTACACCATCAGGGGGTGTTGATTACGCGCACCACTTGCCGTTCTTCATCGTCACGATCGTTCTTTGCCCGTTAGGATAAAGGACGACGTGCGAATGACTCCAACTGGTCGGACCCATTGTGTAGTCCCAGTCCCGCGTCAACTTCGACGACGTGCCTGCGACATAAAGCCCGTGATAAATGCCTGCTGAATGCGTGTGCCCAGTCGTCGCCTTCTTGCCAATCTTGGCGAGATTTGACGGACTCCCGAACGCCCCGTTAGGGCCAAGGTGCCCGTGCATTCCACACTCAACTTCTTTGACCTCGAACGATTCGTCGGGCAGCAGGAACCTAACTGCGCCTGCCTTCAACCCTGCTTCCTTCTCCATCACGAACTGCATCAGATTGACGTCTTTGGGAATCTTCCCCGCGCGAATCTGTGCGTACATGAAACTCTGGAGACGAAGGAACAACTCCGCGTTCGCGGGATCGTACCGATAGTCAAACTTCGTGAGCCAACTTTGCAGCCACTTCGCGTCGTGATTTGCGTCGGGTGTGATCGTCTTGCACCACGGGCGCAGATACTTCTCCAGAATAGCGCGAGTCTGCTTCAACTCCTCATCGACGCGATGCAATCCGCGCAGCCAGCGGTGAAACGTCTCGTGCGGCAGCGGCGCATGCTTGACATAGTGCCGATTGATCGACACGCCCTCCATGACGTCATGGATGAACTGGTACTGCGGTTTGAGTGCGTCGAGCATCGTCTGGGATGACTCAACCACTTCAGGCTGGGAGTTCGTCGCGTGAAGATCGCCCCACGTGATCGCTTCCACTCTCGCCTGTGTCGACGTGACTTTGCCGCCCTCTACGACGACGTTCAAATCTTGAATGTTCTTTCCGTTCTTGCGTGCCGCGACCTGTCGAACCCACCAGTTGCCCTGCGAATCAACTTCAACGAGCAGGAACGCGTAGCGGTGATGATGCTCGGCCTTGATTCCCAGTTTCTTCTGGAGGTAGTTCATCAAGGTGACCGCGCCCGTCGTGTAGATCATCTTGACGGGGAGGTCAGGCGTTGTGGGGATGGAGCGCATCTCCAACTTCGTGTGCGGGAAGATCACACTGTTCGCGCCGCCGTAAGTCTCTAAGCCCGAAATCGGGTTGTCCTCGGTCGGGAGGATGTTCATCCGACCGCACCACGTCAGCCCGGGAGCGAGTTCAATCGTCCTGTCGCTGATGTACGGTTTGATGAGCGAGTCAAACCATAAATCGGTCTGGGTGGGCTTCTTCGTGCCCGCCTTGACCGCGAGTTGACCATAGTTGTTCTGGTTGTATGAGAATGTCCCAACGAGGATCGTCGCATCATAATGCGCCGCCATCGCTTCGACGTTCTCCCAGAAATCTTTGTGAACGTGCGTGTTGTTCTGGGCTGAGGTGAGGATGAATCGCTTGATGCCGCCAGTGACAGGAAGAGACTCGATCTCGACTGTCGCGCGCTGCTTTCCGCCCGCAAGGGGCTTCTTTCCGATACCTGCTTTGCTGATGACGCGTCGCACAGAACTGCGGCTGCATCCAATCTCACGGCTAACCGCTGAGACATTCCCTGAATGTTTGCCGAAACTGGCGACAATCTTGTCGCGCAACTCTCCCTCGATCTTGCCTGTGAACATAGTTTCTCTCCTATAGTCCCCTCTACTTACAAGAATAGCAACTACGCTCGGTTGCCGTCAACAGGATAATCAGTGGTGCGTCTGCGCCCCGTGTTCTGGGCAATCTCTTTCAGGCTGGTGGACATTCCGTGCAACAGGGTATCTTGATTCTGAAGGGACGCCTGCATTGTTGGAAAGCAGTTAGTCGCCATCTTATCGATTTGTTCGACTGTGCGTGTGGCAGTGGAAGTCACCCGCTCGAAATACTTCGAAACTTTCCAAGCGAATATAATCAAGGTGGGCCAGCCGATCACGGCCATATGTTGGAATGCCCACTCTAGGGGTGGAAGGTTATTTGGATTGCTCGGAATCATTGTCGTGATCTTTCTGGGCTGGAGAAAACGCATGTCCTGTGATCCCACCAACGATGACAGCGGCGTAAGAAACAAACGCCATATCAAGTCGATGAAACCAAGCCAGCCCTGCACCTACGCTAAACATCCCCAGCAGAGCAGGAAGATGATAGTCTTTCGCAGCCGATAAAACTTTATCAAACATTTCAGCCTTCGTCATTCTCCCCTCCGAAGATACTCTGCGAGTTTCTCTGCTCGCACAGGGTCATCCTTCAGATGCCCAATAGCCAAGTTACAACCATTACACAGGATACCCCGCACGATTTTCGTGCCGTGGATATGATCCGTATGCCAGCCACGTTTACTCCCCGGCTCTGTCGTCCCGCACGCAGCACAACAGCGTCTTTGTGCCTCAAACAAGGCGTTCCACGCATCTTGAGTTAAATCGTAGGCCCGTCGCAGGGCACGATCCCTTGTCTGCTTCACGTATGTTTCCGTGTGCCGATTAGTTTGGCAACCCTTGCACCACGATGATTTGCCATCCTCACACTCAGATCGAGTAGCGAAATCGACAAGCGGAAATACACCCCAGCAGCGTCCGCATTCCTTATGAGTGAGATGGCCCCAAAGATCATATTGCTTCAACAATTGTCGTCTCATGCGAAAAATACCAGAGTTCCCATGTCGTGAACCCTGCGATGTGCCGGAAGCATCTCCCCGTTGGGGTCAGGCTGTCGGGAGTTCACTATTTTTTCAGCGAACCAAGGTCGCTCGATCTGGGATAAGTCGCACCAGTAGAGCGCGCCGGATGATTCGTCGGGGATGCTGCCGTCGTAAACGCCTTCAACAGCGTGCAAGAGTTTCACGAACGCGGGGTCCCAGAGCGGCGGATGCTCCAGCGGGGGCATTTCATTCTCTGCCATGAACTTCGGCACGGAATCGAGAACTTGTAACCAGTTTCCCCAACCAACGCGCACGCGGTTGCCCAGCGTGTGCATCACGAGGACGCCCGCCTTGTAACCACCGTACCGCTTGCCGAATCGCCAAGCCATCTCTACCAGCTTGGCCTGAATGTAATAATCCTGCTTCAACATGGCTTCCTCCCAATCGAGTTGCCCCGCATCCGGTCCCGCAATTGACGGCGATGCTCTTCGGTTCGCACGTAACCCGCAGGCTTCCGACCCTTATTGGCAAGTCCGATCTTCTTGCGATGTTCTTCGGACGGAGAGCGGCCCGACATAATTCCCTCTCCACCAGAGCACACGTTGTATCCCGTGTGGCGGCTATCGAGAGCCGCAATCCACAACCGTTCAAGATTGTTGAGTTCGGGTTCGGTTGAACAGACTGCAACGGTTTGCACGTCAAAGTTCGCCCAGCCGTATTTCCGAATAGCGGAGATAATCGGCATACCCAGAACATGATTGTGCCGAACCTGCCAACGCTTCACGCTGAGATAGTCATGCAAATCATCGCTCACCGTCTTGCCGACGTACGTCTTCCCACTCGCCTTATTGACGATGAGATAAATTTGCATCAGTTCTCCGTGTACGATGTAGACAACTCTTTCGCCCTCTCTTCGACCCGCTTCGTCGCAATGGTGCGATCACCACGGCACCGACTGCACGTGCCTCCGTGACGACACGAGTGAGCAATCGCCCTGCTGCCGCGATAGGGTTTCCGCTTGTCCTTACGATTCGGGTAGTCCTTGTCGAACGACATAATTTTCTCCGTCTACTTTGTAGATTACCGTTCGATTTCCTCTGGCATCGGAAATGCCTTTCGATCCTCAGGTGTCGATTGATAGTTCTCAACGTTGCCCTCAGGTGTCTTCAGTGGGGCGAGATTTGTATCCATCACCGCCTTGCCCGGGTATGCGTGCGGCGCGACAGGCGCGGTGTCCCACTCGGGTTTAACGCCCGTCGGATTCGGAATGACCCGTCCGCCGAAATTTGCGGGTGCGCCCTCTTCAGGCTCGGGCCCGCTTGCCTGTGCTGCCTTGATGCGCGGAGTGTACTTCTGGCGGGCAAATGCGACCGCGCCCAGCAGTTGAGCCAAAGGCGGCATCTTGCCCGATTCGATGAGCTTCTGCGCTTCCTTACGGATGTCAGATACGGTGATGTTCTTCGGCATGTACACCTCTCTACTTTCAGTATAGCATACGGGGCACCTTTGTCAAGTGCCCCGCGTGTTTATTCCAAGTCCTCTGGGTTGAACTCAGTGTCCTTGTCCCGATACCGTCCTTCGCGCTCGCGGGGATTTTCACCCTCAAGCGGTTCAGTCGAGGGAGCTACAGGCTCAGCGGCTTTCGCCTTTGCTTCGCTCTGTGCTCGTCTGGCTGCGTCGGAGAATGACCAACTCTCCTTCGGCGTGCCGTGCGCGGTGTACAAGGCTTGCTCATAGTACCAGAGAACAGCCTGCAGCGAACTCGTAGTCAGCCCCAGTTTTTGAGCGACTTCCGAGAACGACAGCTTCATCAGCGCCCGCTCCTGTTGGTTGCGAGGGGCGTCAGACGCGATCTCACCTGTCTCGGGTTCAACTTCAATCGAACCCATCCAGCGGTTCCACGTTCGGCTGATCCACATATCCGCAGTGAAGGCTGTCTCTTGACCGTGAAGGTTCTGCGCGAACGGGCCGCGCTTCGCCCCGAGAATCTGGACACCGTGTTGCATGTCCGTCTTCTTTCCTGAGACGTTCTTGTTGTATTGCTTCAACTCAGAAACTGGATGTTCTGACATCATCCAGTCGACTGCGCCCTTCTCGCCGCGTTCTTCGATCAATCGATTAACCGCTTCAAACGCATTGCCGTAATTTGCGATCCCACGTGGGCCCCACGACTTCCCCGTTGCAGGGTTTGTGCTCGGAAATTTTCCGTCACGTGTGTAGTGATCCCACGCTTCCATTGTTGAAGTGAAGTTACGATACGGCTTCTGACCTGAACTGAGAATTGCTTCCGCGAACTTAAAGAGGGACAACTTTGTGTCGTCTTTCAATTCAGGGCGCATCTCTTTCGCAACCGCGTCATGTTCGTCCATCTGCTCTGTGTACCATGTTGTCCCAGAGGTATTCTGAGTCATCTGATATCGAGCCTCGTCTTCAGCCAACTCCTTCGCCCGAGCGACCATCTCTGCAGGCTCGCTCCCGGGCTGAAGCGCACCAAGATTTCTCTTAGTGTATTTGTTCAGCGCGGTCGCGACGTCAATCGTCGAAGGAGTGTCCGATTCACTTGTCGCTTTTACAGGAAGAGGATTCTTCATCAACTCAACTGTTGATCCCTTGACGGTTGCGGTAGTCTTCGTCGTCGCAGGTGCCCGCATCTTCTCTAAGTCCATCCGATAGCTGCCGTCAGCCTCTTCTGTGACCGCGAGAGGATAGTTAGACATCAGACGCTTCCACGCGCCCTTTGCCGAGTCGGTGACCTTTCCCGGGACATCACTCAGCAACGCCGTCTTATCGGAAGAGAGTGACTGAGCTAACGTCTCCAGTTGCGCCGCGCCAAACCCCTTGCCGCGTTGCTCGGGTGCTACCCAATGCGATGCGACACGAACTTCGGTTGACGGCTCACCTTCTTTCTCTGAGGGAACATCTTGCGCGAGGAGATGACCTGTCCTGTCCGACGCTGGGCCAGTAACCACTTCGTGCATACCGTTCTTACGGTCGATGTAGACAGGTTGTGGGGGCGGCTCTGGCGCTTTCTCCGCTTGCGCTGCTTGCACTTTCGCCTTCAAAGCCTCGATATCCTGCGGCTTGACTGCGCCCAGTTCTTCAAGAGCCTTCTGGACATTGCCGGGAGTCGCGTCGATTTGACGGTATGCCCCTCCGGGTTTGCCCTGCTCAATGACGATACTGCCGTTCGGAACCTTCGCCGCCGCCATCCGCAGTTGCTGCGCCTGTGCGTCAGTGACCTTGTCAGGGATTGAGAAGACAATTTCCTTCCCGCCCTTAGTCTGGCGATAGCGCGTTCTAATGGCGTTCTCGCTCTGAATGAGATGCTCTCGTGGCCCGATTTGACCGTTCGCATCCGTCGGCTTAGGAAGAGTATCTTCCATACGCAGGTACGTCGCTGCGTTCGTAACCATCTGATCGTGCTCGCCTGTCAGAGCGACCATACGACCATCAGGAAGAACAAACGCTGCCTGTCGTGCATCACCTGTCGTGCCGTATTTCTTCGCGAGCGCATCAGAGATAGGTGTCTTCTCGCCCGTCCCGCCCGTTTGGATTTCACCCTCGCCGCCAAGATGATAGATAGCCTTCTGATTTGCTGCCTTGCCTGCTGCGACCGCAGTTTCTCGGTCACCGTAGAGCTTCGCAACATCCAGAACGTGCTTCCCTGTGTCATTATCCTTCCACGTGCCTACTGCGTGGTCAGGCTGGTTCAACAGGTCTGCGTTCTGGTCTTTGAAGGCTTTCAACGTCTCTGGCGTCAGATTGTCTAACTGCTGGGTGCGGTCAGGATATGCGCCGACTGAGTACTTGTCTGCTCCTGTGAGATTTCGACCCTCGGGAGTAAACGTCGACCCACCATTCTTTTCGTGTGCTGCGACCTGTGACTCTTCAGGTGTCGCGAGTCCCAACCCTTTGCGCCCGAATTTCTCAGGCTGGGGAGTTCGACCTTGCTTCACGCCACGCCCTGCTGCGCCGCGCTCACCCGCGTCTTTGTACGACTTGATGATGCCGACGAGTTTGTCGCGCAGATTCGCAGGCAGTTCAGTAATGCTGTCTACGACGCGCCCCTTCTGGGATTTGAGCCAATCTGTGACCCGCCCGAATGTCTCCCCAAACTCTGGGTCGAACATCACGTGGTTCATCAGTTTTTCCATGCCCCACTTGCCGATAACACCCAGCCCTGTGAGATGCGGGATAAGCCCTGCGACGAGATACTCTGCGGCGTACTTGCCCCAAGAGGTAAACATCTCAGGGAGCGTCGGGTCCTTTACGGTGTCAAACAACTTGGCGACGTTCTGCCAGTTGTTATATCCGTCAGGCCCGAGTAGGCGTTGAAATGCGTCGGGCGATTGGCCGCGTCGAAGTTGCCGATTGTTCATCGAGACTTCGATCTGGCGCATCTGATTGCCCGTGAGATTGCCCTTTGCGAGGGGGCCACGCAAGCCCATCGCGATTTCTTTCATGCGCTCAGAATCCGCCCACAGTTTCTTGACCGAGTCATACTCGGCAGGAGATACTTCATCACTGTGTTGCTTGAACCAGTTGTCCATCGCCTTCTCAGCTTTGGGCAGACTAGTCTTGATCGCTTCCTCGCGCACGGCTGCGTCTTGACTCTTCGCGTTCGCCTGTTCCTTCTGTACGTCGGAACGGAGTTCATTATATGTCAAAGGACGCTCGGGCACAGCAACTTCCGCAGGGTTCATCACCGCGTGCGGCATCTGCTGGTCTTTCGGAACCTGCGCGTTGTAGTCGTCAATATTCTTGTTATGCCTGTCGACGAGGTCTTTGTACTCTTGGAGTGCCTCGTCTCGCTTCGCCTCCCATGCTTTCTGTTCGCGCTGAGAGATGTCATCCGCCTTGCGGAAGGTCGTGTCCTGTGCAGTCTTCTGCATCTCCTGCCACGCCTCATCAGGACCGACGAACTTCGATGGCGTCTGGGTGCCAGTGATGCCTTCAGGCGCAGCTTCGCCGTTCACGATGGAGTTGTGCTGTGCGATGCGATCCTCTGCGACTTGCCCGACAGTCGAAACTGCTTGACGAGTGGCGGCAGGAGCGGTTTGCTCCCGACCGAACTGAGTTTCTGATGCGGGGGATGTGATCTGCTCTGCGGCGCGTTGCAGGATGCTCGGCTTCTCGCCTTCCAGCGTCGCTGCAGCTTTCGCTGTAACTGGTGCTTCGACGCCTGCCGTCGCTCGGGTCGTCGGGCGCAACTTCGTTGCCTCTCCCTGCACGGTGCCCGTCTGAGTTGACGTCTTCGGACCCTCGCCGCCCTGTTCGGGGCCGACGGTCACAGGAGTTTCCGCTTTGACTTTCGGTTCGCCCTTGAATCCCTCGCGCACGGCGCTCTGCGCCATGTACGTCCCTGCGATGATCTGAGAGATGGCGTGCGACTTGTCGTAGTCTGACATCTTCGACCAGTTGCCTTGAAGTTCGTCGAGTTGTGACACGACGCCCGCAGTCATCTGAAGTCCGAAGCCCTTGGACATTAACTTTTCTGCCCACGGCTTCAGCGCGTCTGCTGAGACTGAGCCGACTGATACAGCCAAGCCTTTTGCGAGGAAGGGCCAGTTCGTCGGGTCTCCGAGAATCTGGCCGCCGAGATTTGCTAACCCGCCTGTCGCACCCGCGAGAACTGGAGACTCTGTCTCGAACTTCTGGCGCAGATAAGTGCCTTCGAGCCCCTTCGCGTAAGAAGGAATCTCCGCACGCTTCTCGCCCATGTCGGAACTGATTTCATCGTCCATCGCCCCAAGGAACGTGTTGACCTTGTTCTCTGCGATCTTGCCGAGTTCCTGTCCAGACTGGCGAAACTTATCGAGCAAGTGCGTCTGCAACCCGCGCATCGGAGCCACGGAGGTCTGTGGTACTGCCTTGCCGATTGCCTCGTACGCTTCCCGCGTCCAGCGGTCGACTGTGGATTCGGGGGCGGGTGTGACAGGAGTAACGGCAGGAGTCCCTGTTGCCGTCACTGCTTGGTCGAGGATGCTGCCTTGTGGGGCGTTCGGAGTTGGGGTAGCTGACGCAGGTGCCGCCTGCGGTGTTGCTTGCGCTTTCTCTGCGTCGTCTAGGATACCCATTTGCGCTCCTTATTCAGACCATCCGTTACGTTTCATCAGTTCTGCGGCTTCAGCTTTGTTTCCGCCTGCTGCCTTCAGGAACTGAACGGCGACGTTGACGTCTTTCAGCGGAGTCAACTGATGATTGTTCCACCCGCGCGGCAGTTTCGTCGTGTACTGCATCGCTTGACTTTGGATGCCCAACTTCTTCAGCGTCGCCTGTGACTCAGGAGACAGAAGGTGATCGTAGTTGCGCCCCATGTTGTTCGTATACGGTTTGCCGAGTGCTGCCAACCTAACGTCAGCAGTTTCTGCCAACTGCTTCAGCGTGGCGTTCATGCGATTCAACGGCATAGTGTCGTTGAGAATCGAACGCATCGCTTCCGCGTCTTCCGCCTTCGTCGCAAATCCAGCCGAAAGGAAGTTCTCAATCTCGTGCTTCACAGGTTCGAGAGATGCGGAGTATGCCGCCCAGTCTTTGTCATCCGTCAACTGTGCGCCGAGTTCCTTCATCGTCTTGTTCAGGATGGGCTGATGATACAGACCCATGTACTTATCTGCGAGACGTTGCTGGGCTGCAAGCGCTGCGCCCGTGTGCCCGATGTACGAGTCAAACGAGACAAGCTGCTTGCCTGTCGGAGTCTTCTGGCCGCCCGTGTAATCCTTCCACATGTTAGCTTGAGAGTCCAACGCTGCTTCGGAATAGTTCGTCGTATCCAACCCGAGTGCGGCTGCATAGTCGTGCATCGCGTTGATCGCGTTCGTACGTGCGTTACCGCGCATCGAAGCGATCTTCGTGATGTCATTCACGTCGCCCTCAACCGTGTTCTGGGCTGTCTTCGTCATCTGTGCGGGATCGCCGTTTGCCAAGAGATTCCGCTCGTTGATCTGGGCGGTCTGGTTCTGGGTGGTCAACACGCGATTGCGAAGGTCTTCGCCTTGCTGCATGTTCAGATTGTAGTGACCCTCCGCGTCTTTCTTCGCGCCCGCGTGGATAGCGTCCTTCGTCTCCTGCGGAATATTCGAGTCATCCGCTGCCTTGAGCAGGGAGTCGACGGTGGAATCTGGCATCGGAGATTTCGGCCCCATGCCGCCTTCTTTAGCGAGGGCCTCTTTCTTCATCTTCTCATTGACAAGGTTCTGAACTTGATCGTTCGAGATGCCCATCTCTTTGAGAATCTGTGCGCCGCCGCCCGTGCCTGAGAGCCTCTGCAGTGCCGAGACAGAGTCGCCGCCTTGCCCAATCGCGTTTTCCACGTCTTTCACCGCATCAAGGATCGGTTGCCCGCCCTTGCGTGCGATAGCCGCGAAGTCTGGGGTGCCCTTAATACCGAGTTGGTCTTTCGCGTTCTCGAAGAACGCTTCGGCTTGGTTCAAGGAGTTCAACTGGTGAACGTCTGCGACATAGCGGTTCAATGGAATCTTGAGATTCCCGCCCGTCGCTGTGTATGCGTTCTGATAGGCGGGTTTGAACTTCGCGAACTCTGCCGCCTGCTGTTCGCTCATCTTCACGCTAACCTTCGGATTGAGCACAGCGTAGGTCGGTTCAACTTCCATCACCCCTGTCTCGGGGTTGCGCACTTCTTGCGTCCCGTCCACAATGGCGAGGGTGTTCGACCAGTTGCCGTGCAGTTTGTCGAGAGCCTCCTTGTAAGTCAACCCGCGACCCTGAATGGCAGTCTTTGTCAAATCGTTGACGTCCGCGCCCGTAAGATTCTTATCGAACTCGGCGGCATCTGCAAGGATGCCCTTGTTGTTCGCCTCTGCAGTGGCGTCAAGTTCCTGATGCTGCATGTGCGTCATCGCAATCTGCTGGTGCATCAAGTCCATGTTGTTCTTCATCGTCATCTGTCGACGAGAGACGTCTTCATCTGCTGTCTGCTGCAGTTGCGCGACTTTCTGCTGCATCGGCTTCTGCCCTGCTTCAAATCCCATAGCAGCGGCTTTACCTGGGTCGTGTCGACCTTCCGCATCGCGTGCGCCCATGCCGCCGAACATGCCAGCGATTGCGCCCGCGAGGATGTTCTTGCCGAGTTGACCACGGGTCTGTTGAATCGGAACCTGAGTAGTCGCACCTGTGGCGGGGTCGGTCTTGGTGATGTATTGCGTGCCGCCGCCGAGAGTCCTGAGCACGCCGTCGAAGATCATAGAGTGCAGTCCCTGCTTCGTCGGCTGCTGCGCGGGTTGCGCAGGGCGCGGCTGTGGCATCGTAGCCGCAGACTGCGCGGGAGTCGTCGGTGCGCTGGGCGCAGCGGGCTGGGCGGGAGTTGGCTGGGCTGTAGGAGGAACTTCTGTCTGGTTGCCGAGACTGCCCGCGTCGGGCGTGATATTTGGTTCTGACATAGTTCTCCTTTATACGGCTGGGATAAATCCGTTTGCGTTCGCAACTGGGGCTGCGTTTGATGCCGTGGAGGTATCGGTGGAACCCCCATTGCTGGTGTTCCCACCAAAACCGCCCATCAATCCTTTAGTCGCTACGCTCGACGCGCCGCCGATTGCCGCCGTGACCATCGGTTGCCACCAGTTGCTTTGCGTGTCCATCTCTTTCTGGGTCTGGAGATTCGTTCCGATAGCGGAGTTGACTTGACCTTCAGACGCGGTCGCAGGGTTAAATACGTTAGGCAGGTTCTGCTCCGCGCCTACCGCGCTCCAATAGTTCTTGTTGCCCTGCTCGAAGTTCTCAGTCTGAATCTGGTTCTCAGTCTGGGCTGTCTGCTGAGCTGCTGCTGTCTTCGCCGCGAGAACTGCGGCTTGCGTGCCGCCGGCTGGCGTGACTGCGTTGCCGCCACCGATTGCCGCTGCGCTCGTGCCCGCTGCGCCCGCGAGGTTTCGCTCCATTGTCGCGCCCGCTTGAACCGCCGCTGCGTTCTTGGCGTTCAACTCGCCTGCGCTGAAGCCCGCTTGACTGGGGGAGCCGTTGACGATCTGCTGGAGCCCGCCAATCATGTTATTGAAGACGGTACTAGCAGCGCCGAATACTGACGAGGCCTCACTCTGGGCGGACGCCACCGCTGCCTTTGCCGTGTTATTGAGGGCTTTCAGCCCGCTTGAGACGCACATGTGATTGTCCTATACCGCGAGTAGGAACTCGCTACCGCTCTGCTTCATCCCCATGACTTTCGTAAGAAAGGCTGCCAGTTTGTCATGACTCGACTGGATAATGATTTCTGTAAAGCCATTTGCCCGCGCCATCTGCACCGCGTCGTGAACCCCAAAGATGATCGCCTTCGCGTTTCGATGGTTGTCGAGCGCGTCGTTCCAGACGCAACAGATGCGGAGCGTCTTCGTGAATCGAACGAAGGTGATCGGACCTTTCGAATCTTCAATGACGGTGCACACTTTGGGGGATTCTGGGGTGTGGATGAAGTCTGTGACTTTCCACTCCCCCGGATGAAAGGTGTTCGAGTCAATCGCTGCTTGCAGGGCGGGATAGTCCTGCGCTGTCATCGCTCGTGTCGTTGTCATTAGCTGGCCTTCTGAAGGACTGCTACGACTGTGATATGCACGGTAGGTGTCGCTGAACTCAGGGTAACCGTCCACGCTGTGGCTGCGGCTGTCGCGGGCAGAGGCGGGTTGAATAGGACGTTGACCCCCACAGGCGAGGCTGGTACGGTAGCAAGTGCGCCTGTGAACATATCGAAGATAAAGTTGTTGGTGCCGTCCGACAGCGTCGCCGTGAACGCGGTGTTCGCGGTCGCACCCGGAGCCACGGTGATGACGAGGCTTGAGATGTCCGCAAAAATGCCCGTTGCTTGAGCAGCAAGAACAGAAGTCGCCCCCGTGCTGGTAGTAATAGTCGTCGCTTGTGTCACGGTCTGGCTGCGACGGAGCGGCTTCACAAAGATGCTGCCCTCGTAGTCGCATTGAGTCGCAACGGACTGGCCTGTGGTTAAAGCGGGCGGGGTAGTTTCGTTGACTACCAGACCGACAACTCCTGTTGTGGGAGCGGTCGCCGCCGTAATCACGCCCGAAGAGGTGCTCACCGTAGCGTCAAGGACGTGCAGATTTCCGTTCGAGTCAACCGTCGCCAGTTGTGCTGAGTTTGTGCCATCGCGAATGATGATGCTCATGATATCTCCTATGCCATGATGATGGCAGTAACTTGGTACTGGCCCCACGTCCCGTTTGGAGCGGATGCGAAGATGTCGAACCCGACACCAGGGACGATGTTGCCCGCGTATGCGGTCAGCCCTTCGACCTGCGCATCATC
>Ga0116112_1001000_pt1 | contig 19792 bp, 17 predicted proteins | sample June2015DPH_8_15_FD_89721 | JGI IMG/M metagenome (GOLD analysis project Ga0116112, IMG submission 89721) | Peatland microbial communities from SPRUCE experiment site at the Marcell Experimental Forest, Minnesota, USA - June2015DPH_8_150 | ecosystem: Environmental > Terrestrial > Soil > Wetlands... | reverse complement strand
TGGTCGAAGTTGTAGGGTTTGTATTTGGCCATCGGTTTCTCCACACTTTATGCTTACCAGGAGTATACCGAACCTTATCCTTTTACGCGAATCCTCTATATACTTTTTCGACAGTTTCAACGGTTTGGCTCAGGCGCAGCGGCGGGACTGCCGTAACTCCTAATCAATTATTGCACATTTCTGGCAAATCGCGCCTGCGCGGAGCGGCAGAGCCGCTGTCCGACTGGAGCCGGTGTTAGGCGCAAGGAATGTACTTTATCCCTTTTACGCCCGCAACAGGACAATGGCCTGTAAGACCAGCCATAGCAGAACACCATACATCATTGTGCGTTCTTGTACCCCAACCAATGACTGTCCTGATGGAACCGGAAAAACGCCCGACAACCGAAAAATGGCTAATACAAGGAATACCAGAAGTGTACCGATAGAGTAGTAACGGAACCAATCCCGGTTTGCACTAGCTCCAAAGCCTATGGCCAACAAAAAGAGAAGAACACTCACAGCACTGATAATTACGTTCATGGTATTTGCACGTGTATTCACAGCCTCATCAAGGTGCGCCGGAAAGAACGCAATTGCCAGTATTGAGAAGACCGCGTATCCAGCTAACAGGCCCGCCGTAACGCGCATGGCCAAATTTCGATCAGCTGAGAACCATACGCCTACCGCGAACGCAATAAAAAGAATGTAAGCCATAAGTATAAGCGGAAGTACAAATGGCCTTGTTGTAGTACCGAAAGCACTCAGTACACTGCTGGATTGAGAATCAAAGCGGTAGCCTTTCTTCAACATCCCCGCGAGGATATCAGTGCCGACATAAAGCAATGAAGCGAAGATGCCACAAGCAAGTAAGAACTTTTGTATCGTATTGGGTAGATCACCAGATGTTCCCAATTGGAATTCCCTTCTTTGATATGGCCACGCAATGCCTTCCTAAACGAATCTTTGCTTGCACATACCGATTCGGCTCAGCGGCGGGACAGGCGAGACTCCTACATAATTATGCACCATTTCTAGGAAGCCAACTTAGTTATGAGCGGCGGAGACGATGTCCGGCTGGAACCGGTGTTAGCCGCAGTTTACGTGGTTAACGATAAAACATTTTCAATATTCAACTTGAAAATGCTTTCCTTCACTTCGTCAGACGTGTTCAAACTTTCTATCTTTTCGATTTGATCTTCTATCCTTGCATACGGGGTATCAGAACCAAATATTACATGTTCATGACCAAATAAACTGATTGCTTTTAATATATCTCTTACTCGAACCCTTTCCGATCCCGATGTATCGAAATATACATTTCCAAGATTGTTGCGTTTCTCTTCAAATATATCCAAGCCAAGCATGTGGGCGATGATGAATGTCACATCCTTATGGCTAGAGATGAAATGAAGAAGCTTCTGCGTTTCTCTTTTCGAATATAGATGGATGAAAAGGGGAAGATGATGTGCCCTGGCGACTTCCACCAATTGATTGAAATGATGCCCATCGATGGTAAACGGATCCCAAACTTGGTGAAGTTTCAGACCTTTGACAGCGTACTCCCGAATTCTCTTTTCCAAGTTAGCCATCTGTTCCGGATCGAGAGGATTCACCCAAAGAAATTGAATAACAATTTCTGGGACTTGCTTCTTCAACTCATATACATATTTGTTGCCATCTCCAAAATCCTTGAATGATTTGGTGGTCATTCTCATCATATGGTTCAGAAAAAAGATGCTGCTGGGGGATTTTAAAAAAGGAAAATTGGGCGGCTCTTTCAAGTCCAAATTGTTCTTGGGGCTTGGACAGAGCACAATCTTATCGATACCATACTTTGTTGAAGCGGCTTTGATCGATTCGGCAGTCAAGTATCTGCCTGCGGCATGAGCGTGGCCGTCGATTATCATTCGAACATCTCCTTTTGATTCTCAATACAAAAATACGCTGGTCATTTCTCATATGCGGTTAACTTGTGTATAAGCGGATCGTATCCCACTTCGTGGTACTTCGTAATAGCTTTTAGACGATCCGTAGCGTGTCCCCGTAGGGTATAAAACTCCAAACACTTAGGTTTTTATGCGGCATTGAATCAAAGGTGGATGAAAAAATTATAGCATATTTTTTTTCTGCAAGGTAAGTATATTTATCCCCAGGTTCTCCAGCGTGGATTTGGCGCTGTAAAAAGTCCATTGGGTGATTAATTCCCCAAAGATTTGCAAATTTATCGGGAATAGATAGATTGGTGGGCTTGCCATCCATATCGCCCATGAATGTCCGGGCTCAGCGCGTAAGCCCCTGCGGGGCTTCCCCAAGGGCGTTTCCCCACAGGAGCTTTAGCGTCCTTTTGCCCGGGCAAAATAAACCCACGTAATTCACCACTCCCAATTTATCCAGCGCCCCGGTGTCCGGTTGCATTTCCCAGGCCTTTGGGAGCTGCTATTTCATGGCCGTCTGGGTCGAATGGCCCCCGGATCTCCACGCTCAGCTCTGCCTGCACAGTATATAAAAACCTGACGAGTTTTAACCAATGATTGGCGAGCCCTCCCGGTGGAGAAATCCCGCCGGTTTGCGTTCCACGGCGGCGGTAAAAACCGGTCAGGTTTTGGGCTGATAAGGCGACAATATCATCTTAGCACGAAAATTGGCGAATGGCCGCCGCGTGCCTCTGCCGAAAGCGGCCAGGTGGAGCCGGTGTTAGGTGCGTTCTTGCTTTTTAATGAGCCAACCGGATTTGGAGATTAGCGCCAACCGCATCAGCATAGCGTCGCAATGTTGAAAGACGCACATCATCGGCATGGTTTTCAATGCGAGAAATAGAAGACTTCTTCGTTTTCAACCTTCGAGCCATTTCTTCTTGCGTTAGCCCAGCGGATTCCCTGGCCTGACGTAAGATAACACCAATTTTGAAATCAGCATAACCTGCTACATAGTTTTGTGCAAATTCTGTATCATATTCAACCCGTTTTTGAATATACCGTTTTACGTCACTCATGACTTCTTTCTCCTTGATAGATACTTTTCCTTACGACGAACAGCAAGCGCAATTTCCTGTGCAGGAGTTTTTTGTGTTTTCTTGGTAAAGCCATTTGTCAGGATCAACAAAGTGCCGCCATCAAAAAAGCCCAACAATCTGAAAATGTCATTTCCAAACTGTATGCGGACCTCCCAAATACCTTCGCTATCAACCAACTTTTTGAAATACTGCCGAGGTATACCATCCAACTCTTCAATCAATTGCAATACCCACAAAACTTTTTGCGCTTGTTTGCCAGTCAAAGAATCAAGAAATTCTTCAACAGGGCAATTGCCATTGTGAAGGCGATAAAAGTTTACCGTCCGCATATCCCCATGTTATCACAAATGTGAACAAGGCGCAAAAGGTATTTTCCCGATTTGAAAGGAAGCACCCACCCCGTTAAGGCGACCCAGTGGGTTGCACGTACACGCACGGGGCTCCCCAAGGGGGACGATGTGGAGTCACCGAAGTCCCCCCTACGGGGACAATGGGGAGACTTCGGAGTCCAGAATCCACCTACGGGGACGATGGTGAGATTCCAAAGTTCCCCCTACGGGGACGATGGTGAGGTTCCGAAGTCCCCCCTACGGGGACGATGAGGAGACTTCGGAGTCCGGTAACGGGTTTTCATCCTTCGGGGTGAGGACAGCTGATGAAGCAGGCGGTTCCGCATGCCCCAGGGCGGCCTCCATGATCTGCTGGATACGCGCGGCCATGCTGGAGGGGTCCGGATGCAGTCCCTCCACCAGCAGGGCGCTGTCAAAGATCTGCTCGATCACCAGGTTTTGCAAGGCGGAGTCCGTCTTATCCTTAAGCAGGTTCTTCAGGATGGGGTGAGCCGGGTTCAGCTCCAGGATCTTTTTCGGAATCTCGACCTCCTTGCCGAGATACTTGTAGACTCGCTGCAATTCCGGGTCGGGCGCCCCCTGCGGGTCAACCAGGCGCGCCAGCGATTGCGATAGTCTTTCACTGGCCCGCACATCCACAACGCGTTCGCCCAGCACCTGCTTGAAGCGTTCCACCAGTGTTTTGAAATCAGCCGCGGGGATATTCTCCGCCTTTTTGTCCTCGGCGGGTTTTTCGGGCAGGTCCGTCTGGGCCACATTCTTAAGCTCAAAGTCCTTATATTTATGCAAGCCCATCAGCATGAAAGAGTCCATCGGCTCGGTCAACAGCAGCACCTCGGTACCTTGCGTCTGGAAATAATCCAGGTGCGGGCTGCGCAAGACCGACTTCAGATCTTCCCCCACGATGTAGTAGATGCCTTTTTGGTCGGGTTTCATCCGCCCGGCGTAATCCTCCAGGGAGCTCCAGGTTTCAGGCTGCAAACTGGTCTTGAAACGCAGCAGAGGAATTAGCGAATCGGCCTCCGCCGGGACCATTGCCACACCCTGCTTGAGATACCCCCCAAATTCCTGCCAGAATTCCTGGTATTTATCGGGTTCCTTGCCAGACAGGGCTTCCAGGTCCTTGACGACCTGGTTGGTCAAGACCTTCTTCAAGCCGGCCATCAAACCGGTGGATTGGATCGTCTCACGCGAGACGTTGAGCGGCAGATCCTCCGAGTCCACCACACCTTGCATGAAGCGCAGGTATTCTGGCAGAAGATCCTTATTATATTCATCGATCAGGATGTTGCGGGAATACAACTTAAGCCCATCCTGCTTGCGCAGGGAGAAAATGGCGCGTTCGGATTTGGTCGGAATGAACAGGAGAGCATACAACTGTACAGGCACATCCGTGACCATGTGAATGTGCATGAGCGGCTCTTCGAAATCCAGGGTCACCTGGCGATAGAAATCCTTGTACTGGTCTTCCGTTACTTCCTGTTTGGGTTTTCTCCAGAGCGAGGTCTGCTTATTCTCCGGTTCCTTGCCATCCCCGACATAGATTGGGAAACCGATGTAATCGGAGTGCTTGTGGATGATCGCCTTCAGGCGGGTTTCCTCGGCGAATTCGGCCGCGTCTTCCTTGAGTTTTATCTCGACTTTCGTGCCGCGCCCGGTCATTTCCGCCGCGCCGACCTCGAAAGTGTCCTCGCCAGTGGCATACCAACTGACCGCTTTGGCGCGCGGCTTGTAGGATCGACTGGTCACCCGCACCCAATCAGCCACCATGAAAACCGAGTAAAAACCCACCCCAAACTGGCCGATCACCTGCGAAAAATCCGCTTTCTTAGCCTGGGTTGCTTCCATGAATTTGCGCGCCCCGGATTGGGCAATTGTTCCCAGGTTTTCGATGATCTCGTCCCGGGTCATGCCGATGCCGGTATCCTGAATGGTGAGCAGCCGATTCTCCTTATCCGCAGTCACGCGTACCTGCAACTCGACGCCCGGATCCAGTACCTGGTGGTCGGTCAGCATCTCGAAGCGGATGCGGTTGAGCGCGTCGGAAGCGTTCGAGAGCAGCTCCCTCAAAAAGACTTCCCGGTCTTTATACAGGGAATGGATCAATATATTCAGGAGTTGCCTGGTTTCGGCCTTGAAGGAAAAACTTTCAGCTTCATTGCGGCGGGTGGTTGGGGTTGGTTCGGTCATTTATGCCTCCTGCATAATTATCAAATGTAGCATCTCAATACACTGGGGAGCGGGGGTGTGCGGGCGGCTCCGCCGCCCGCACACCCCCTATTCTCTTACCACTTATTGAGACGATACAATTAAAGTGCCCCGTTCATCCCGGAGCACCAGCAACTGCGTGAAACCTTCCAGGATAAAGGTAGCCTGAAATCCCGGGTTTTAAGAAACCAACGTGTCTTTACAGTAATTATACGCGATGCGTGTCATTGCATGACAAAAAATGCGTTAGAAAATCGTAAACGGATTTTAACCCTTTTCTTGCATATCATTTATGACTATTTGTTTAACGGTGATTGTCACTGGGTGCTATGGCTCCAGAGAACGATTTTCCTGCGGCACTATACCATATACCACTTTACGGTTTGGCAGGAAAAACAACCTTAAAAAAGCAAGTTAATGCCATTTCCCACTTGACTTTTTACAAACTCGACCTATAATGAATTAAAGCCAGCTTAAAACAGCCAAAATAAGGCCGTTTTCTTATTATTATCGTTTTCCAGACAGCCTTTTTGCTCTTCTTACCACCCCTATACCATATACCACTTAGTGAATATCAAGGAAAAAACACCTAAAAAAAGGAAAGTGGTTGATGTCGGACGAGATCAACAAGCCCCTTTTTAGCCGAATCCAGGAATATATTGCGGATTTAATCCTGACCGGCAAGCTGACGCCCGAGACCAAGATCCAATCGGAACGGGAGTTCAGCGAGGATTTGGGCGTCAGCCGGATGACGGTCCGCAAGGCGCTTACCGAACTGGTGAACGAAGGGCTACTGGAACGGAAACACGGTTCGGGGACATACGTAGCCAAGCCAAAGATCACTTATGACGCCAAGGAAATGGTCAACTACGTTCAAGCCATGCAGCGTCGGAACATAGCCACTGCCAGCCAGTTGCTGGAATTCAGCGAGATGGTGGCCAGCCGCAGGCTGGCCGATATTCTGAAGATCGAAATTGGGAATCCGATCTATCGTGTTTCCCTGCTGCGATTTGCCAACCGCGTTCCAGTTATTCTGGAGCGCGGATTTTTTCCATGTGCGCGTTTCCCCAAGTTGGAGGATTGGGACCTGGAGAAGAGTTCAACCCTCGACCTGTTGACCAGCGTGTACAACATCAAACCCGGTCTGATCTCCCAGACCGTCGAAGCGGTCGCGGCGGTGGAAACGGTGGCACAACAGTTGCGGGTCGAAGAAGGCTTCCCTCTAATCATGCTTTCGCGCATCATTTTCAGTAACGAAACCAAGACGCCGGTCGTGTTCTCACAGGATTTCTTACGAAGCGATTACACCCGTCTCCACACGGATGTCGAGTTGGAAACCAGCCAGGATCAAAACCGTGAGAACGTACTGGGAAAGGAGGCTGCCGAACAAAGCCAAGAGAGTTGACATCACCCGTCGTGTCTCACCTTAACCTCAATCTTGTTATGTGAAGGAGGAACTTACAATGACTGAAATGGCTGCCCCTGCAGGGGCAACAGACAAAAAACTGTATGCACGCAAGAGTTCGGGCCTCGTCCGGACGATCGGCATCTTTGGCGCCATGGTTTTCGGCGTCCACTGCATCAGCCTGTCGTCCTCCGGCTTGATCCCGTTCTCCTGGGTGGCAGGCGTCTGGCCTGGAAGCAGTATCATTGGCGTCCTGACCGTGGCGATGTTCTTCTGCCTTTTCCACGCCTACACTTATTCCGTCATCGGCGCGACCATGCCTCGCTCGGCGGCTGACTACACCCTTGCCAGCCGGACCCTGAGCGCTCCGCTCGCTTTCGCAGCAAGCTGGACTCTGGTCATCTTCAGCGCCATGGTGGCGGGCTCCCTGATTGCCTGGATCCCGAAGACCGCTTTCCCGGTGCTCTTCCATACCATGGGCATCGTTATGAACAATCCGGGATTCACCAACTTCGCCAACTGGTCTTCGACCCCGCTCGGGATCGCCCTGATCAGCACGATCTGCACCATCATCACTTTCGTTCTGATGATCCTGCCCACCCGCACGATCCTGCGCATCCTGGAAGTGGGTTTCTTCCTAGGCCTGCTTGCCTGGGTTGTCCTCTACTTCCAACTGGGTTCGGCTGCCAAGGGCTCCTTCCCGGCTGCCTGGGACAAGTTCATGGGCGCGGGCAGTTATGAGGCCCGCATCCAGCTTGCCAAAGACAACGGGATGGTGACCAACCCGAACGTGGCCATGATGACCCTGGCCGGCCTGATCATGGGCTTCTGGATCTTCTACGGTTACTATATCCCGACCTTCTTTGCCGGTGAAGTCAAGCAGGCCGATACCACCCTGCTGGCCGGAAGTTGGGCTTCTTTGCTGGTGACCTGGGCAATCTTTGTAGTCGCGGCGATCCTGCTGCAGCGCCTGGTTCCGCTGGAATGGATCGCGGCTGAGTCGTACCTGAGCAATGCCGGGGTCACGAGTGCCAACCCGATGCCATGGATCACTTTCTACGCGGCCATTCTGAAGCCGAATCTCATCCTGCTGTGGATCGTGGCAATTGCCTGGTTCTATACCCTCATCAATCTGGCCCAGACCTACTTCTTCTACTGCAGCCGGATCATCTTCGCCTGGTCGTTTGACCGCCTGATCCCGGAGAAGGTCAGCTACATCCATCCGACCCTGCACAGCCCGATCGTTGCCATCGCCATCATCGCCGTGATCGCCGAGGTGGGTGCCCTGGACGCCTCCGGCCTGTTCTGGCCCGGCAGCGTGATGGGTGCCCAGCTTAACTTTGTGTTCTTCGCGACCTGGACCCAGCTGATCCCGGTGCTGGCCATTACTCTCCTACCGTTCACCAAACCGGATATATTCGAGAATGCCAGCGCCTTTGTCAAGCGCAAGCTTGGCCGCGTGCCGGTCATCACGATCATCGGGGTGATTACCATGCTTTACCTGTTATGGATGATCATCGCTTCCTTCCTGTACCCGGCAGTCGGTGGACGGATCGGATTAGGGGTCATGGGAACCTTGATCGGTTTTATTCTCAGCGGCCTGATTGTCTTCTACATTGCGCGCACATATCGTCTCAGGAAGGAAGGCATTGACATTAACTGGACCTTCCAGTCGGTACCGCCTGTCTAATATACGCTTTCCTTTTTCTGTCTCAGGAACAATGTGGATCCGGGACGGATGAGGGAAAAAAGTGGTTCGGCGGGCAGTGCCCGCCGAACCACTGATAAAAAGAAGTTTTTTTGGAGAAAGAAATGAAACTTGCCAATATATTCCAGTCCGGGAAATTAACCCGTATCCTGTATGGTTCGGATTTTCATGGATCGGATGCGGTTTTCCGAAAGTTTATCGCCTCCAGCCTGCAATACCAGGCGTCGGTTTTGATTGTAGGTGGGGATGTCACCGGCAAGGCGATGGTGCCGGTCATCCACCAGGGGAACGGAAAATACGTGGGCAGCTGGTTTGGGAAGGAAGAGACTGCCTGCACCCCCGATGAATTGGAAAAGATCAAGAAGGAAATCAGCCGGGTTGGCTTTTATCCGATCGTACTGGAAAAGGATGAAGCTGAGGAACTCGAGAATCAGCCTGAAAAAATGGCCATCCGCTTCGAGAAGGAAATGTGTCAGCGCGTACACGAGTGGATGGCTTTGGCAGAAGAAAAGCTTGCGCCCCGGAATGCAACCCTGTATTTCATGGCCGGAAACGATGACCTGTATTCCATTGACGAGGTTATCGCCGAATATAAAACGATCCGCAACCCGGACAATGTCCGATTTGAGATCGAGGGTGGCTATGAGATCGTCGGTCTCTCGAATGCGAATATGACACCCTGGGCGTGCGCCCGGGATATCGAGGAAGACGAACTGGCCAGGAAACTGGATGCTCTGGCTGGTTTGATCCAGAACCCGGAGCGCACCATCGCCGTGCTGCACGTACCGCCGATTGGATCCGGGCTGGACACCTGCCCCGACCTGGACAAGAATTTGAAGATGATCACCTCGGGTGGACAGGTGGTGATGAAGTCGGCCGGTTCTTCCGCGGTCAAGGCGTTCATTGAGAAAGTCCAACCGATGCTGTCGTTGCACGGTCACATCCATGAATCGCCCGGGCATGTCCATATCGGGCGTACATTGGCAATCAACGCCGGGAGCGAGTACGCGGAGGCAATCATGAAAGCAGCCATCATTAACCTGGAAAACGGCAAGGTGAAAGGCCATCTGCTTATTTCCGGCTGATTAAAAGAGGCGTGATCATGGCAAAATACGGCGAAATCATAGAGGATTTTTATTCCGAACGGACCCGTATCTTGGGAGCCATCGGCGACGAACCCTACCAGCATATCATTATGCGTTTGATCGGCGCCCTGGCCTTCCGCACGCATTGTGAAAAATTCGGATACATCCAGGACAAGCTGGGGCGCGTGTTCACGGATTTCGATTTTGCCTCCTATCCGCGCTTTACCCGTGAGATCACGCGCGTGCTGGGCGAGCTCGGTTATGAGGAAGACAAACAGGTTACCCAGTTGTTCGGAGACCGGCGCATGCTGTTCCATGACCTGGCCTTCGGCCGTCACATTGACGTATTTTACAATGTGCTTGATTTCTGTCACCCGATCAATTTCGTCGGCCGGCTCGAGCTGGAAAAATACACCCTGCCGCTGGCCGAGTTGCTGCTTGAGAAGATGCAGATCGTACAGATCAACGAAAAGGATTTGATCGACACCGTCATGTTGTTGCGCGAGCATCCCATGGGTGACCGGGACGAAGAGACTGTCAATGCGGCGTTAATCGCAAAAATCCTGGGCAATGATTGGGGCTTCTGGCGGACTGTCACCGGGAATCTGAAAATCCTGGACGATCGTCTCGACCAATACGAGGCCCTATCGGCCGAAGATGGCCAGGTCGTGCGCACGCGCATCCACCAGTTGCAGGAAATGATCGAGGCGGCGCCGAAGACCCTCAAATGGAAAGCGCGTGCCAGGATCGGCGAAAAAATGAAATGGTACAAGAGCGTCGAAGAACTCGAACGCTGACAGGCGGGGTAACGCCCCTATATCTTGAATTATTATGGAGATTTTGTGATGAGAACTGCTGAAGATTTTATCGTGCCATGGGTAAAAAGTGCGGAACCTTATAGTGACAAACATATGGACGTCGCCTGGGAGAATCCCGGAACGATACGCATGATGTCAAACGAGAATTTATTGGGACCATCCGAGTCTGTCCTGGATGCCATAGTGGAAGCTGCCCGGCTTGGGAACCTCTACCCGGGTTCGGGCCCTGACCTGCGCAAGAAGCTAGGAGAAGCCAGCGGCCTGTCTGGGGATGCCGTGGTGCTGGGGAACGGCTCCACGGATGTGATCAATTTCGTTGTGCACACCTTTGTTGCACCCGGTGACGAGGTCGTCATCCCCGTACCTACTTTCCCGATGTATGAGGCGCGTGTCAAGGTTGCCGGTGGGGTGGCGGTCCAGGTGCCGATGAAACCCGATTTCTATTGGGATATGCCAGCCATCCTGAAAGCAGTCACTCCCAAGACCAAGTTGATCTTCGTTTGCTCCCCCAACAACCCGACCGGGCTCCAAATGGCAGAAAAGGACCTGCTGCAGATTCTTGCACTGGGCATTCCGACCTTCTTCGATGAAGCTTATTACGAACTGGAAGACGAAGTCATCACACGCGCCGGCTTGATCCACAAGTACCCCCACATGCTGGTCAACCGCACCTTCTCGAAGGCCTTCGGCCTGGCGGGCTGCCGTATCGGCTACTTGCTGTGCGATCCCAAGCTGGCCAGCTTTTTCAACCGTGTGCGGATCCCCTGGAACGTCAGCCTGCTGGCGTTGGCTGCCGCCATGGCCGGTTTCGAGGACCACGCCGACCAGCAGCGCAAGCGGAAGAATACCATTGAAGGCCGCAATACTATTTATCAGGAGATCAACAAGATTCCCGGCCTGAAAGCTTTCCCGTCGGAGGGCAATTTCGTCCTGATCGATGCCAGTGTCCTGGGGAAAGATTCGTTGGAAATCCGCGATAGCATTGCCAGGCGGGGAATATTCATCCGGCCGATGAGCGGGCACAACATGGCACGCGGCTTCATCCGAATCACCGTGGGCACGCCCGAACAAAACCGCTTCTTCATTGCTACTTTCAAAGAGTACGTCAAGGAAGTCACCAATAAATGAACCATTCTGCTTGACCCATTCCTGCACCAGCGGAGAAAGAACTTGGCAACCAAGAAATATATCCTGGCTCACGATACCGGTACGGGCGGCAACAAGGCGGTTTTATGCGACCTGACCGGCCAGGTGATCCATTCCACCTATCAGTCCTACGGGATTTCCTACCCGCGTCCCGAGTGGGTCGAGCAGGACCCGGATGAGCTTTGGCAGGCGGTCGCAACAACCTCGCGGCAGGTGATCCAGGAGTCCGGGGTCGACCCAAAGGCGATCATTGGGGTGGGGGTCTCCGCCCAGATGTGGAACACGCTCCCGGTCGACGAAAAGGGCCGGCCTTTGACTCCCATGCTAAGCTGGCTCGACCTGCGCAGTGTCAGGCAGGCGGACCGGCTCTACGCTGGAGACATGCCCAAATTCCTTTTCGACAACACCGGGAACATCCCGACCGCCAAGGACAGCATCCCGAAGATCCTGTGGCTCAAGGAGGAGCGCCCCGAGATCTGGAAGAATACCGCTTACTTGCTGGATTGCAAGGAATACATCCTGTTCAAGCTGACCGGTAGGATTGCCATCGACCTGGTGGGGGCTTCGGTCTACTTCTTGTTCAACCCATATACAAAGCAGTGGTCAAAGGAAGTCTGCCACAAGCTGGAGATCCCGGTTGAGAAACTGCCCCCATTTTTTCCCTGCACCGAAGTGATTGGCGAGGTCACCCCTGCTGCAGCCAAGCAGACCGGTTTGAATCCGGGCACCCCGGTGGTGATCTGCGCCGGGGATGTGGCTGTCGCCCAGACCGGGGCGGGCGCCAACCGGGAGGGCAAAGTTCACCTGTGCATCGGGACCGCCACCTGGGTGGGCGTGTCCACTTCCACCTTCCGGAACGACCCGGTCAAACCATTCTGGGGACTTAACCACATCGACCCGAACAAGTACATCATTGCCGGAGAGATGGAGACCGGCGGAGGGGCGCTGATGTGGCTCCGGGATGCAATCTGCCAGGAAGAGAAACGCCTGGCGGCCGCATCCGGCCAGTCGAGTTATGAGTTGCTCAGTGCCATGGCGGAAGCTGTCCCCGCCGGATCGGACAAGCTCATTTTCCTGCCCTGGCTTTCGGGTGAACGGGCCCCCGTGCTGGACCATTATGCGCGCGGCGCTTTCATCGGATTAAATTTATCCCACAACAAGAGTACCATGGTGCGGGCAGTCATGGAAGGCGTCGCCTATCACCTGCGTTGGATCTGCGAATCGATGGAGAAAGTCGGCTTTCACATCGACGGGTTTAATGGCATTGGGGGCGGCTGCAACAGTGCAATCTGGATGCAAATCATCAGCGATATTACCGGGAAACCTCTCAGCAAGGTAAAGAACCACCTGGAAGCCGGGGCTGCCGGAGCAGCCCTGACTGTAGCGGTCGGTCTGGGGATTTATTCCAGCGTGGAGGAGATCGACGACCTGATCAAGATCGACCGGGTCATCCAGCCGGACGCAAACCGGCAGAAGCGCTATGAAGCCCTGTACAGGGAATACCGCGAACTTTATACTGCCTTAGTTCCAATCTACCGGAGGTTGTATCAGGTCGAATGAAAACATATATTGACCGGAAAAAGGTTGGCACGCGCGCCGAGCTGTCCAATACGGCCAGCATCGGCGGACTGGTGCTCCTGCTGGCAAGCGTGTTGCTGCCATTGTTCCTGCCCAAAGCCGCCAATTTCTCCTTCGCGTTGATGGTGGTTGGATTGGGGACTGCCATGCTGGGAATCTTTTACGCCAACCGCTGGGTCCGGAAGCCGCGCCCGGAGGAACGCTTGGACAAGGCTCTCAAAGGATTGGCGGATTCGTATCACCTATACCACTACCCGCCTTTTCCCCCCGACCATTTGCTTCTGACTCCCAATGGCGTGGTCATCCTGGAAACCATCGGTCTGGCGGGCAGTTTTTCCTACAAGGATGGAAAATGGCGGGAGGCGATGACCATCGGCCGGGCGCTCCGTTCCATCGTGGAGGAACATGTCGGCGACCCGATCAAGAGTGCTTTGCGAACCGAGCAGGCTCTGCGGGAGCGGCTCGGCAAAGTTGTTAATGAGACGGTCCCGATCAAACCCGTAGTGGTCTTCATCCACCCGGCCGCCGAGTTGGAAATCGAAAAAGCGCCCATCCTGGTCCTGCCGGCCGAAAAACTCAAGAAACAAGTCACCATCGATGCGCCCAGGCTGGACCAGGCGGTTTACGACCAGCTGGATGCTTATTTCCAAAAAACGACTCTCAATAAATAATCAACCTCTTTCGACTCTCCCAGGCAATCATCCAGCAAAAGCGATTCATTGGGAATTGCTGAGATATGGGCGGTATATATCGTCGTATCCGGTTGGTGATAAAATCCGCAGGGTTACCTGTTCAACTTGTCCGAAGCCGGGAAAGGAGTTGGAACGATGATCACACGTGGTCAGGTTCAATCAGCGCAGGAACGCGCCATACAGATGCTGGCGCAGGCCGGAATCACCATCACGCCTGAGGAACGCCGGAATATCGAAGTGGCCGAATTCAGCCTGGGTGAACTGGAAAAGACCGGCCTCGAGCTGGTGGTATATATTAACACCGAGCGGTACTGTGCCAAGGAATTAATTCTATTTCCCCGCCAGACCTGCCCAGAGCATCGCCATCCAGCTTTGGCGGGCAGTCCCGGCAAGATGGAAACCTTCCGCTGCCGCTGGGGGCAAGTCTGGTTGTACGTAGCCGGAAAACCCTCTCCCATTGTCCAAGGCCACCCTCCCGAGGGCAGCGAAGCCTTTTATACCGTCTTTCACGAGATCAGCCTCCATCCCGGGGAACAATACACCATCCCGCCCGATATCCTGCACTGGTTCCAGGCAGGCGACCTGGGAGCCATCGTCTCCGAATTCTCCAGCCCCAGCCACGACGAGAGCGATGTGTTCAGCGACCCGCGCATCCGCCGTATCCCGGAGATAACCTGATCTGCCAAATGGAATGATTAGCTTTCATCCAAAGCATATGCAATTGCCTGGTTCGTGCAACACAATCCGGAATAAATAGTAAGGGCGCTTTCAAACAAAGCGCCCTCACTAATATTAAGTAGATTCCACGAATGCCTTTATTGAACCTTATATTGTGTCAAAACGATGGTCTCGGTACCGCTTAGACTGCTGGCTCTGACCGATTTGACCAATCCAACCCCTTTGGCATACCAGTCGGTAATGCTCACCATATCGGGGTCACCGGCAGGTGTCGGCGTTCCTTGCATCAGGAACGAAACTTGCAAGGTTTGATTGCAAGTGGCCTTGACCGTATCGAACGTCCCGGCCGGGACGGTAACCGATTCAGTGCCAGCCGCATTGCAACTGACATTGGAGACAATTTGCGAATTCGCACTGTTCGTGCCGGATTGGAATGTGCCATCAACCGTTACTTTTTCAGACCAGGTTGTTCCATTATTAAAAGTATTCGGGATATTATAGCCATCGGCAGTAATGGAATTGCTGGTCATCTTGAAGGTCATAGATGAGTTTGTCACGCTGAGACTGGTCGATCCCGCATCCAATGCCGCCAGGTTCCCATTCTGGCAATTCCATTTTATTGATGCATTAACGCCTGTGCTGTATTGATCGCTGGTGCTAAACCCGGCATTCCCAACGTCAGTTACGGTCCAGGTATAGGTATACGCTCCCAAAGTGCTGCCGGTGCTGGAGTAGGCCCAATTGGTCCCGACTGAAACCGGGAAATAGGCGTTGCTGCAGCTTCCTCCGGAAGATCCGCTGACAGGCTGGCTTGTTGCGCCAGCATTCCCGGCTGTGCTTCCGGTTGTCGAGCTTGCCGGCGAAAGGGAACAGGCTGCCACAACCGCGAATAACACGATACAGCTAACAATGATTTGAAAACGGCGTGAATTCATTAGTTTGATCTCCATGATTTTTCATAAATAAATACAAACAAAATCGATATTAAGATAATTATAGTCTATAATAACGTCATTCCCCGTATCATAAAGTAACACTTATACTATCCTAATGGAAAAAAGGATTTGGAAAACAAGATTTTTTTGAACCACGCCTGGGTGGGATCACAACGGACCGAATCCAAACTGCCCGGGGTAAAGCTCCTGGGCAGTGATATCTGCATGATATTATTCTGGATGTTATATGATTTTTATGGTGTCTTAACGGCTTCCTGCTCGCGCAGCTTCTCGGCCGCACGGAAATACTTAATATAGCGAAGCGAGTTATCGTCACGGCCCAACAGCATGTCTGCAGCTTTGATCGTGGCACCGAGCTTGGTTGGGTCGGTAATGGAGCAGGTGGCGCCCAACTGGATCGCCAGGGCGAGGAAAGCCTGGTTTACTGACAATCGATCCGGCAGGCCGAAAGAAACATTGCTGGCACCCAGGTTGATATTCACACCGAACTCTTTGCGTACCAGGTCAATGGTCTGGAGCGTAACCAGGGCAGCCTGGCTATCCGAACCCACCGTCAACACCAACGGGTCGATGATGATATCCTCGACAGGAATCCCCATCTTGACAGCCCGCTCAATGATCTTTTCAGCCACGGCGACGCGTTCCTCAGCCGTCTTGGGAATGCCGTTATCATCCATTGTCAGGCCAATGACGGCGGCGCCATGCTCCTTGACCAGCGGGAGAACATTCATTAACCGCTTCTCTTCACCGCTGACCGAGTTGACCAGCGCTTTTCCAGGAGCGACTGCCAGGCCGGCCGCCAGCACCTCCGGGCTGCCGGAGTCGAGGCACAACGGGACAGAAACGACCGAAGCCACCAACTCGATGACTTTCTTGATGGCTGCCACCTCGTCCAGGCCAGGCGTGCCGACGTTCACATCCAAAACATCCGCTCCCCAGGCCACCTGGCTTTCGGCCAGCTGGCGAACATAATCTAGGTTTCCTTCGGTCAACGCAGCTGCCAGTTTCTTGCGTCCGGTAGGGTTTATTTTCTCGCCAATGATAATGAACGGCCGGTCGATTCCCACCATTACTTCCTTCGTTGCACTTCTTAATATAGTATGCATGAGTTCTCCTTTTAGATTAATGCCAACGCTTCAGGTTCCGCAAGTTGTTTTCTACATTGTGCTGTCAGCTCCAGCCGGCAGGGACGAAGCATGCGTGAAAAGCCCAAAAACTGCCAGCACAAGTTCACATGCGTCAGCCATCGTCCGGCAAGAAAAGCCAGCTTTCCCCGGAATGTCAGGCCGTTTTTTCAGCGAGTTTCGCCCCGCAGGAAGCACAGAAACGCGCTTCGGGCGGATTGGCTGTACCGCACTGGATGCAAAAATTTCCCGTCGATGTTACAGGTTGGGCGGTTGCCGGGGAAACAGTTTGGGCAGGTTGTGACGCTGCATTATTTGGTTTACCGACTTCTTCTTTGAATCCTTCAGCGGCTTCCTTGGTACCTTTCCTGAACTCGCTGATCGTTTTTCCGAGACTGCGCCCCATCTCAGGTAATTTGGTGGCCCCAAAGAGCAGGAACGCCACAACAATGATGATCACAATGTGAATGGGTTGGATTCCGAATGGCATATCAATCTCCTCTAAAAGTTGTCAAATATCCCTGGCTTATTTTAGCCAATGGTTGTTTGAGACCTGGAATCTTTTAACCGGCCAGCTTCGATCCGGACTGCCACAATGATACTAGCTTCGTACAATAGAACCAGAGGAATCATCACCACCAACGGAGCGATAATCGGATCGGTAACTGGCGTGGCAACCTCGGCAAAGACGAACAAGGCAAAATAGGCGATCCGGCGTTGTTTTTTCAGGATGGCAGCCGACAGGATGTGAAGCTCGACCAGGATGGTGAGCACCACCGGCAACTGAAAGGCCACCCCACAGGCCACCAGGAAGAAAGTCACAAACGAAATGTAATCGTCGGCGGCCGGCAGGAAGGTCACTTCGGGCGGGAAAAGCGCGATCATCACAGAAATCATTTCGCGCAGCAGGTAATAGCCAAAGAGCACTCCCAGAATAAACAGCACCGAGGAGGCGAGCAAACCGGGGAGCAGGGCTTTGCGTTCCTTGTCCAGCAGGGCCGGGCCAATAAAACGGTACAGTTCAAAGCCCCAGATCGGGAACGCCATGGCGATGCCGATGTAAAGGGCAATGCGGAATTTGATCATGAAACCGTCCATCAGGCTGAACGCGTTCAGTTTCATGCCCCCGGCTGGCATCAATAAAACTTTAAGGATGGTATCGGAAAAGACCAGCGCCACCGCAGTCACGACCAGGATCGCCAGCAGCGAGATAAGGATGCGCTTGCGTAACTCTTCCAGATGATCCAGAAAAGGCATTGATTTTTTAGTCACAATATGAAACCGCCTACCATTTCAATCCGGTTAACCAGTTGACACTACCAATAGAAATATCCTGTTTAGGAGTTCAGCTCAGGGAGTTTCGTCCCGCAACTGTTGCAGAAGCGTGATTCGGGAGGGTTCGGGGCACCGCATTGAATGCAAAACCGCCCGGCTGAGGCGGCTGGGGGTGTTTGGGATGGGGCCGAGGGGTTCGCGGTGGAAAGCGAAGGAGACTGGAACGTTGCACCGGCTGCCCGGGTTGTTCCAGGCTGGCTCACTTCCTCGCGGAAGCCATCCGTCATTTCCTTGGCTCCTTTGCGAAACTCGCTGATGGCTTTACCGGCGCTTCGGCCCACCTCCGGCAGCTTGTTGCCCCCAAAAATCAAAAAAGCTACCACGATAATGATCACAATATGGATAGGTTGGATTCCGAGTGGCATTTGAAATTCCTTTCTTCTATATATAAATGAGATGTTTCTTGTTCTTCGTAAAACCTGTCCGTAATAATCACTCTGGACAGCAGGAGGATATGTCTGGTCGAGCAGAGGACCCCTGCTGAAACGCGGGATTTCGAGTTCCCGCTTCAGTAAACGGGCAAAAGGGGCATGCCGGTGCATCCGAGCAGCCTTGGACACATAGCAGGCAGCTTCGGTAGAACTCGCTCCCGACCTGCACAAACTCGGTTTCGGCTTTTTCGGATACTGCCGAAGGCAGATCTGTCCTCCGTACGGCACCAGCATGGCATCCGCATTTTCTTTTGGAAAAATTGGAAACAGGGGAAAAGGGAATGGACTGGATTAGAAATTACTTTACTGAGAGTCGCCTCCTTCTAAAAATTTGTCTTTTGACGAAATTCCTGGTATTCCTGAAGCATAAGCGGTAAATTAATGTAGATGATTTTCCTAGGAAAATCTTAGCATCTAATATCTCAGAAGTCAATTATGGTATTTGTCACTTGCATATTGATATATCAGATGATAATATTTTCATGTGGATTGACCATGTTCCCAGCCTACCAGGATTAAACCTCCAAAATGCCATTACCATTGCGCGGCAGTCTTTGAACATCATGGGACATCCCAAGCCCGGCGAACGGTTTGATGTGGAAATCATCACCAGGCAGCACACTACCAGTGTCACCTCACTGCGTGAAGCCTTGAAGGAGCACACCCTGGAGGCAGGTTGTCTGACAAATTTCGAAATACATTGACAACGTTGTCACATTATTGTATCATCCATTCGAAAAGAATCACTGATAAGGCTTGCCGGAATTAAGAAATTACCCTAGAAATCAAAATAAAATAATGGAGACCCTATGACCAGGAAATTCGTGCCTACAAAATTGAAATTACGCCGACCGGTACCCTCCGATATTGAGATAGCCCAGGAGTCGGATATCAAGCCGATCAGCCAGGTTGCCGAAGAAATTGGCATTCTGGCGGAAGAACTGGAGCTGTACGGCCCGTATAAAGCCAAAGTAAAGCTGGATATCCTGGAACGTTTGAAAGACCTCCCGGACGGAAAATACATTGACGTGACCGCCATCACCCCCACGCCGCTGGGCGAGGGCAAGACCACCACAACGGTGGGTTTGAGCCAGGCCCTGGGCGCGCACCTGGGCAAAAAGGTGATCACGGTCATCCGCCAGCCTTCGCAGGGCCCGACTTTTGGCATCAAGGGTGGCGCGGCCGGCGGAGGGTACAGCCAGATCATTCCAATGGAGGACTTCAACCTGCACCTGACCGGAGATATCCACGCCATCACCGCCGCACACAACCTGTGCTCTGCG
>Ga0116112_1000996_pt1 | contig 19863 bp, 17 predicted proteins | sample June2015DPH_8_15_FD_89721 | JGI IMG/M metagenome (GOLD analysis project Ga0116112, IMG submission 89721) | Peatland microbial communities from SPRUCE experiment site at the Marcell Experimental Forest, Minnesota, USA - June2015DPH_8_150 | ecosystem: Environmental > Terrestrial > Soil > Wetlands... | reverse complement strand
TCGCCTTGAAGCGGATCGCCTCCTGCGCGGGGGGAGTCAACGAGCGAAAATCGGGATGTTTCACGCCGCCATGCTGTCATAACTCCGCTCATATGTAAAGTATTTTATGCTCCGATTAATAAAGCAGCGCAGAGCGCAAGCTTTTACTGGGAACAATTTTTCTTTCTTGTAGGAATTCTCTCGACCACCGATTGTGGCGAATCGCTGTAAGTGTCATAGACCACTGTTAGTTAATCACCCGGTTTGATGTCCTCCATAGCGAAGAAATCATACGTCTCCGGGTTGCAACGCACATTTGGTCGCTTGCCTCTTTTAGGTTCATTCAAATACCAAGACACTGTCAGGTGATTTAAGTTTGGCGGGCAGCCAAATCGCCCATCTTTGAAAACCGCGAAGTCGTCGTACAGCTTGCGAATTTCTTTTGGCCTTTTGGGCAGGGAACTTTGTGCTAGCCAAAGCATTTCTTCATTATCGCGATGAAAAAGTGGTGTATCTTTCTTGATCGGAATGATTGCGAAAACTCCGATTTGGCCTTTGGCAACTTTTGAGGGACGGAGCCGCGTACAGACCCCTTGGTGAGGAGGTTCTTGGTCATCGGGGAGCCAGTTTGTGCAGATTGATCTTCCCAAACCGTCCAAATCAGGGAAAATTGTGCTTTCATCAATTCCACAACTTTCAAGCTCCTTTCTGATCCTGCTGACACTGAATGACGGAATGATGATCTTGGCCAAGCAACCGTTTTTCTTTTTTTCACGATTATCCAACGCCTTCTCGTCAGACCCATGAACCGTAAAACACGAACGCTGGGTGCTAATCCTGCGAACGACGTGGGTAGGATAAACTGCAATCGGCTCTTTCGGCAAATCCCACGTGTCTTTGAATCTCGGTGACAACCATCTTTTAACGCGGTTTCTATCGCGCCGACTCACTCCGCTGGCATTTGGGGCAATGGTTTCAGCAATTCCAATAACCTGTTTGTTGAGTTCATACGGATCGAGTACCCAGACGGCTGCATCGTAGTGCCCGGGGTTATTCCTGACCGCAAAATACAGGCCAATAAGTGCGCCTTCAGTCCAGTCCAGAAGCCTCGTAGGGACTCCGTGGTGTTGCATCAAGAAATACCACTCCCATTCTGTTCGACCATCATCGCCAGCCGGAAGTGATTCACACAAAATTGGCGCTCGAACTATAAACTCCTCACGGATTTCATCCTCTATTTCGTCCTTAACCCTTTTGTAGCCCCCGTAATCCCGGTATAACTTAGGGCAGAGAGGCCACTGAGCCCGTTCTTGACCGCGAAACCAAAGCCCAAAACGGTCATCTTTCTTAAACCCAAAAGTATCCCGCAGTTCGGCGGCAAGCCCAAGAAAATCATTCACGCTTTCTGCACGCTTCATAATAAGAAGTGTGAGCGAGCATGCGGAAGATTTGAAGCTGAAAATGTCCGCATTTGGATTGCCGGTTAAGCCAATAGCGTTTCAAAATGTCCCTTGCCGTTCGTAATTCAAAGAGGGGTGCGGCCATGTATGTTTTTGCGCTGCTTGCCTCATCACATCACGTTGCTTTGGAATGGCTCGCCGTGCGCTGTAAATGCCCTGTGGCGGGCGTTTGATTCAGCGGGTAGCGTTGTTCCACGCCGTTTTCCATGTCAGAGACCATTCAAATCCGCGATTTCGTCCAAGGAAAGTCAACGAAGTTTTGGGAAGTCCATATCTTACTCCATGTCTTACTTTTGCCTATCTCCGCAAGCAGAAAAGGGTAATAATATACTTGACACAACATAGCTTTTCTGCGATATTTGGGGCATGAAAGAAAACGAGCTTCCAAAAACGCTGAAAGCAGCCATTGAGTATTTTGCCAACCCCGACACCGCCCTTCAATTTGCCGTTTCCATGCGCTGGCCGGACGGCGTGAAATGTCCGCGCTGTGGTTCTGCCCATGTGTCATTCACTGCAAATCGCAGGATTTGGACATGCGAGAATTGCCCTGACCGGCAGCAATTTTCGTTCAAGGTGGGAACCATCATGGAAGACAGCCCTATCAGTCTGGGAACATGGCTGGTCGCAATATGGCTCATTGCCAGCGCCAAAAACGGAATCAGTTCCTACGAACTGCACCGCGCTTTGGGCATTACACAAAAGAGCGCGTGGTTTATGGGGCATCGCATCCGCACGGCTCTGCAATCCGGCACGGTTGAAAAACTCTCCGGTGAAGTCGAAGCTGACGAAACCTACATCGGCGGCAAGGCCCGCAACATGCACGTTGCCCGGAACAAAAGGCGCGGACGCGGGACTGGTGGCGTTGGCAAGGCAATCGTCATGGGACTTCTGGAACGGGCATCCAAAGCCAAAACCAGCAAGGTGAAGGTCAAACACGTTCCCAATGCGCGGCGGCCAACAGTTCAATACGAAGTCCGCCAGCACGTCACGGCAGGTTCACAGGTTTTTACGGATGCGTTGCAGTCCTACACCGGCTTGAATGCGGATTACGTTCATCAGGCGATTGACCACGCCAGAGAATACGTGCGGGGCAATGTCCACACGAACGGGCTGGAAAACTTCTGGTGCCTGCTCAAACGCTGCTTCAAGGGCACCTACGTCAGTGTCGAGCCGTTCCATCTGTTCCGGTATTTGGACGAAGAAGCGTTCCGGTTCAATAACCGCGATTCTTCCGATGGGGAGCGATTTCTAAAAGCGGCTGGTTCGGTTGCTGGACGGCGGCTGACCTACCGGCAGTTGATTGGCGCGAATCGGGGAAACTAAAATCCGTTCTTCACGGGTGTAGTTAGGGGGAATATGCAGCCAGCATATATTGGCGATCCAGTGGGAACTGGAAGCAATATGAAAACCGTGCCTGAAAGCAACGTGCCGATAACCTATGTCCCGAATCCCAACGCGGCGGACGGCCAAGGCGTAACTTCTGGGGGCGGTGCTCCCGATTACATAGATTATCCGGGGCCGCCAACGGTTGTCCCGCCAGCACTAGTGCACATCGTCGTGGATATAAACGGTCAACAGTGGATGTACTACAACGGGGGATGGAACTGATGAAAAAATACCTGTATCTGTTTTTTGTGCTGATTTTGGGACTGGTCGGCATTGTCACCGGCTGCAAAATGACCGGCATCGCACAAGCGCCGGTACAAAAATTCAAAGTAGGCAGTAACATCTACACCGGCACCTTTCATGGCAACGCGGATAGCGCAACTATGGCGATAAATGCTCTGAATGGATCACCAATAACCAACTTATTTCAATTGGTTCCAGTTCCGGTGCATCAAGGATTTTTGGCGTCGGGATTTGCGGATACGAATTACAACTGGGTTTATCTTCCCCGTTTTGCTCCCTATATTACAAACATAACCGGTGAGCTTTACGTTGTATTTGATTATACAAATGTCCTTCGGCAGAATTATCATTTTACGAATGATTGTTTGGATGCGTTTCCTTGTCTGACGACCAATTTGGATGCTCCGGGATCGGGTGATTTTACGAATGGATATGCCATATCTCAGGGTCAAAACGGTTTGGCCGATATGTTTAGTCCGGGTGCTTGGCTTGACTTTAATGGAAACATTGCCACGACGGGTTATATGATACCAACTAATTTCGGTGGGTTCACCTTGGTTCCCGTTCCTTCTGGCACACTGACAAATGCACTCTATCTTGCGGCCAATGGAAACGATGCAACCGCCCAAGTTGGCGGGACACCGTTTTATACGTCTTGGTGTCTGGCTTTGGCCAGTTATAGGCCATTCGGTATTTACATGGGTGACGGAGTCTTTCCTTATCAATCCCCTGGTATTGGCGGAATGCCTATAGAACTGTGGCCGATGCAAAATCTATACGGAGACGAAAAGGCTGGAACAATACTATCGGGAGCGGGAGCGCAAGCAGTCAGTGTATCAATCAGCAACCAAGTTCGTTATTTGGTGCTGCTGAACGGTTCTCAGTTCAATACGTATGGAACCGGCCCTGATCATCTCGACATGGAAAATTGCACAATCATAGAGTACACTGGTGGTTCAGGCGACGACATGTCTCTAAATGACATGACCAACTGCATTTTCAAAAACGACTATTTTCTGGGTTATGAAAACGCTTTTCAGGGCGCAGGCCACGGGACGAACATAATCGACAATTGCCGGATCGTTGGCGTGAGCAAGAGCGGCGATCCCCAATGGGCGGTTCCGTTTTACAGTTCAGCCGATTCTCTGCGTTCAACCAACCAAGGATGGTTTGTTTTTTACGGAGATAATTCGATTGACTTGGACAACAGCCAATCAGCCCACGGCAACACGGCTTACTGCATAACCTGCAACCAAAGTAATTGCGTTTACGACTTCACGCACGGAGAATTGCATCTAAGACATTGGGGTGGCACGAGCACGGGTGGAATAATAGATAACACGCATACAGCAATTTTCTTGGGGCATTATTGGGACAACGGCACGAACATGGTTTGCAATGGAGTGCCAGGGAATGTAGGAGTTCCGGCTTTCGCGGGTTTATTGCCAATAAATACTCCGTCAAACGGTCAGGTACCAATTTGGACAAATAATAATTTTTACTGGGGAAAGCCATGAGTTAGCTACACGCCAAATTGATTGCTCTGTTTATCGCTGTCGCGTATAGTGTAGCGTAGCATGGTTTTATCACAGTCGGGAACTTTATCAGGCGATTTATACAAGCCTAATTACCAGTCCATGACGTGCCAGCCACTTCATTTATTTTCCTTCAAATTCACCGAGTTGGTTTCGGATTTAAAATAATCAATTAAATCTGCTTTCTCAAAACCAACGGCAGCGACGTTCGTATGTTCCTTTTTCGCTTCGATTTCAACCACAACATCAAAGAGCGGCTTGATGTTTGAGAAAACAGTCTCTCCTTCTGATTTTTGGACTTTTGTGATGTAACCTGCGCTCGCCTGATAATAGGCCATGATGTCGTCACAGAAGTATTCATATACCACGTCGGGACTGATTAAACCGCGTTGTTCATTGTAACCTATTTTCTCAAAAAACCCTAAAACTTCGTCCAGTGCGTCAGTGTTATTTGTGACCAGATTCCAATCACCCTTTGAAAGATATTCATGAATGGCAACTGCCGCTTTCGCTCTTTTCTGGGTCATACTCTTGAACTCATGGTCGTAATCTTCGGCAAGTTTGGTCTCAAACTGGGTATTTACTGATTGGCCGCCGTCACGCTGTATGACCTGTGTGGCTCCGGGTGAATTGTTAATTGACTGAGAAGTCATTGGCGTAGAATGACGCAAAAGTGCAATAAGAGCAGCAATAATCACCGCACCCGCTGTAATCAAAGCCGATTTAACCCCTACTGACAGTGGTTTGTTTGCCATAACACACGGCATGAGCCGGTGAAAAGCCAATACCCGCAGGTTTAATTCGTCAACATTATTTAATCGGTCTCCGATTCCTTAACTCGGATCAATTCCCCACAGTTCGGGCAGCTAATAAAATCGCTGACTTTGATCCAACCGGGATCACAGGAAAATTTGTGCCCGCATTTCGGGCACTTGATGCGGGTGGTGCCTTTATCGGGCGGTTTTTCAGAATCGGGCTGCATAGCTGTCTCTAGGCGAAATTCAAAACCAGAATCTTTATGGCTTTGACAGATAGAACTGTTTCGGGGAAATTCCGTTCTGATAAACAGCATGAACAAGAAATCGTCCAAGAAAAAGATGCCGCCGCCAAAGGCGACTCTGCTTCTTCTTGGTATGAAGACGAAAATGCCAAAACGTCAAAAGGCCGATGAAATTCAGTTGGTTCCGTTTGACGGTTTCAAAACCGCCGTCAAAAAAGTCCTGTCAACCAGCAAAGCGGAATCGGACAGGCAACTGGCTGAATTTCAGGCAAGCAGGGCGAAGAAGCAGTAACTGAAATAATTTTAGCTTACTGAAACTGCTGATTGTTGGTCATGTTGTGATAAGTATGTTATTACCCAGAAAAGGTCAAATACATTGGTTTTATTGACTATTTTAGAAGTGGAGCGGGTGAAGGGAATCGAACCCTCATCTCAGGCTTGGGAAGCCCGCATTCTGCCACTGAACCACACCCGCCTACGCCCCGACTCCGTTGGGGCTACGGCGGGCAGGCCCGCCCCCCTCAGACGAGTGTCGGAGCTGCGACGCGGCATTGCCCGCCACGTTGAAGCTGATTGGTTTTACCAAACCGTACGGCGGCTGGCAACTGCTTTGCAGCACCATCACGGCCGGATATCCAGCCGGTGGATGGCACTCCGCAACCGGTCTTCGATCAAAAGTTGCCGCTCGACGGATTCCACCTTGCTGCCGTCAAGTTCGCGGACGTAAAAACTGTCAATCGCCGCGCCGCGTTCGGTCACGATGCGCGCGGCGGAAATATCGAGCGCTAACTCGGCCAGTGTCTGGGAAATCGTGTAAAGCAAACCCAGGCGGTCTTCCGTTTCAATTTCGATGAGCGTGCGCGTGTCGGAGGCCTCGTTGTCGAGCCGGATTTGCGTGGGAATGCGCTCACCGGTGTAGGCCTGATACCGCGGTCGCGCCACAATGTGGCGCCGGATGAGCGCAGCCAGGTCAACCTCCGGCCCGGTCAAAACCCGATCGAGCAAGCTGTCGAATTTGTCATGCTGTTCGTGCGTGGCGAGGTTGCCGGTGGCGGCGTCGTTGACAAAAAACGTGTCGAGCGCGATGCCGTCGGCGCGGGTGAAAATCTGCGCGCCGAGAATGTTCACGCCGACGGCGCTGAAGGAGCCGGTGATTTTGCTGAACAGGCCGGCGCGATCCCAGGTGCAGACCTTGACGAGGTTGTAACCGCGGTTGGGCTCGTCCTGCCACGCCGTCAGCGGCGACCAGGCTTTGCCATCTTCGAGAACCTGACGGCGCAGGAACCGGTGCGTGAGGGCGAGGTCGTCGAGAATCTCCGTCGCCGTGTGAATTTGAAAATAACGCGGCGGCAGCGTGGCGAAATGCGCCTGCAATTCCTCCTGGCTCAACTCCGCCGGCGCGAGTTCCCGCACTTCCTTCAGGAGCGATTCGCGCCGGGCCATTCCGGCGCGGATGAATTCCGTGCCGCCGGTGAGCAGCGGCATGGCGCGGGCATACAAATCCCACAGCAATGCGTCTTTGAAACCGTTCCACAATTTGTCGCTCGTGCCCTGCGCATCGGCGAACGTCAGCAGCGTGAGCAAATTGAGCGCTTCAGGCGTTCCCATCTGGCGCGCAAAATGGCGAATCACGGCGGGGTCGTCGAGATCGCGCCGCTGCGAAATGCCGGCCATGACCAGATGATTCTCGACGATGATTTGCAGGGTGTGCGTCGCGGCGCTGTCGAGCCGGAGCCGTTTGGCGGCACGCATCGCCAGTGCGGCGCTGGCCTCAGGATGCTTCCGCCGGCTGTGGTGTTCCGCCTTGCCCACATCGTGCAACAGCAGCGCCAGATAGAGCAGGCCCGGCCGTTCGAGGCTTTGAAAGAGCGGCGCATAATTTTTGTAAGGGTCGTCTTTGGCCTCCCAAACGCGGTCCAGTTGCTCCAGACAAACCAGCGTGTGTTCGTCGGCGGCATATTGATGGTAAAACTCATGCTGCACGAGGCAGGTGAGCTTGCCGAATTCGGGAATGTATTTGCCGAGCAGATTCACCTCATGCATCGCGCGCAGAATCGGTGCCACTTCACCGCGCCGTTCGAGAATGGTCAGAAATGTCCCGGCCACCTGCTCGTCGTTCAAAAAGTCGCGGTCCACGAGTGAGAGCTGGTTGCGGATGAGTTGCGCGAGGTCGGGATGCAGCGTCAATCGCCGTTGTTGCGCGTGCAGAAACACGCGCATGAGCCGGCGCGGCGAGTCGCGGAAAACGCGGCTGGACACGGCGTGGATTTCGCCGTTGATAAATTTGAAACCGTCCACGGTTTCCGGTTCGCGCCGCCGCCGGGGCAGCCAGGCGCGGAGCGAAAGCCGGCTTGGCGCCTCCGGCAACAACGCGAGGCGCTGTTCCAGCGTGCGGGTGATGAGGAAGACGTTCCGCATGTGCGTGTAGAGGTCGCGCATGAATTTCTCAATGCGTTTGCTCGGCGAGCGGTCGCCGTAACCGAGATTGTGCGCCACGGCGGGCTGCAGGTTCTTGCCCAGCACGTCGAGCGGACGGTTGACGTGGTAGTGCAGTTCCGTCCGCGCGCGCAGCAGAAAATCATAGGCCGCCTCCAGTTGCTTGCGTTCGGTTTCGCCGACAAAGTTCTGTTGCTCCAGTTCGCGCAACGAGCGTGCGCGGTATTTGAAAAACGCCATCCACAACAGGTTCTGGAAATCGCGCAGGCCGCCACAGCCGTTTTTGACGTTCGGCTCCTGCATGCAGGCCGAGTTGCCGAACTTCTCGCGGCGCGCCGCCTGGTCCGCCAGCCGCGCCTCGATGTATTTTTCTTCAAAGCCGACGACGCATTTGTCCACGAGTGTCTTCTGAAACCTGGCGAACAGGGCCTCCTCGCCGGTGATGAACCGCGCTTCGATGAGCGACGTTTTTGATTGCATGTCCGAGTTCGCCACCTTGACGCAATCCTCAATGCTCCGCACCGCGTGTCCGACCTTCAGGCCGATGTCCCACAGCGGATACAGCACGCCATCAATCAACTTGGACAAATACGGCAGCGGTTTGCCCGCCGCGACCTGGCCGTCGTGCAAAAACATGAAGTCAATGTCGCTGTGCGGGTTCAATTCCGCGCGGCCGTAACCGCCGATGGCCACCAGCGCCAGCGGCGGAAATTCCTTTTGCGCCTGCGCCGACAAGCTGCTCTTGGCCTTTTCCCAAAGATGCCGCAACAAGGCATCGAGCATCGCCGCGCGGCCCCGGCAAATGTCACGTCCACTCCGACCGGAACGGTGTAACAGCTTGAGCCGGTGTGTCTCCACCTTGAGAAAACCTTTGCTGCGCGCGAGCTTTTCTGCCGTGTCGGCGTTCGGCGGCAATGCCAGACGCGCTTTGGCGTCGGCTTCGATCTTTTTGAGCAAATCCTGCACTGAGGCACAAGTTGCGGACAAAATTGGTCGAACGCAAGTGCAGCTATGGCACAGGCCTCCGGCCCGGGTGGCCTTTTCACAGACGGGACGCCTGTGCCACTTTACAGCGAAACCTTGTCGCACGCTCCCGGTCGATTAAACTCCACCGTGATGCCAGTCCAGCCTGACCCCGATGCCGCACTGATGCTCCGCGTGAAACGCGGCGACCGCACGGCCTTCGCCGAACTGGTGGACAAATACAAGCAGCCGCTGCTGAATTTCATCTACCGCACTCTGCGCGACGAAATCGAGGCCGAAGACCTGGCGCAGACGGTTTTCCTGCAGGTGTACAAGTTCCGCAGCCGGTACCAACGGACGGCAAAATTTTCCACGTGGCTGTTCACCATCGCACGTAACCTGTGCCTGAACGAACTCCGCCGCCGCTCGCGCCATCCCGCCGAATCCATCGAGGAAACCCACCCCGAACACGAAGACCAGGCGCCCCGGCAATACGAGGACAAGTCGCACGTTGCCGCGCCGGAAAAACTATTGCACGGCGAACTCGCGCAAAAAATCGAGGAGGCCCTCGCTGAACTGCCCGAAAACCAGCGCACCGCCATTCTGCTCTGCCGACAGGAGGAATTGAGCTACGATGAAATCGCCGAAATCCTGGATTGCTCGCTTTCGGCCACCAAATCGCTCATCCATCGCGGCCGCGAAACGCTCAAGGAAAAGCTCAAACCCTATTTGCAAACCGGCGAGTGGAGCGGATGAAATTTTGTAGGGAGCGCAGTCCCGAATGCTTTCGGGCTGCGGTTCGACGCATCCTTGCGCCGAACCCGAACGTGGGAGCGTGCAAATCAACATCAGGTGCCATCACGCGAAGCCAACAATGAGAGCGTCGCTGGCGGCACGCGGGGCGCGTGCGTCCCGCGTTCAGCGCCGACGGCGCCCCAAAATCCGGCGGGCGTCATTCCTCTTATCAGGGCTGTGTTCGTGGGTTTATTGTTCGGATCTCCACGTTGAATGAAACCGCCTTGGCTTTAAAAATTCGGTTCCGGGCTGAAAATTTTTGAAAGATTCCGTGTTTGCGAACGTAAACAAGGTATTGGTCGTAGTGGCATAACGAAAAGTTTAACGGATGTTACGGAATTGCTTGCCTGAATGATTGCGAAAACTCGCGCATCAGGGACGAAGCATCCGCGATAACACTTTACCAGCTCCGATCCCTATAGGGCTGGGGATGCATAGGGTAATGGGAACAAGGACGGGGCTGGTATTTGTAAAATAAAAACAACGCGATGGTATGGTGTCCCACAGCAAAGCCGGACGAAAACGAGATTAAATCTGTCATTTACAGGCAACAGTCATGACAGTTGCTGCCCATTTCGTCTTTGGAAAACGGCCTTTGTGACCGGTGATCACCTTCGAAATTTTTGTCAGGCAGCGCCTCAAACATGAAAGCCAGTCCTACAAGTGGGGGCGGAAAAATATTGCTGGTTGAAGATGATACCGACGTCAGAACATTGATGCGGAATGTTTTGGAAGAGTCTGGTTATCACATTTGGGAGGCATCCGATTGTTCGGAAGCTTTGGATATCTGGGAGGCGAACGCCCCGCAAATTGATTTGTTGCTGGCCGATCTGTCCATGCCCGGCGGCCTGAATGGCCGGGAACTCGCAGACAAATTGAGACGCGAACGGCCAGGTCTCAAAGTGATACTCACGAGCGGCTATGTCCCGGATACGGCGGAAGTCTCTCAGTGCCCCGGCTGTTTTTTGCAGAAACCATTTTCACCTGAGAGCCTCACGGAGATGGTGCGGAGCCATCTGGGTTCGGCACGATTAACCGGCTGAAACCTCCGGGAAAATTCCGGCCGGTTTCGCTTCACTAAATCTAACAGTTGCCCTGGGTCCAGGGCACTGCGCTCAACCTGCTCCCAGCGTCTTCAGCACTCCCTGCAAAGCCCGGTGCATTTCCGACGCCGAGGCATAACGCTGCGCCGGGTCCGGTTGACAGGCCTTGAGGATGACGGCATTCAACGGGAAAAAGTCCGCCGGCTCCCCGCCCTCAACCAGGGTCGTGGCAATCTCCGGGAAATAGGCCGCATTGCGGCCGGTGCTGAGCACGTAAAGCACCATGCCCAAAGCGTAAAGGTCCGCTTGCGGTGTGCCCGGACGTTCCGGCGGTGGCGGCATATAACCGGGCGTGCCCACCAACGTTCGCTCCTGATCGGGCGGCTTGATTTCGGTGATCAGTCCCAAGTCCGCCAGTTTGGGCTGACCGTTTACAAAAATAATGTTCTGGGGCTTGATATCACGGTGTGTAAGCCCCTGGCAATGGATGAAATCCAAGGCATCGCTCAGGGCCAGGCCAATCCGCACGCATTCCCGCACCGGAAGTCGCCGGCCCCGGGACCGGGCGCGTTCATTCACCAAATCGCGCGGTTTGTAGGTTGAAGGCTCATGTTCCCAACCCGGCTCCAACGGATCCCCCAGTTCCATCACGTAATAGAAATATCCCGCCTGCTTTTCACTCACAAATTCCACCCGCAGCAAGCCGGGATGCTGGTCGGAAACGCGCTGGTATTTTTTGATGCCGTTGAATTCGCGTTCGTAGGGATCGGTATTCTGGTCAAAGTTCGCCAGGTAAACTGCTTTCAACGCTCGCCATTGTCCGGCCTTGTTCCGCGCCAGCCAGACTTTGCCATAAGCGCCCTCGCCGAAGGGTGGATTGAACAATTTGTAACCGGGAGCATCCGGCAATTCCTCGATGGCCGCCGCCGGGCGGGGAAATGACAGGGAAACTGACACCGTCCTTTTTTCGAGTGCGTGGCGTATCCCCAATGCCAGCGCCCAGGCCACGGCACAGGGCACTTGGCCGCCAGCGATAACCAGCCAGGGAAACCAATAGTTGGAGAAGTAACTCCAGGAAATCGCCCCGAATGCCACCACCACGGCAACCCCCACCGCAATGGCACAAGCCAGCGGCAGTCGCACCCGGCACAATCCGCCGCCCAGCAATAATCCGCTGGTCGCCAGCAGCAATGCTTCCAGCCACCATGCGGGGCGCCGCAACCAGTCGCCGTTCAGCAGATTCAGAAAGGAATCGGCCAGAATTTCCACGCCACCAGTTGATTCACCGGTCCAGCGTGAGTAGGGGGTGCGAAATTTGTCGGTTTCGCCGCCGGGCACTGATGTTTTCGGCGCCGTGCCGATGAATGCGATCTGCCCGCGGAAATAATTCGTCGGCTGGGTCAGCGCGAAGCGATAACTCAATTTGATGCATGCGCCATCGCGGCCATAGTAACGCAACCATCGTTCCTGCGGGTTTTCACTCAATCGCGCCCCGGACAGCCGCGCGGCCGTCCACGGCAGGCTCGGATAAAGTCCCGGAGAGGGAAACGGCCAATGCCGGCGTACAATCGAGTCGAGATCGGGATCAAGCCAGGCAACGCCCCAGTTCGTTCCGGCGGCCTTGAGAAACAGTTCCCAAGGGAGGAGGGGCTGCGCCCCGGCTAGCGTGGGGTGTATGACTTGCGCCTGCTCGGCCATCAACACGATGCGTTGTTGCCGCCGCATCGCTCCGGCCAGGGCTTCATCCCGGGCCGGGTCGCGTGGCTGCTCAAAGAAAGCGTCGAACACCACGAGAGCGCAGCCATCATCCGCCAGCCGGTTCAGCAGTTGGGCATGTAATCCCCGGTCCCACGGCTCGCCGCGGTTTTGGCGAAATTGAGCGTACGCCTCGTTGTCCATCAGAATCAGGGTCACCCGGTTGGTGACGGCGCGCGCGCCAAAGCGGAACAAATAATCGTAGCTGGCGTTCACCCACGGCTCGCCCAGCGGCATCTTCCACAACATCAAACCGCACAGCACCGCCAACGCCGCCCCCAGCGCGGGTTCGAAGAATTCACGTCGCCCGATGGCTTTGATTTTCACCGCTGGTTGAGTTTGGAGAAAAAACGGGAGGAAATCAGCGATTTTTCACATCGCTCGCTGAAAGAGGAAAAATGAAGTGAGGCAAACCATCTTGTTGCCTCATGGGAAAGTGACACCGAGGGGTGAAGGGGATTGAACCTGTGTTGCCTCAAGTTAAAATGACACTATAGGTTTTGTGATTTTGAACCAGAAGCACACGAACGGTTGATCCCGTTTCCCATTCCTGACTGCGTTTACATTTGACGGACGGGCACTGATGTTTAAGATTAAAAACTCATTTGAACGAGCTGAAGACATTGAAAACACACTGACGAGAAAGATTGATTTATGGCAACGATTGATTTTGGCGGAACGAAGGAAAAAGTCATCACGCGAAAGGAATTCCCGATGGCCCGCGCCCGCAAGGTGCTCAAACACGAAACCATCGCCATCATCGGCTACGGCGTCCAAGGCCCGGCCCAGGGATTGAACCTGCGCGACAACGGCTTCAAAGTCATCGTCGGCCAGGCCAAAGCCTTCAAACGCGACTGGGACCGCGCCGTCGCTGACGGCTGGAAACCCGGCAAGACGCTGTTCGACATCGAGGAAGCGGTGCGAAAAGGAACTATCATCCAGATGCTCGTTTCCGACGCCGCCCAGCGCGCCATCTGGCCGGTCGTGAAGAAAAATCTCAAGCCCGGCGCCGCGCTCTATTTCTCGCATGGCTTCTCCATCACCTACAAGAAACTGACCGGTGTCAACCCGCCGAAGAACGTGGATGTGATCATGGTCGCGCCGAAAGGCTCCGGCCTGAATGTCCGCCGCAATTTTCTCACTGGCGCGGGCATCAATTCCAGTTTCGCAATCGAGCAGGACGCCACCGGCCACGCGGAAGAGCGTTGCCTCGCCATCGGCATCGGCATCGGTTCGGGTTACCTGTTCCCGACCACGTTCCAGCATGAAGTGTTCAGCGACCTCACCGGTGAACGCGGCGTGTTGATGGGCGCCCTGGCCGGCATCATGGAAGCGCAATACGACGTGCTCCGTGCCCACGGCCATTCGCCGAGCGAAGCGTTCAACGAAACTGTCGAGGAACTGACGCAAAGCCTCATCCGGCTCGTGGATGAAAACGGCATGGACTGGATGTATTCCAATTGTTCCGCCACCGCCCAGCGCGGCGCGCTGGACTGGAAACCGCGTTTCCGGAAGGCCGTGTTGCCGGTCTTCAAGGAACTCTACCACCGCGTCAAAACGGGCAAGGAATGCGCCCGCGTGCTCTCCGCCTGCGGCGCGCGCAACTACCAGGAGCAATTGGCGAAGGAACTGGGCCAGATCCACAATTCCGAAATGTGGACGGCCGGCGCCGCCTGCCGCGCCCTGCGTCCCAAGGAACCCGCCCGGGTCATCACCAAAGGCACCAAAGGTGTTTCCGGACGCATGGCGAATTAAAGGTCGCATGAAGAATTCAAAGCCGCTGGAACAATCCGGCGGCGTTTTTGTTTTAAGAAACAACGTTCTGCTTCTTTGCGTCCGAAAGTGATGATTGTTGATAGAAACGCCATATGCCCAGTGCTTCGCCTTTGTGTTCCTTAGGTATTAACACTCCAAGTTTTTCGGGATCAACTTGCGGACTCAAACGAAGAATTTCGCTATCGCCGACGGTCAAAGAATCGAATTGTCTAGAAATCATCTGGCTCAAACTGCCAATGATAAGAAATTCCTGTTCCGGGTTTGGATCGTCGCAAACGCCAGTTACATCAAAATAAATCAACTCGTTGTTTTCAATCTTCGCAGGGAGTTCTAAATCTTGCCAGTTGCCATAATTCAGAAAGAACCAAGCGAGCTTTTGCTCAAACTCATTCGTAATTTCTTTGCCCCCGGCGTGAAACGAAACATTTCCAATCGTAAATTGTACCTGACCGTTAGAATCTACGCTTCGCAACTTGGTTGGATCTGCATGAAGACGCATGACAAGAGGCTTGGAAATCCCAATGCGGCAATCACCTAAAAGAGCCATTTCATCCTGCTTCAGAGCATTAAGAAGATTGAGCGAGCTTTTGTCTCCACTATTTGTGAAACAATCCACTGGCGTTAACGTCCATATCTACCAACGCCTCCAATAGATTGCAAAGAACAAAGGCTTCTGAAACGCATCTACGTATCGTCTAAGGGAATTGATGTAATCGGACTTCTGAATAAAATCTGCCATCGGTTCTTCTTGTTGATCAAAATTTTTGACTTCAACAAAAATTTCCTGCCCACCTTTGGTCAGCATTCTAAAGTCAGGCCGCTTGCAATTAACTGATTCGACAAATAAATCGCCCGCGTCTTCTTCCGTTATGATGTGACAGCCGCCAAGCGCAGCGGCAATATACGCGAACATTGTCTGAATTCGAAAACCGTGGATGACAGTCGGAGTTTTACCGTGCGTTTTCAGCGCAACTGCCATTTGTTCAATGAATTGTTTCCCGCCGCTCTCATTCGAAAGCGAAATTCCTCTTTCACGTGCGAATTCGTCAAACATTCGCAATACCGTGAATTGCTTTGAATCAGCTATCGGCCTTTTCATTGCTCAGCCGCCCAGTGATGACGCGTCCGTCACATCGCCCTTGTTGAAGTCCACGTATTCTTCGGTCAAATCAGCGGCATACATCACTGCGCCGGCTTTGCCAAGATTCAGGTTGATGTGTAAATCAAATTCCTTTGGCGCCACGGCAGCGCAGAGTTGCTTGAACGTCGCCTTCGTCGGCTGGCCGCGCCTGAGGCTCCACAAAATCTTCCGGCCGCCGGCTCGTCGCGCCGAAACGTCAGACGCGAAGGTGGAGCTGTAACCGACGTCCACTTTCTCCTCGACGACTTTCGCCGGCGAATAGCCCAGCGCGCCCATAATGCGGCCCCAGTTCGGGTCGCCGCCGTGCCAGCTTGTCTTGACGAGCGGGCTGTTCGCCACCGCCCGCGCGGCGGCATCGGCATCCGCAACCGTCTTCGCGCCACTCACGCGCACCGTCACGACGCGATGCACCCCTTCGCCGTCGCGCACAATCATTTTCGCCAGTTCCAGACAAACGTGACTCAGCGCCGCTTGGAAAATCTCAAAATCGCGTAGCCGCGCTTGTGAAAGCGCGGATTTCCGCGAACTCACGTTCGCGGCTACAAGCGAAGGATTTCCCGCCAGTCCGTTTGCCAGCACCAGCACCGTGTCGTTCGTGCTCATATCGCCGTCCACGGTAATGCGATTGAAACTTTGCGCGACGGCTTCCTGCAAAGCGGCCTGCAAAGTTTTCGCTTCAATCGCTGCATCGGTGGTAATGAAACAAAGCATGGTGGCGTGCAGCGCGGCGGGTCGCGCGCCGGTCGCAGACATCCCTGGCTGTATCATGCCCGCGCCTTTGCAAATGCCACCGATGCGAACAGTCTTGCCGCCGAGCTTGAACTCGACTGCGATTTGTTTGGGCCGCGTGTCGCTCGTCATGCTGGCTTCGACGGCCTGGTCCGCGTGACGCGATGAATTTCCCAGAAGCTTGGCCGCCTCCAAAATTCCACGTTTAACGTTCCCCATCGGCAGGGTGACACCAATGCGTCCGGTCGAACCGACCAAGACACGTTCGGCGGGTAATTCGTAGCCGCGTTCGTGAGAACGCGGATTGGAGTTTGTGCCAGCAAGGTTAGTCCGCGAACTCACGTTCGCGGCTACAGCGCAAGCCGTAAGGCGCGTCATTTCACGCGCATTGCGTAAACCTTGTTTGCCGGTGCAGGCGTTGGCATTCCCGGAATTAGCAATGATGGCCTGCGCGGTCCCCTTTTTGACGCGTTCGATGCAAATTTTTACCGGCGCGGCGCAGACCTGATTGGTCGTAAACATGCCGGCAACCGTTGCCGGAACTTCCGAAACAATGAGCGCGAGATCCCGTTTTTGTCCTCGCTGCGAGCCTTTACCGGTCCCGAGGCGTTTGATGTCGCAAAACACGCCGCTGGCGAGAAAGCCCTGCGGCGCCACGATGGAACCGGGAATTTCTTTGAACTGTGTTTTCATTTTCGAAGAGTGATTGAACCACGAAACACACGGAATGACACGAAAGAAGATTGCTGCCTGCTCTTGTCACATGTCACACGTCACTTGTCACCCTTTCAGCCTCAATTTCCAGCCGCATCATTTTGACATGCACTTTTCCGTCCGCATCCGGCGGATGTTCGGCCAGATAGCGGTCCGCGACCGCGGCGATGAATTCCTCGCGCAAGTTTTCTGGCACGCGTTGTGTGTAAGGCAGCCAGGTCGTGCGCAGCCATGCGGCAAAACTGTCGCGCCCTGTGTAAACCGCGTTCTTCGGCACGAGCCGGATGCCAATCGTTTTGAATCCGAACTGCGGCAGCCATTTTTCATAATGCTCCGGGCTGTGGAAGAAATATGGCTTCTCCATCTTCCGGAAAAACCGACGCCAGCGTTTGAGCCGCATTTCGGGACGCAACGCCACAAACACATCCCGTGCGTTGCCCTTGCCGCCGCAAGAAACCACCAACCGCCCGCTGGAGTGCAGACACGCTGCCGCCCCGCGCAAAAACGCCTGATGATCGTCCACCCAATGGAGGGTGGCGTTGGAAAAGATCAGGTCGAAGGGCCGCGCAAACCGGATTTGGCGCGCGTCCATCACCCGGAACTTCAGATTGGGAATTTTGCCCCGGGATAAAGCGGCGCGGGCGAACCGGATCATTTGCGGCGAGGCATCAATGCCGACCACGGACCCGCGCGGCACGGCGTGGGCGATTTCGGCGCTGACCTTGCCATCGCCGCAGCCGACATCAAGAACGTGCTCATGGCCGCGTAAATCAAGCCGCGCAATCAGTTCGCGTGCCCAGGCATGTTGCACGGCGGAATTCGCAGCGTAATCAGCGGCGTTCCAAGTCGGTTCTCTGGTTAAAAAATTCGACATGAAACACTACCTAATTTGCTGCTGAACTTCGCGAAAGTTGTCGCTTAAAACGAAATATGAAAGACGGATCCCTCCACCAATTATTTTCCCTGTCCGAGGATGACGGGCAAATTGCGTTACCCATTGATAACCAAAATCCAAATTCCCCGTGTTGAACCAGTCTTGCGGAATAATTTCAAAATTTCCCTGTGATGGCCGTGCAATTAGAAGCCCTAAATTTTGATTTCCAGTTCCATCGTAAAAAATTCCAGAGGAATGGCAGGGAATGAGGAGTTCTTCAATTTTTGAAATCGGTTCCGGAAACGGAAGCGGTCTTACTTCACTCGTAATCCCTGTTGGAATTTCAAATGATAAGATTTCGCCGCCTTGATGAAAAACCGTTCGCTTTTCAGCTTTCATCCGTTCGCAGACTTCTTCTACAGAATCAAACGGTGAAAATAAATTAGGATCATATAAACGAACTGTCACTGGAGGGGTTGATTGCTTTTCGCCGAATTGATAGGGTTGATTCCAGGCCAAGAGAAATTTCTTATCAAAACTGGAAATCCAATAATAAAAATCGAAAGCGGCGAGATTTTTTTTCTTTTCGGCATGAAGAATTGTTTTACCCGAAGTAATCGGGCCGTCTCCAGCACTCTCCCATGATGTTGCGCCAAATCGAGTTTCGATTATTGGCCCACGCCCGCGCAAATACCACGGGCTTGGTCCGGGAGTCGCGCGCAATATGGCTTCAACTTGTTCTCGATTGATTTCCTGTCCGCGCATAATTAAATCAATCCGGCGGTTTCGGGAAAACCGCAGAGAATGTTCAGGCTTTGCACGGCCTGGCCGCTTGCACCCTTAACCAGATTGTCCTCGGCGCTCATCACGATGAGCCAGCCCGTCCGCGGGTCAAGCCGCCACGCGATTTCAATGACGTTCGTGGCGTTGACATTTTTGGTGTCGGGCAATGCTTTGCCCGCAAGCAACCGGACAAACGGTTCGTTGCCGTAAGCCTTTTGGTAGCACGCGGAAATCTTTTCTGCGTCAACCGATTTATCCGCCGGCGCGAGGTAAAGCGTTGTCAGGATGCCGCGGTTCACCGGTATCAGATGCGGCGTGAACTGGATGGTGACCGGCTCTTTCGCGGCCAGCGAAAGTTGTTCCTCGATTTCCGACAAATGCCGGTGCTTGGGCACGCTGTAAGGGCGGACACTTTCATTGCATTCGCAAAACAGATAGTCCGCCTCGGCCTTGCGGCCCGCGCCGCTCACGCCGCTTAGCGAGTCAGCAATGATGCCGGCGGGTTTGATCAAGCCGGCCTTCAGCAACGGAATCACCGGCAGCAAAATGCTGGTCGGGTAACAGCCCGGTGACGCGACGAGCAGGGCCTTTTTGATCTGGTCGCGATAAATTTCGGGGAGGCCATAGACGGATTTTTTCAGCAACTCCGGCGCCGGATGGTCGTGCGCATAAAATTCCTTGTAGATTTCTGCGCTCTTGAGCCGGAAATCCGCGCTGAGGTCAATCACGAGGCAACCGGCGTCCAGCAGCGGCACGGCGAATTCGGCGGCGACGCCATGTGGCAGCGCCAGAAACACCACGTCCGCCTGCTTCGCCAGCAGTTCGGCCTTCGGCTCGGTGAAGCGCAGGGTTTTTGACCGGGGATGGCTGGCAAATTTCGGAAAGACCTGCGCAAGCGTCTGCCCGGCGTTCTGGCGCGAGGTCACGGCCACCAGCTCCACGTGGGGATGGTTCAACAACAACCGGACGAGTTCCTCGCCGGAGTAACCGGATGCGCCGATGATGGCGATTTTCTTCGACTTCATATTTCAAATCTTACCGGGAGGGTCGCCGTGTCGGCGACCCAAATTTTCTTTCAGGGACGGCGACACGCCGTCCCTCCCAAAACAAAAAAGCCCCGCCGGCTTTTGCCAGCGGGGCCTGGAAATTTCCAGCGCGATTAACGTTTCGAGTATTGGAACCGTTTGCGCGCGCCCGGCTGGCCGTATTTCTTGCGCTCTTTCATGCGTGAATCGCGCGTGAGCAGTCCCT
>Ga0116112_1000987_pt1 | contig 20076 bp, 16 predicted proteins | sample June2015DPH_8_15_FD_89721 | JGI IMG/M metagenome (GOLD analysis project Ga0116112, IMG submission 89721) | Peatland microbial communities from SPRUCE experiment site at the Marcell Experimental Forest, Minnesota, USA - June2015DPH_8_150 | ecosystem: Environmental > Terrestrial > Soil > Wetlands... | reverse complement strand
GGGACTAGTACCTTGACTTCTTATGGGAATGTCATTACTTGGCGTAACCAATTTGCTCATGAAGGTCAAATACCTTCAACCGTAACATTCAACGAAATCATAACATCCTATCAGGTCGGCAAAGAAGTAATTAGGTGTCTTGCAGAGACAATGCAACGATAATTCGGAAATACCTAACATCGGCTCCGGCAGACGCAGCTCCAGCAGACAGCAGCTACGCTGCTCACGACCGCAGTGGTTTGCCAGAAATGGCCCGATGATCGGAATGAGTCTTGCCGGCCCCATCGATACCGCTGAGCCCATCAATTGGGCAGAACCAGACAGGGCGTTCCCCAAGGATGAACAAAATAAATGGACGTTAACTTGATTAAACAACTCGCCGAACAGTTGAATTCGGTAGTTGAAACTTACAAAGAACTCGGCAGCAAATCTAAATACGACGATTTATCCGACTTGGGAGAAGAGGCAGCTCTCAATTTAATAACACGGTCAACAGCCGCGATAGAAAGAGTAAGTGGCCGAGAATCAGTATACAGCAGGCAGATACAAGAAATCCTTTCACGTAAGACCCATGATTTTGATAAGCTAAGTATGGTTATTGGGGTAGTCGAATCACTCACCATTGATATTCAATCTGGGTATTTATCATCTGCTTCTGAATTGATACACGGAGAGATTTTCGGCGATTTTTTGGAAATGTCGGAGCATCTTTCGGAGGAAGGCTACAAAGACGCAGCCGCAGTAATTGCAGGTAGTGCTCTTGAAGCTCAATTGCGACAGTTGTGTATAAAGAATAATATTCCCATCGAAGTTATCACCGCAAAAGGAATTCAACCAATGAAAGCAGACTTGATGAATTCCGACTTGGGACATGCCAACACAATTTCAAAGCTCGATCAGAAAAATGTAACAGCTTGGCTCGATCTTCGAAACAAAGCAGCCCACGGAAAATACTCCGAGTACACTAAAGACCAAGTCACATTGATGATTGGTGGGATTCGAGATTTCGTCACCCGCAACAATGCATAGGTTGTTAGAGATTGTTGCTGCCCATCACCAGCTGCTAAGAATGTGCTCTGTCTCGTTCTTATGAGGCGAACGATGGCTCGCTATTGGGGTCGGATCCCACGAACGACGGTCTAGATGCGATCTTAAAAGGGAAAGAAACTTTTTGGTACCTACTTAAGGTGGGGGAATTCGGCAATATGATACAGGCCCATGGGGAGTATATTCGATTAGACCCCAAATGAACTTCTCAAATGTCTCCCACCAAGCGGGCAGAAAATTGATAACCGAGACGTTATCGGGAATATAGCCCCGTCTGGCATCCTGGGGGTTCACATATTTTTTAAGAATGGGAAATATGGCTGCCAACGTATAAAATACGGAATTCGGCAAAGCTCCAACAATATCAATCCCTAATTCGGTGTAGAAACAAATGCCAGGTTTGACTCTTACGTTTGGATGGTTGGCTTGATAAGATCGCGCCAGTTCATCATATGCTTGCTGACGTTCGGTCAGTAACTGGTAATATGTGAGCCTATGAAATTCCGGCATGCTCATCGGCTGGCCGGCTCGCCAGGCAAAGTACACCACGGGCGTGAGCACGACGACAAGAAGGAGTATCAACAATGCCTTGACTAAGAGAGAGACAATGAATTTCATGGTTTGTTCTCATTCGTCGATACTTTCAAGTATTATACTTTCAAAAATAGAAATTATGTTCTGCAATAAAGTTCGTGAAATTCAAAATGCGAACGAGATCATTTTGAGCCAAGACATCCCCTCTATGTGCAGGAATCAGGGATTTGTGCAGGCTTTTTCACGGCTTTGTGCACTCAAGTCTGCATTTGTGCAACATCGTTTTGCTTGATCCTGACCCAGGGGCTGTCGCCATTCTTGAGCCTGTGCAGGGCTTCGAGATTGGTCAGGAATATCTTCACTTTCTTCCCATTGTTTATTGCCCAGGCGTGGATTTGACTCTGGGAAGTAGTCATCGATGCAATGGTCGGCGTGACCACGCAGATCCGGCCGCCTCCAGCAATGGAGGCATTCTCCCACTTACGGAGCAACGATGGGCGGTCAAAAAATTCCCCGGTTTCCACTTCCAGGTAATATGTCTCCCCTCCCTTTTTGACGATCAAATCGGGCTGGTAATACCGGTTGTCGACGATCTTGATCTGGGCTGGTTCTCGTTCCACGTCGAAGCCAAGGAATGAGAACAGGTCAGCCGCTTTCAGGATCAGGGCGATGTGATGGTTGGATTTATGTGCCTTGAGCAATGCCGAGAATTCGTTGGGCTTGGGAGATTTCCCCATTAGCTTGGTGTAAACCCATTCCCCCAGAGATGTTAGAAATACAAGATCCGCCGGGCGTCCGGTCGTGGAAGGGCCTTTTTCTGAGCGGAGCAATTCCAGCTTTTCGCACAGCTCGATGGACTTATAGGCGCTGCGTCGTTTTGTGCCCTCCCGTATCTCAAGTTGTTTCTGGATATCGGATTTGCGTGAATAGCCGCTGTCACCGATCAGGGCGACGATCACCCGAGTGCGTTCAAAACTGTTGGACCTGGACCATTCATCGAACCACTCAGCATAATTGAATGCCGGTTCTACTGGGGCGGGAGGTGGGGCGAGCGACTCGAGGTCCTTGTTTTTCTTTCGTTCTTCCTCCAGGCTGCTTTCGTAAGCGGCTGCCTGCTTCTTAAGCAACGTGACTTCCTCTTCAGCTGCTACAGCACGTTTGGTTTGAAAATCCACCTGCCGCTTAAGTTCGTCAAGCTGGCGGCCCAGTTTTATGTTCGGTCGTCCATCCAAGTGGTTGCCGCTTGATGCCGATCCGCTCTTTACCATTCCGATGATCGCCCCGGCGAGTTCATCCAGGGGAATGTCCTCCAGCTTTTGGCCTCCCTTGAGAAGCTGGTCGAACTGTTCTCCCCCGAGCTCCTGTCCTATGCGGATGATCTGTTGGAATGCCAGGCTGGCCCGTTCGTGTTCGGATGCCAGCATGGCCCGGTGCGCCTTTACGCTGGCTTCCAGCTCTCGGACGCGGATATCCAGAACGCTCATGGTTGTACCGACACCCAGGGATTCTGATCTACAACCTTGAGGAGTTCGGATGCTTTTTGTAGAGCATTTAGGGCCTGGGATTGATTAGACCCGGTCGGCGCGCTGACCCAGGCCGCGGTGCTTGATGCAGCGTCCGAGCAGGCATTCATTGCATCGACGACCGCATTGTGCAGGCCAGTCAAGGTCGGCGGGGCCTGGGTGCCATCCACTTCTTCGTGCAGGCGGATGAGCTGGCCATAGTATTGGTTGACCTGGCTGTCCAGGGCCAACAGATCCACCGGGGAGCTGGAAAGAAGCGCATCCAAGCCAGCCTGGATTTGCCCCAGCTCGGAAGCCCAGGTCCGCACCTGGCGCTGGTAGTTGGCAATTTGCGCCACTCGCGGGGAGAGAAGGACGGGTTTACCGTCTTCGTTTTGTGGGGAGATCTGATAACCCAGGAGGGTCAAACCGATGACGGTCAATAAAACCCCGAGCGGCGCGATAACCCGGCGCAATTTTTGAGTGAGGAAAGATTTTTGAATTTCGATATCGTATTTCATTCTGCGACTTGCCCAGGGATCTGTTCAGTCCGAGGCTTTTGGGCAGCTTCGCCCTCGGCCCAATTGATATTTTCCAGGAAGGCTACATGCTCGGCGACCACTTCCACCACTTTCTTGCCGGTCTCCCGGTCGCGCGTCTGAAGGTGGCCGTCGATAGCGATCTTTGAACCATTTTTCAGGTAGGGGTAAGCCAGTTCTGCCAGCGTTCCCAGGACATTCACCCGTAATCCTTCGAGGTATTGTTCGTTTGAAAGCATGAGCCGGAGGAAAGCATAGCTCCCGCTTCCATTTGACCGTTCGAACCAGTCAAAGTAAATGTCCTCGCCGACTGTCCCAACCACAAAGACATGGTTGGCGGAAGCAGAGGGCAGCGGCAGATTTTGTCTCTGGCGTTCCTTTTCCCCAACCTCCCATTGGATATTGCTCAGGAGGATCAGGTTGGTCGCTTCAATTTCGTGGACCATCTTGCTATTGTATTGACGAGACTGGAGCATGCCGACGACGGCAATCTGGGAACCACGCTGAAGGTAAGGGAAGTAAAGCTCTGCTTTTTCGTCCCACAGAATGATGCGCATGCCTCTCAGAATACATGGCCGGGTGGACATGAATACCAGCCGCAAATAGGGCCGTTTATTTCCATGGATGAGCAGGTGGTCAAAATAGATGTCGCCGGTGATGTTACCGACCAGGAATATCCGGTTCATGGTTTTCAAACTCCTCAAGGTAAAAAGGATTTATCAGTGTGCGGACCTTCGGTCCTGGCCCTGGCTTTTTCTCCGTCGACCATCAGCCGGGTGGCATTTCCCTCTCCGAGCAGGATCTCCAAAAGGATGGCATGATGTTCAGATGCCCCCATCGTTTTGTCCCACGTCTCGTTCCCAGAAGGTTCCTCCGCCAGGCTGTACTTGTTGGATGCCCGTTTTACCGACCAGCGGATCAGCTGGACCAACTCCACCGGAGGCAGGGCGGCGAGCCAGTCATAAATACTCCCTGCACTTCGGGCCGGGTCTTCTCGCAGGGAAGCCAGCGAGTAGGCTAAAGGATTTTTAATCCCCTCCCCGGCGGGGCCGCAGGTATACAGAAGCCAGGAGACAAAGGCCTGCACTGAAGCGTTTTTTGCCACCAAGTCGTTCATGACCCTGGGATGGACATGGCATTGGACAAGGATCCTTTTCAAATTCCAGGAAACAGGCACCTCCACCGTTGCGTCCAGGGTGGTGGTCGTGATTCTTTCCTGGGTGCTTGAGTCGGTGTTTAAGTGCTTTAAACCGTGCCACTCGCGCCACGAATGAGTGCCCAACGCGCCATCCATGGGTGCCATTTCCGCCATCCTATGAGTGCCATTCGCGCCACTCGTAATGGTGTCATCCGCGCCGTCGAATGGTGACACCTGTGCCGTTTTTGGGGTGTCACTCATGCCATCGAAGAGGGGTTCGTCCAACCGCACACGCAGGCGCAGGAAGTCCGCTTCGTCCCGATCCAGGCCGGGAAGGACGCATACGAATGAGCTTACGGGGCACCTATCCTCATGGATCCATTCCCAGGCGGTCTTGGGACGATCCAACCCCAGCCAGACGGCCAGACTTGTGTACCCGCCGTGCACGAGCACTTCGTCCCGAACCTCGCCGGTGTCGCGGTTGACGTAACAGCGGTCACGCAGCAGGGCGACCAGCCAGGCCTGGGCCGGGGTCAGCCCGGCTTTCGGGATGACAGCCTCGATAAAGTAGTGGGTCAGGAGGATGGTCCCGAAGGCGGAGATGATCTTGTGATGCAGGGCTTCGGATGTTTTCTGCAGCTCAGGAGATAATTCACCTTCCACATGGGCGAGTTGACCGACAATTTCCATGACGGTTCGGGGGAGATAGGTTGCTGTGTCTGGTGTGGGAAGTCTGACAGGCGGCAATAGTTCTCCAGTCAAATCCTGAACCTGGTTTGCCTTGACCAAGGCTTCCGGCAGAGACACGCCCTCCTGCATACGATCAGCCAACCAGTGCCGTACGGCGATCGCATCGGTGCGGGAAAGGGGCAGGGTCATGTGGACTGTGTACCGGTTGGGGAGGCGGTGGGCTCGCCGGTCCTTCCCTTGCGACCAGCACGGTTCGTCGTCACTTCGCTCCACCAGTCCGGAGAGCGCCTCCCACGTGGATGGGTCCTCAACCGCCCGGAAGAAAGTCCGGCGGCTCAATCCTGAGAAACGGATGATCTGCCGGACCGGAACGCGGCGAGTCCGTGAGCCGTTGTCCTGGCGTTGTCCGTCCCAGACCGCCTGCCGCCAACCGACATAAAGCCAGGCGTTACGCGCCCCGATCTCGGGGATAAGGCGGCTGAAGTAACCGGGCAGAGCGACCACCCTCTCGGGGATGACAACTTTGTCGTAGCGCAGCTTGTGGACGATTTGAACTTCGGCTGTTTCGAGTTCAGGTTCCGACTCACCATCAATTTCGTTTTTGGTAAACGCTGGTGTATCGATGACGAAAGTGACGGAGACTTCCCGGTTCATCATCCCCATCAGCATCCGCGTGATCGTGCTTGCCAGGCGGCTTTGCAGCCATTCCTGCATGTTCGCGTTTCGGACTCCGATGGCGAACAGGCCATCCTGATAGGACACAAACTGCGTATCCCGCACCCACGAATCAAAGGATGCTTTCGGCATCTCCATCTGGAGCTGGTCGAGAGCAGATTGCCAGGCGTGTTCGGGGTTGAGGCTCATGTCGATCTACCTGAAAATGCCGGTTCCGGGAGGGGTGTCTCCAAACTATCCATGAACGTCAGGAAAATGTCCCACAGGGCTTCCTGGAAAGGGATACGCTACCGTATAGGCTACCGTTATACGGTAGCGTAGGGAATGGCCGTTCGGTAGCCTATAGGCTTCCGTAGAACGGTAGCGTTCTCCGGCATCACTCCAGCATTGCGGCAATATCGAGGACATAGTCAAACCTGGCGCTCCGGGACAGGCGCTTGAAGGGGGACAGGTCTACCTTTCCAGCCTGGTATTCGTCGATACCTCTCAGGGCAAAGAAGGCGGCCAGGCTGGAGATGGAGATGTGCTCGTGATCTGCGATCTCACGGAGGGACTCATGCAAGGCGGGAGGCAGATCCAGTCCGACCTTGTGGCGCGCCGCATCTTTCCGGGCTTTGTCCCGTTTGACTTTGGGCAAAGCGGATAGGCGCCGCTTGTGTTCCATGTCGTCGAGGATCTCTGCTACGGATGGGTCGACGGGGGATTGCCTTTGATGGTTAGTGGGCATACAGCACCTCGATGGTACGTCGCAGGGTGCTGACATACCCGCTGTCGCTCGCACCTTCATATCCAACCACGGCAGGCGAGTGAGGGCAGTACTCCCACAGGCTTTTTCCAAAAGCCGGGGCCTCTCGGGCACGCGTATCCTGCGGGATAGGCGGCCAGACATGTTCCCTGAAAGTCCCGACCAGTGTCTTGAGCTGCACCATCGTCTCGCGCGTTGTGCGGTCGAAGAAGGTAGGCAGGATGCTGTATCCAAGGCGATGGCCGCGTTCAACTAGCTCAGCCATCGAACGCAGGACTTCATTCACGCCGTCCACGGCCATGGCGTCCAGCTTGGTAGGGATGAGCACCCAATCGCTGGCCATGAGCGCCGAGATGTGCAGCACGTCCAAGGAGGGAGCCATGTCGAAGATGATCACTTCGTAATCGACGTGCTTGAAGATATGGCTGAGGATCTCGGTGGGGAAGTTGGAGATCACCACGCTCCGCTTGGCCTTTTCGGTTTTCTTATCCCCCGGGAGGATGTCCAGGTGCTCTCTGGCACGCACGATCACGTTGGCGAGAGGCTCTTCGTCCACAACCAGCCGATAAAAGCCCGGAGCTTTTGCGATTCCAAGTGCGAAGGCGACATGGCCCTGCGGGTCGAGATCCACTAGCAGGGTGCGCTGCCCGGCTTCGGCCAGGCCGTGAGCCAGGGTGACGGCGGTGGTGGTCTTGCCCACACCACCTTTTTGATTGGCAATCGTGAGAATGGTCATTGCTGTATCCTTTTTGCATGCGTAAAAATACGAACGGGCGATGGTGAGTGGCAAAAACCGTCACCATCGCCCGAAGCGCAAGCAGCCAATGACCAGGTCCATCCCCCAGCAAAACGTACTACTGCAAATCTACTGCAAATAGCGAAAAAACGTATGGAATTTATGGACTATATAGACGCAACAGCCCCCAGATATGGGGGCTGCAGGGTGGTTCTCCGCCAGCTATGGTGACCGACCGGGGACTTGAACCCCGAACCAACTGATTAAGAGTCAGCTGCTCTACCATTGAGCTAGTCGGCCTTAAAGTGTATACAATGACCAGGTTTAAGCCTAATCAGTTGCACTACTTTCTTGGAAGGTTCCGGAGAAACTTTTCCTTAGCGGGCGAAATTATACCCCAAAGAGAGAGTGTGTCAATAACCTGTCGACATAACCTATCGATCACAACATCAGTTAGGAATATTTACGATCTACACCTGCATTTCTCGAATAGGGAGCTTGGCATTTCCTAGAATAAAAAGGGGGATATGTTCCAAAGGTGCTTCCACAGGTATCCATTGACCGCCTGTATAAACCTCATCTCCCCAGGCATCTTTCCAGGAACGATCAGCGGGCAGATACACCTTCCTTGAGCGGGCACCTTCCTCCAGAACAGGTGCTACTAACAAGTCTGGACCAAACATGTATTCATCTTCCACACGATAACACTCAACATCAGATGGAAAGTCCACAAACAAAGGACGCATGGGCGGGATGCCAGTTTCATGCGCTTGCCGCATCTGCTCCATGATGTAAGGCCGCAGACGCTCCCGCATGAACAGGTATTGTTTGAGAATCTGATATGCCTCCTCGCCAAAAGACCAGACCTCATTTGGCCCGCCATTGAAATAGGCGGTTTCTGGCAACCGATGGCCATGCAGCCGAAAGATAGGGCAAAAGGTGCCAAACTGGAACCAGCGCACAACCAGTTCCCGGAAGGAAGGCGATCCCGGGTCTCCACCCCGAAAACCACCAATGTCATGGGTCCACCACGGGATCCCGCTCATGCTCATATTCAAGCCCGCTTTCACCTGAGCGTGCAATGCTGCGAAGGTGGATTGAACATCTCCAGACCAGACTGCCGCTCCAAAGCGTTGGCTACCTGCCCACGCAGAACGACATAGGAATAGGATTTCTTGTTCGCCTTCTGTCTTCATCCCTTCGTAAAATGCTTGAACGTGTTGCAGGGGATAGATATTGGCGACCGCTTCACCATCACCAATATGGAAGCGTAGATTCTCAGGCATCATGGGAAGCATTTCCGGCTCACAAGCATCCAACCAATATATTTTGATTCCATGTTTGTAATATCCTTCCATCACCTTTTTCCAGATATATTCTCTGGCTTCTGGATGGGTGGGATCATAGAAGTGGAGGTAAATTCCACCTTCCGCCTGATTATCCACAAAGTACATTTGTGCAGGGGTTCCTTGCGCATTGCGGACAATAAAACCTTTGTCCCGCATCTCATTAAAATTGGCGCTTAAGCGGCTGATTGTGGGCCATACCGAGACCATCACTTTAACACCCAATTTCTCTAGGTTTTTCACCATTCCAGAGGGATCTGGCCAGCGTTCGGGATCAAACTGCCATTCACCGTGTCTGGTCCAGTGGAAGAAGTCAATCACGATAACCGACAATGGCAATTCACGCTGATGATATTCCTGGACTATGGACTCTAATTCCTCCTGGCTTGCATAACGCAATTTGCTTTGCCAGAAACCAGATGCCCATTCGGGGAGCATTGGAGCATGACCGGTCACGTCGGCATAACTGGACAGGATCTCACCCGGGTTATTGCCCGTTGTGATCCAGTAATCGATCTGTGGAGACGCCTCGGCAACCCAACGGGTCGCATTGGCACCTAGTTCCACTCGTCCGATGGCAGGATTATTCCAGAGAAAACCATAGCCCCTGCTTGAAAGTAAAAAAGGAATGCTGACCTCAGTGTTCCGTTGGACAAGTTCAATCACACAACCTTTTTGATCCAATCGACCATGTTGGTGTTGGCCCAATCCGTAGATGTGCTCATTGTCATAGGCCCTAAAGCAAACGTCGATGTGAAAAAGTTCGCCTTTGAGGTCTTTATAGTGTCTGGCCGGGAGGGTTAAATCATGAAGGGGTTTTTCTTTAAGTAACTCCTGACCGGTATTGGCATTCAAAAAGGTTAGCTCGCCTCGGGAATCAATGTTGGCAATCATGGCCCCATTCCGAAGGCTTGCAACTGATTCGGCTATTTCAATTTGAGCTGCGTATTCACCTTGATTGAGCAAGGCGTTGATCCAGTCTTGTTTAATCGCCTTTAGTCGGGTGGCGCGAACACGTATTCCATCGCGTCCCCAAGGTTCAATCCTCAGGATCTCATAATTTTGATAACAAAACAGGCCATTGTGATTTTTAGCGAACTCAACCATAGTTTATTATTTTCCTTTTGCTTATCTATTCTTATGTCAATATCAGACATGGATGGATGAAAATTCACTCATCCCATATTATTTCAAGCCATTCAACCATTTATGATGTTAGCCGGAGCCTTTCTCGGAAGTACGTTCAGGTGGTGCGGCAAGCACCGATTGGGCTCCTTGGGCGATTCTCTTTCTTGTTGTAACTGGTTCTTTGTTAGCCTGTTCCATCATGGTTATAGCACCCTTCCCATTGATAATAACGGTTCCCTGGGGCATCACCGTCACAGCCTCCCCCCTGATCGTAAGCTGGACCGGGCCTGGACCGCTAGATGCTATTTTCAATTTATTTTTGCCAATTACGAATGAGAGCAGTACTCCCCGCCAGCGATATTTGAATTCTATGCTCTTCCAGCCCGGAGGCAGATGCGGATCCACTACCAGCCGGTCGCCTCGGGGAAATACCCCTGCATAACCCTGAACAATGATCGAATAGACCTCCCCGGAAGTTGGTGTGTGAAGTGCATTTTCAGATTCCTTCTTGATATCCTGCAAATCCATATTCAGGGAAAGGTTGAAATACCTTCCGGCGAGTTCGTGGTCATCGAACCGGGCGGCGCAAATGGCGTAGATGGCCGGCGACAAAGACGAATAGTGCAAGGTGCGCGCCTCATAGAAATAGAAAGTGTTCTTGATAACCTCCGCCGGGAAGTCGAAGGGGAATAGGTAGAAAAGCATCAGCGTATCGGCCTGTTTGATAATTCGCATCCGGCTTGCCATTCTGACTAACGCCTCGTGGTAGGAAACAAGATCTGGCGTATAAACCGGATGAGACGGATCTTTCAAGGGTTCCAGCTCCTCTACCATGGGAATGCCGAATTCATTTCTCTTTGTAAAGGTATAGTCGGCTAATTTGAAATAACCTTCAAACTGTTCGAGGACGCCATCCGTTGGCTCCATGAGACAGATCTTCTCAGAAATCTCGCGCCACTGATCCAATTCTGCTGTGGTAACAGAAAGCCGGCGTGTAATTTTGTAATAAGCGTTTTGGTTATATTCGCCACACCAATTGAAGAATGCCGTGGTTTTCTGGGCTATGGCCTTCAGTAGATAGTTGGTATAGTAGTTGTTATTGATGTTGGCGTGATATTCATCCGGCCCCATCACCTGAATGGCATCGAAACGGTCCTTCTCTGCATTCCAGACCAGGAAGCTATCCCAGAACCGCATATTTTCCACGACCAGATCAGCGCCATAGTTAACCATATATTCAAAATCGCCGGTTGCTTCGTAATAGCGGAATACGGCATTCATCACCGCCAGGTTCAGATGGTATTGATCCAGAACCTCCCTGCGCCGCATCACACCCATCTCGCGGTCCATTTCGTGGTTGATGCCTTCATTGCCAAGCTCATCACATTCCCAGGAAAAAACCAGCCCCCGATACCCTCGCTCCTTGGCATTCTGCTTTGCCCGATCCAACAAGCTGTGCCGGAAGACCAGCAGGTTCCTGGCTATTACGGGGTTTGTATAAAGAAAGAACGGGAACATATACATCTCAGTATCCCAGAAATAATGGCCCCGGTACATTTCACCTGTGAAGCCCTTGATCCCTATCCCGTGCCGGTAATCCCCCTCAGACCCATGGATGATCAGATGATATAAATTGAAGCGGATCTTGGCGCTCAATTCCTTGCTATCGTCCCGTGCATTTACTCGAATGTCTGCAACCGCCCATTTTTCCCCCCACTTCTGCCGATGCGCATCCCACAGATCGTCGCTCCCCCGCAGCTTGGCGCGATTCAGGGCATGGGTGGTTGCCTTCACCAATTCCTTTCCATCGACATGCCTTGAATCCTCAAACGAGATATATTTGAAGGCATTGACTGGCGTTCCCTGGTGGACCTGAAGTGTGACTTCTTCCTTTACCTGTTCGCCAAATATCTTCTTGCGCCGTGCCACCGCCTCGCCTGGCAGATCAAAGCTGGAAGCGATGCAGTAATAGTGTCCTCGATCTCTGGTCTGCACCATCATGATCGTGTCATGGTCATAGTTGTCGTTGATGGAAACCAGATGCAAGTGCCGGAGCCACTCTTCCGGGAACCAGTTGCCAAAGGCGTTGTGGACGGAACCATCCAGTTCGGTTACCAGGGTTAGCTCTCCTGTCCAATTGAGCGGGGTGATCTCGGAGATTGACATCGCTATATTCCGGTCATGCATACTAACGAACCGGATACTTCTAAATCGCGTCTCCCGGCCGTCCTTTACAAATACTGTTTCTCGGAATAGTGCACCATGCTTAAGATCCAATCGTCTCCGGTGGCTGGTCGCATGGTGATCCAGATCGACCTTCTGACCGTCGATCACCAGATAGAGAGCCATCGGGTTGGGGAAATTCACCATCTCCACGGCCACACACTCCGACTTATCAAAAGCTCCAGCAATAAAAGTACCCGGCGTGGTAAGCGTCGGCATATCTTCATTTATTCCGCGCATGCCCACGTAAGCGTTAGAAATAGTAAAAAGGGCTTCGTAGAGTTTCCTTTTCTTGGCCTCCTTCCCGTCTTCTTCAATGAACCACGCCTCGTCCGTCGGTTCGAATTTCTCAAGAAAGTCACTCATGAATTACTCCTATGTGGCATTTGTTCAGCATTCGTTTTCATTCTTGTAAGTACGTCCGCCAATGTCCCCTGAAAGGGACCAGGTGTCTCCATTTTTATTGAAACCAGCGCCGCTGCGAACTTGAGCGATGTAGGGATGCCATGATCCAGTCGATAGGCAAGGTAAGCGGCGAAAGCGGTGTCGCCGCGCCCGGTCCGGCCGATGTCACTCTTGTTGGTGAATTTCTCCGACCACCCCCGGCCTGCCGCCCACGCCCAGATGCCGGGATTTTGAGTGATCACCATTTCATGAGCGCCCCAGCTTTCAAGTACTCGCGCGGCTTCTTCCAACCTGTCCAGCCCGGTCAGTGCCTGGGCCTCGACCATATCCAGTTTGACCATGTCCGCCAGCTTGAGGATCTCATGCTTCTCAGGGACATCTTTAAAGGCAATCTCTCGTGTGACGGGATCAACATGGCGCACAAAGCTTTGCATATCCACCGAAAGTGGATAGCCCCGGCTTTTCAATTGGCGCACCAGCGCCAGGTCGAATTCTTCGTTTGAAATGCCGGCCAGATGCAGACGGCGAGTTTCCACCTTCGGTACCTGATCGATCGTAATAAGGCCAGCACTTTTTTCAAGGACAATCTGCCGCACATCATGATCTTCGCTGAAATAAGTAACACGGGAATAGGTGGTTTCCTTGGCGGGAATGATCATGACGTCCACACGCTCATCTTCCAAAGCTCTCAGAATATGCCGGTCCTTTTCGGCCAGCTTGGCAATAACGGCCACTTTTTTTCCGGACCGGGATGCCGCCAATGCACCACAAAGGACGGCACTGCCGGGAGCGATTCTCTTGGGGCCGCGAAATGGAACAATTTCATCGAAACACATGTGTCCTAAAAATGTGATGTCATAAGATTCCATAAGAATTTCTTCCTGGATTTAAGGATCATTCTCATAAAATTATCAGGAAGCTACCCGATCGGCCTGTTTCAATCGGCTTCTTTCTATGTCTATTTGCATCAATAAAACCTTCCATATCTTTATCCCAGTTCGGCCTATCGCCAAATCATTCCACCTCAACCGATTGGCCCACGACTGGCGTCTGCGCATTTTCTTTCCCTCGTGAGGGGGCTAGATTCAAGGCGTTTTTTTCACTTGCTTTGTAAACAACTTTTTATTTTGTGGATCCACTGCTTTTCTCCGGAGTCAACGTGATGGCGTAGCCATCGGTCGCAGTGCTCCAATTGATCGTGACGGTAAGCGAATTTTCGCTAAGTGTCATCGAAGAATTTGAAACCACCGTCGGTGCGCTCACATAGGAATTGCCCGTGGGCATCTGTTCCACAAGGACATAAATCTTCCGGCTATTTTGCAGGTAGGAAGGGATATTGTGGATCACCACATTCACCAAGCCGGTGACGCCGCCTTCGTTGCCCACCACGATGATCGCCTTCTTCGCATTCGTATCCGTGCCGGCTACAGCATCAACTTGCGATCCGGGCGTGACGCTCACCAGTTGGCCGGTAATATCTGCATAACGTTTGTAGATCCACCACTGGCCTAGCGGTTGGCCGTTGGACGTCACCAAGTCGCCCATACCAGCCCACAACCCAGTGTTCATGCCCCAGTTACCACGCAGGCCGGCCATGCCGTTCCGCGTGAAGCGCGCCAGGTACCAGGCGGAATGGCCGGGATCTTGCTCGCTGCGAGTCCCATATTCATTGACATTGTAGCCGTCTGAAATCGAGATGCCGAGCGATGACAGCATGGTATCCAAGGTCGACTTGTCGCTCGGATCGTTGCCTCCCCTTTCCTCATGCCAGCTGATGACGTTGGGAATGACGTTGTTCGCTTTGATGTAATCGAGGTATGAGGGAAACGCATTCCCATTGGGCTGTTGGGAGAAGCTGGGACCGGTAATCACTGCATTCGAAATTGCAGCGCGAATCTGCTGGAAGCCACGTTTCCACATCTCCAGATATTGGCTTTCGGACCTGCTTCCGAAAAACCCACAGCAATCCGGCTCGTTCCAGATGTCCCATTGGACATTCAAGCCCGTCATCCCGGCGGCTTTGGCATCGTTGATGACCTGGGTCATGAAATTGGTGTAGTTCGTCCAATCCCCATTGTCCCCTGGGAAGGTGTTCACCGTGCAGACAAGATCCGCTCCCCAGAGGTCATGGAGCAGGATGATGACGGTAGCTCCGATCGCTTGGGCCTTGGTGTAATAGGCTTTTACCGTGTTCCAGCGCGTTTGGTAGTTACTAAAGCTATTGATCCAGCCGCCGTTCGGACATCCGAGCTGTGCTCCGCCCACCCGCAGATACTTGACCTTGATGTCGCTCAGCATGTTTTGCGGTGGGGAGGAAGCGTCGGGGGACAGGCCATAGATGAAACCGGAGGCTTGGTAGGTGGGTGCCCCAAGCGTCGATCCCATATTGATCGTGACCGTATCAGCGGCGGTTTGAACTGGCCGAGCTGCAGTTGAGCAACCAGCCAGGATGATCAGAACGCAGAGTAGTGACCACGGATTTATTTTTGGGTGCAACTTGGTGGACGTATGCTTATATCCTTTTCTCTGCACAACCCGGTCGAGCGAACCTTTGTTAGGAGGCCCGCCCATTCCTCACAGCTTGGAACGATTTGCAAGGGGTTTGGTCGACGGATAACATTTTTCATTAGAGATATAGGAACCTTTTCTTCCTTCGGTGTGGCAAACACCGATTGTGCTTCTTGGACGACTCTTCCCTTGCAAGTTATTGCCCAAGGATCACTTTTATTTTCAAATTGGGTTCCTTCTATCGGATAACCACTACCTTTCTGATATAACACTGAGTAATCAGAACGCAAGGTAATCTATCGCTCCGGTATCCAAACACGCATCTCGCCAGAAGCACGGTTATCCCAGGCATAATAGGGAATTGCCATAATATCCATATATTTCGATGCTGGTTCTCGATGCTGGTACAGCTTACCCTCCCATCCGTTCTCATCCACGACGTCCCCTTTGCCACGTATGATACTTACACCGCCAAGCAGGTCATCCTGATACTCTATTCCAAACTCGTTAGAGAGGACATGTTTCGGATCAATGGCAATCCGGTCTAAGACAATTGCCCCATGGTCTACCCCCTCCAGGCAATAAACAATTGGGCCGCGCTGGATTGCTATATGCCTCTGTAAATAGCGCACTGCTGGGTGGGCCCATACCGTCTGTATAGGCATCTCCATCCTGTATTCTACGATCTCGCCGGGATGCCATTCGCGCTTGATCGCCAGATACCCATTTGCCTGAGGTTCCAGGTCGGGAACTGGAGCGCCATTGACGCGAAGGGACCATTGCTCACACCAACCGGGCACGCGGAGGTGCATCGTAAAAGTCAGCGGGTTGGCAACGTCAATCTGCAACTTCACGCGGCCATCCCAGGGATACTTGGTCTCTTGACGGAGGCTCACGTAGGAACCATTAACTTTCAATTTGACGTTCCCCTGTGCATAGAGATGCACCCACACATCGTTCGCCCCCGTAGAGTAAAAATATCCTCCCAGGCTTGCCAGCGTGCGTGCTAGGTTCGGAGGGCAGCAGGGACATTCGAACCAGCTTTGGCGATGATGCTCTCCGGCGCTGGCCAACGGGTTCTCATAGAAAAAATGCGACCCTTCCAGGGATACTCCGCTCAGGAAACCGTTGTAAAGTCCACGCTCGATGACATCCGCATATTTGCTTTCACCCGTGAACTGCAGCAGGCGGTGATTCCATTGGATCAGCCCGATCGTTGCGCACGTTTCGCCATACGCCGTTTCATCCGGTAAATCATAGTCCAGCGTGAACCCTTCGTTATAGCGCGAGGGTCCGATTGATCCCGTCAGATACATACGTTTGGTGATCAAGTTATCCCACAGCCGTTCGCAAGTTTCCAACAAGCTCGGATCGCTATTCTCGTGTGCCAGATCCGCCGCCGCGCTGAGCAGGTACATCGCTCGAACCGCATGCCCAACTACTTTGGTTTGCTCTCGGAGTGGAACTTGGGCCTGACAATATTCATATGTCTTGGCCCAGAAATTGGCAGGGTCTTCGCCGCGCTCCTGCGCTTCAATGTCGAAATAGTGCGGTAGGGCGCCTCGCTCGTCAATAAAGTACGTCGCCAGTTTCAAGTAACGCAGGTTATTTGTGGCATGATACAGTTTTACCAGCGCCAACTCAATTTCCGGATGCCCGCAATAACCGTGCTTCTTGCCCGGTTCAGGCCCAAAGATTGCATCAATATGATCGGCGTAGCGGGACAGCGCATCCAGCAGCGTGCGCTTGCCGGTGGCTTGGTAAAGTGCGACCGCGCCTTCGATCAAGTGGCCGGCGCAGTACATCTCATGCCAATCGCGCAAATTTCGCCAACGCATTTCGGGCTGGGCAACGATGAAATGTGTGTTCAGATAACCATCGGGTTGCTGCGCGCGGATGATCTTATCGGCTACCTGATTGACCAAGGCGTCCAGGACAGGATCGGGATGAGTGGCAAGCGAATAGCTGGCTGCCTCGATCCACTTGGCCGGGTCGGAATCCCCAAAGATCAAGACAATCGGCGACGGCACAGGTCGTTGGAAATTCAAATCGAAGGCGCTGATACGGCCTGTGGCTTCGCATTGTTGATAAATGTGCGGTATGGTGACTGTTCGGTTCAACTCAATGCGAGGAGCCCAAAACGTATCCTCAAAAGTAACAGCGGTGAATGGGACCGGTTCGAGTTGATGCTTGACGATTGGCATTAAATATTTCCTGACTGGAGGATGCCCTTATAAAATCTGTATCGTGTAGATACAGCTCTTATCGCCCCTCAAAATTGATCTTATCACCTTGGCTTGTACATTCCTCCCTGTGACCGCTGAAAACATTCTTTCTGCAAAACCTTCCGAACAGTGACACAACGATGTGGAAACCCTCCCTTTATTCTTTTGAACTAAGGGACATACGCAGACACTTTTGTTTTCATCCGCCGTGATGATTTGAGATTCCTTGTCATAGACAATCTTCCAATGCCACATTTCGGACAGAAACGGCAAGAATTCATTGATGTTTCCGTGATACTGAAAGACCAGTTCATCCATATTAGCACTGTGATAATGCGCAGCGGCACATCCTCGTAGAATCGTCGCTTCTGTTTCTTCGGTCAAATGGCCATCTCGAACAGGCAAAAGATTGAGGGCCCATTCAACAACAAATCCTTCTTCAAAATTTTGTTGTTCCTGCGCCTGGTGAGTATCCAGGCCGGCATGATCGTTCTCAGCCATTTGCTTCCTCTCTAGCTATGAATGTCAGCGCGACGACCGAGAGAGCTGGCAATTGCACCGTGGCTTTACCGTCCTGTACCTGCACGGCTCTGAACGGCCGGCTATGGATGCAATGCGGCTGTGCGAAGGTGTTTTGAGCTTTAGCATCCGGCCCGCTGACCACTTCAGCCGATTCGACCTTTTCCAATTGCCTCCCGGTAAAGTCTATCGTTACCGGCGCGACTTCGCTCAAGCTGCGGTTGACCAGGAACACATGGAGGACGCCTTTGCCCAGGATGGCGCTGGTATCAACGGTGTTCACATACCCGTAGCTGCGGCTCGCGTAACCGGGGCCTTTCACCACCGGCTGGAGGGCCACGCCCTCGCGGCGGTAGGCGTATATTAGAAACGGGTAATAGGTGGAGTGTAGGAGCAATTCGCCACCGCGCGTTTGGATCGGGGCGATTGCGTTCACGATCTGTGCCAGATTGGCAATTTTGACCACATTGGCATGACGAATGAAGCAATTCAAAAAGCCGGCCACGACCAGTGCGTCCGCCAAGTCATATTCCTCTTCGATCAGATGAGGGGCAAACTGACCTCTGCCATCCATGTGCACAGGGGTAACTGCCCGATACCAGACGTTCCACTCGTCAAAACACAAATAGTGGCGCTTTTTGCTGCGCAAGCGCGCCTGCACATAACGGCACATGGCGTCCATCTCTTCGATCTGCTGGTCAATCGAATTGGTCACCGCCAGGTAATCGGCCGTGTCGCTGTTCGGATTACCCACATAGCGATGCATGCTGACGTAATCGGCATACTCGCCGATATATTCCAGCACGGTCCGGTCCCACTCCATGTAGGTTGGCAGGGTGTTGGTACATGAGCCGCAAGCCACCAACTCAATCGTAGAGTCGGTATCCTTCATCAGTTTGGCGGCCTGCTGGGCGCGGATGGCATATTGGTCGGCGGGGACATGTCCCAGCTGCCAGGGGCCGTCCATCTCGTTGCCCAGACACCACAGCTTGACGCCGTAAGGCTCTGGCGAGCCATTGGCAACGCGTAGGTTGGCATATTGGGTTCCGGCCGGGCAGTTGCAATACTCCACCCAGTTTCGGGCTTCTTCAGGCGTGCCCGTGCCCAGATTGACCGTGAGCATCGGCGCCCAGTCCATTTTGCGCACCAGCTTTATATACTCGTCCGTGCCGAATTGGTTCGGTTCGATACTCTGCCAGGCCAGCTCGCGCACGGTGGGACGCGAAGCACGCGGGCCGATGCCGTCCTGCCAGTGATAACCGGAAGCGAAATTTCCGCCCGGGTAGCGCAGGACGGTCAAACGCATTTTCTGTAATACCTCCAACACATCTCTTCGTAGGCCGTCCTCATCGGCGAGGTCCGAATCAGGTTGATACACACCCTGATAGACAGCACGCCCCAAATGCTCGAGGAACCCACCGAATATACGGGAGTCCACTGGCGCAATCAAGTAATCTGAATGGAGCGTGATTCGGGTCTGGTCCATGGCTCCTCTCAAATACCAGGGGTTAACCTGATAGCATAAGCATCAGCCGGACTGCTCCAATTCACCATGAGGCTAAGTGAGTTTTTGGACACGTTCATAACCTGATCCAAAACCACCGTTGGTGCGCTCACGTACCCGCTACCCGCTGGCATCCGTTCCACAAGAACGTTCATTGAGCTGTTGTTGAGCAAATAGGATGGGATGCCATTGAGGTTGACCGCCACCGGGCCTGTAACGCCCACGCGGCTGCCCAGAACAATAATGGCCTTTGCCGTCCTCGAATCGGCGGCAGCTACACCGTCAACCTTCGAACCGGCCGTTAATTTAACTAGCCTGCCAGTCATCTCCGCATAGCGTTTATAAACCCACCAACTAGCCATTGTTTGATTCGAACTGGTAACCAGATCGCCCATCCCCATATACAAACCGCCCCCCATTCCCCAGTTGGCCCGCAGGCCATCTATGCCGAGGCGCTCGAACCGCCCGATGTACCAGGCCGAGGGACCGGCTTGCTGCTCTGCGGCGTTAGACCCATATTCATTCACTTGGTAGCCTTGCACCGAAATACTGCGCGCTGATAACATCCCATCCAGTTCATTCTTGGAGATTTGCGGATCACTGTCCGGAATT
>Ga0116112_1000978_pt1 | contig 20204 bp, 19 predicted proteins | sample June2015DPH_8_15_FD_89721 | JGI IMG/M metagenome (GOLD analysis project Ga0116112, IMG submission 89721) | Peatland microbial communities from SPRUCE experiment site at the Marcell Experimental Forest, Minnesota, USA - June2015DPH_8_150 | ecosystem: Environmental > Terrestrial > Soil > Wetlands... | reverse complement strand
TCAATCCGTCGCGGGCGAGTCCGCGCATGTTTTCCTCGGTCCAAAGCGCGCCATTGGTGCAAATCATCGGATGGATGCCACGCTCCGCTGCGGATCGGGTCATCGCGCGCAGGTCGCGATGCACCATCGGTTCGCCACCTACAAAGAGCAGGTAACCGATGTGGTTTTTTAGTGCAATGTCCATGGCATCACATGCCTCCGGCAACGTCACGCTGCGCCGGGCTTTGGGGTCAAATTTCGAGCGGGCAAATCCACAGAAGTCACAGTCGGCATTGCAAATATTGGTAATGGCGAACTGGAGATAACCCGGCCCACCATGATTGAGGATCTCGCCAATAAATTTAAGCGTGCCCTTTTTAACGTGCTTGATCGGCTTGGAGAAATCGGCTGCAACCGAAGTCTCCGTACGGGCTTCGGTAACAGGCGGATTTGCCGCAGTTGAGACGTTGTTCATTGCAAACCAAGTTATTGTGTGGGTAAAAATGTTGCGGGTAAACTTTCTTTTGCTTGCGCCGTCTTCCAAGAACGATTTTCCTTTTGCGCGGAGTGCGCCAAGAGTTTAGTTTTCATGCGGTTTGTCCGGTGGTGTAACGGTAGCACAAGGCCCTTTGGAGGCTTTTGTCCTGGTTCGAATCCAGGCCGGACAGCCATGGTTCCAACTACTTCTCGAGTTCTACTTCGCGACGATCGTCTGGTTCATTCGCCATCGAGGCGTTCTTTCTATCTACCATGCCGTGGCGTTTTAGGCAAACCATGAGGATGCTGATGTCCGCAGGCGACACTCCTGAGATGCGGGCGGCTTGGCCAATCGTGTTCGGGCGTATCTTGGAAAGTTTTTGCCGCGCCTCGAGTCGGAGACTGGGGACAGTAGAAAAGTTGAAGTCATCAGGAATCATTCTATCTTCCATGTTCTTGAATTTCTCCACCTCTAACTCTTGGCGATCAATGTAGCCGGCGTACTTGACAATAATTTCGACCTGCTGAACGACTTCGCTAGGTAAGGCTTCATTTCGGTTTGGTAAATCCTTGTAACTTATTTCGGGACGTGAAAGAATTTTTGCCAAACTGTCAGATTCGCAATACGTTTTGTATAAATGAGTTATCTCATTATTTATCATCTCTTTCTTTGCCATGAATTTATTGTAGTTGCGAAGTGGCAAAAGGCCGATTTCGTGGCCTATTTGTGACAAGCGAAGATCAGCATTATCTTGCCGAAGCAAAAGTCTATACTCTGCCCGGGACGTGAACATACGGTAAGGCTCAGTCGTTCCTTTTGTGATCAGATCGTCAATTAAGACACCGATATACGCTTGGTCCCGCCTAAGAATGATTGAATTACAGCCACTGACCCGGCGAGCTGCATTTATTCCGGCCATGAGCCCTTGGGCTGCGGCTTCTTCGTATCCTGATGTGCCATTGATTTGACCTGCCAGGAAAAGATTCCGGCATAACTTTGTTTCGAGCGATGGATACAGTTGTGTCGGATAAACGAAATCATATTCGACGGCGTAAGCGGGGCGCAAAATCTCGGCCTTTTCGCATCCGATGATTGTGCGGACGAGTTCAAATTGCACATCGAATGGTAGGCTGGTGGAGAAACCATTTACGTAGAACTCGTCGGTCTCTACGCCTTCTGGTTCGAGAAAAATTTGATGCCTTTCTTTCTCTGGGAACTTGACGATTTTATCTTCGATGGATGGACAATACCTAGGCCCAACACCTTCGATGATGCCTGTGTAAAGCGGTGATTTGTGAAGATTTTGGCGTATAATGCTAGCCGTTTTTGATGTCGTAAACGTGATAAAACAAGGCAGTTGGCCATTTATTCTATCCAGAATTGAACCCGATGGGTATTCGCCATCCGAGCTTTGGTTTCCTCTGTGTTTCACTCGTGAATGTTCCACGTGGAACAAATCGTCTTTCCAGAATGTAAAATAAGGAACTGGTTCGTCTCCTGGCTGGCTTTCAGTTTTTGAGAAATCAATTGAACGGCGCAATAGGCGCGGTGGGGTTCCAGTCTTCAGCCGCCCAAGTTCAAGGCCGAGTTCTTTAAGAGAAGACGAAAGATCCATGGCAGCTGCGTCACCCGACCGGCCTCCCGATTGCCGATTTGAACCTATGTGCAATAAACCGCGAAGGAATGTCCCAGTGGTTATGACGATTGCCGTTCCGAGATACTGAACGTCTAATGTGGTCTGAACTCCGAATGCTTGGCCATCCTCGTGAAGAATACTTGACGATTGCCCTTGCTTTACATCAAGATTCGGTTCAGATTCGCATATCCACTTCAATCTGAATTGATAAGCCTTCTTGTCACATTGTGCGCGGGGAGCCCAAACTGCCGGTCCTTTCTTTGTGTTCAACATTCTGAATTGTAGGCCTGTCATATCCGTCGTCTTGCCCATTTCTCCACCGATCGCATCTATCTCCCGAGCCAAATGTCCCTTTGCTAAACCGCCTATAGCCGGGTTGCAGGACATTTGGCCGATGGTATCAACATTGATGGTTAGGAGGAGCGTCTGACATCCCATTCGCGCTGCTGCTAGAGCTGCTTCTACTCCGGCATGGCCAGCTCCAACAACTATAACGTCATATTGTTTTGGATAAAGAAACATGTAGAAACTCAAGACAGGCCGTACTTCACTGCAAACGGAAATTCAGCGGGAATCTTTTTTATGTGTCGACTTGGATTCTGTGACAGGTGCTCACAAATCTTAAAAACGCTTTCAACTTCATCGTTAGCTCGAATTCTGCTCGCGAGTTCGAGTGCTGTGAAAGTTTGTCGCGGCTGTTTTGACAGGAATTCCAAAATTTGCTTCTGGATTGCTATGACATTGCTGGCTGCTTTCTTTCCGGCTTCAACACCAGGTTGGTTATAGGCATTAACATTGATTAGAGAAGCGTAAAACCCAACAGCTCGCTCGAACAATGCGATCAGCATACCGACGGTAAATGGTGATACCTCCTTGACGATTAAAGTTAATGATTCACGTCCTTTTTCGGACAGGGCTTGGCGTGTGCCCAAGTAAAAGCCGTGGAGGAAATCTCCGCTTGTAACCTCAGGTTCGACCATCAGACTCGGTTGACCTTCGTCTGTTTGGACCTCAATAAACACAACAAAAAAATTGCTTGTACCATCTCTAAGTTGTTGGATATAAGAATGTTGGTCAGTTGAACCCTTATTTCCTAAAACCGTTATCCCTTGGTTCACTCGTTTGCCGTTCAAATCGATTTCCTTACCCAATGATTCCATCAACAACTGTTGAAGATACTTGGAAAACAGCTCGAGTCGATCTTTATAAGGTAAAACAACCAGATTTTTACGGCCTTTACCGTTACCTGAAGCGTAAAATGCTAACGCAAGTTGAGACGCAGGATTTAATATAACGTTATTGTCTCTTGTTATCTCATCGCATCGTCTAGCTCCAGCGAGTAAGTTGTCGATCTCAATTCCTTGTAATGCTGCTGGAACCAGTCCTACCGAGGATAACTCACTTGTCCTTCCCCCCACCCAATCCCACATCGGAAACGTAGTCAGCCATTTGTTGTTGATGGCATATTTGTGAAGCTCGCTTGCCGAGGTAGTTATCGCGATGGTGTGTTGGCCGAAATTGAGCCCAGCTTTCTCGAAAGCGGCCTTGGCAACGAGCATTCCATTGCGAGTTTCCTTTGTGGAACCTGATTTGGAAATGACGATACAAAGTGTCTGGTTCAAATCCTTGCCAATATATGCCAATACCCGATGCATGCCGTCGGGATCCGTGTTATCAAAGAAATATGGTGTGAGTTTGTCCCTGAGAGGATCACCCAGTGCATGGGCGACAAATTGCGGTCCCAAGGCAGAACCGCCGATTCCTACCAACAGGTAATTTTTGAAAGGCCCGCCATTTCCGCGGATCTTGCCGGTATGGACTTGCGCAGAAAAATTTTTAATATCAGCCAGGTTTTCCTCGATTGCCTTGCGGATTTCTGGTTTCGGCGCCAACGACGGATTACGGAGCCAGTAGTGGCCGACCATGCGATTTTCGTCAGGATTGGCAGTGGCGCCCTTTTCCAGTTCGGACATTTGCGAAAACGCCTGTTGAATTCTCGGCTCCATGGCGGCGAAGAAAGCATCGTCCACATTCATCCGACTCAAATCTACCGCCAAACCGAGAGTGGGAAACTCGGTGTAATACTTTTGAAACCGGCTCCACCATTCCAACTTTGAGTGATTCATAAAAATTGAAACTCCGTCGAATAAGCCTGCCGACAAAGTCTGGCAAGAAAATAGCGCGTGATGGCAATTTAGCAATAAACGCCATGACTCAATTAAGGGAAAGCCCGGCCAGTCAGGTGGCCGCGCATTGACTTAACCGTCTTATGGGAATGGCAAGAAAACCGTAATGCTGGTGCCGCGGCCGGGCCGGGACTTGATGCGGATGCTGCCGTGATGCGTTTCAATGATGCGGCCTACAATGGCCAGGCCGAGTCCGGTACCCTTGGTCTTGGTGGTGTTCAAAAAGGCTGTGAATGCGCGGACTTGCAACTCTTCGCTCATGCCTTTGCCGGTGTCCTTGAATTCCACAGTCACGTAAGTCGGGCGGGTGCGGGCGCGCGGCGACCGGACTGCGCGCGATCTGATGGTCAGCCTGCCCCCGCCCGGCATCGCCTCTGCGGCATTGAGAATCAAGTTCAAAAAAGCCTGCTCCAGTTGCGGCGCATCACCCGGCACGGGCGGCAAATCCGGTTGCAAATTGCGAACGAATTCAACGTTTTGATTGGCCAACTTGTGCCGCACCAGCAATCCCAACTCATCAATCAATTCGTTCAGGTTTACCGGCTTCAGTTGGGGTTCGGTTGTGCGCGCAAAGGCTAGGATTTGTTCCACGATTCTGTTCAAGTGTTCGATTTTGGCATCAATAAGCTGTGCGTCCTTTGCCCGCGGGTCGCCGGCGGGGAATTTCAAATCCAGTGAATGATACAACAATTTCATCACCGTGAGTGGATTGCGGATTTCGTGCGCGACCTCGGCGGCCAGCAGGCCGAGTGCGGAAAGTTTCTCGTTCTGTCGCAGTTGCTCCTCCACGTCCACGGTGCGCTCGTAAAGCCGCGCCTTTTCAATGGCAATACCGGACAGTTCCGCCAGTGCGCTTAGGATGCGGATTTCCTCGTTGGAAAACTGATAGGGCCGATCGGTATAAATGTTCAGCGTGCCGGTCGCCTGCCCGGCAAACAGCAGCGGAACGCTCAGCAGCGAAACCAGGCCTTCACGCCGCGCGACTTCGACGTTTTGATAACGGCTGGACGTCTGGACATTTTCCACCTGCAAGGGCTTTTTGCGGCGCACGACGACGCCGAGCAGACTATCCCCCACGCTCAAACGCGGTTTGTTGAGGTAAGCTTCGCCCGCGCCGTAGCTGGCACGCAGGTTGAGCCACTCGCGGGTTTCATCGAGCATCATCAGCGAGCACATGCGCGCGCGCATGAGCAGGCACGCTTCGCGTGTGATGACGCGCAGCGCCTCATCCAGGTTCAGTGTAGAATTAATCGTCCGGCTCACGCTCGCGAGCGACTCAAACAAACCCGCCTTCAACCGCAATTGCTCGAACAGCCAGGTGTTATAAATCACCTTGGCTGCTTGCACTGCAAGTTCTTGAAGCAATTCCTGATCGTCCGCGCTGAAGGCGTTCGTCCGGTCCGAATCCACATTCAGCACTCCACGCACCTCGCCGTTAACCTCCAGCGGGACGGCCAATTCCGAACGGATTCCGCGCCGTGCGGCAACGTAGCGCGGGTCTTGGGTCACGTCACCGACCCGGGCGGGTTTGCCGGTGCGCGCGACCCAGCCGGTAATGCCTTCGCCGACGCGCAACTTGAGTCGCGCCGCCGCCTTCGGCAGATTTTGCGAGGCGTGGATTTCCAGAAAGCTGGTGGTGGGGTTGATCAAAACAACCGAACCGCTCGAGCCGCGCATGAGCCGTACCGCTTCGCTCACGATCAACTGCAATGCTGCCTGCGGCTCCAGCGTCGAGTGAATGACATTGCTAACCTGATAGAGCAAATTGAGCTGCTCATAACGCAACACCAGTTTTGAAAGCTCGTCGCTCACGATTCCAATTTTTAGATTTAAATTTTTTGTTTCAAGTCGGGTTGTGCCTTCACTGAAACTCTGCGGCGCAAACTAAAAATTAAAAGCTGAAAATTCACCTCACCCTTGCCGTCATCCACAGGCCCGTTGCGCCGAAAATCAGGTTGGGCAGCCACGCCGCCAGCCATGCGGGCAAACGACCGCCCAAACCCAAAGCCAGCCCAACCTGTTGGAGCACGAAAAAAGTGAAACAAATAAAAATGCTGCCTGCGACGCCGAAAAATAAATTGCGCCGGCCCGAAGCCGCCCCAAACGGAATCGCAATGAGCACTACCACCAGACAGGTCCACGGCGCGGCTAATCGCCCGTACAGTTTGGTCAGCAGCTTGTTCGAATCGGCGCGTGGCAAATCGGGGTGCAACCGCAGATAGGCAACAAGGTCCGCGAGCGGGATGTCGGGTCGGCGTGAAGCGCCTAGTCCTTGGTATTCGTTGATTTTGATTTCACTCCGGATTTCCTTTGGTGTTTCGCCAAATTCCGGCTTGGGCAGGACGTTGGTTTGAAATGACGGCAGCAACGGCGCGCGGGCATTGGCCTGTTCAAATTCCTTCGCGCCCCAAAATGTCCACACGCCATTCGTGTAATTTGCGCGGTCCGCCTTCAATTGCCGTATGGAACCGTCCGGCAAGGTCCAGCTTACAATGGGATTGAGCATTTCGCTTGTCTTGACGCGATATTCGCTGAAATGCCACAGGCGATGTTCGCGGGCGTTGACGAAATCGGTGAAACGATTTTGCGCTGCGAGGTCGCCTGATTTTTGCACGTAGCGGCTCAAAATGCGGTCCGCCCAATCTGTGTTGCGCGGCACACAAAATTCATTGAGCACAAACAACGCGATGCTGGCCAGGAAGCCGACGATTAAATATGGCAGGCACACCCGCCACAGGCTCACGCCGGCCGCGCGCATGGCGGTGATTTCGTTGTGACGCGCATGATTGGTGAGCGCATAAAGCAAGGCCAGCAGGAGCGCGATCGGGAGCACCGTCACGATAAATTCCGGCGTCATCGCGAAGTAATACTGGATGATGTCAAGCAAGCGCAGTTTGTCGTCCTGAAAATCCTGCAAACTTTTGAAGGCATCGAAGGAAATCCAAAAGATCAAAAAGCCACTGAGGCAATACGCCAGTGGCGAGAGCAATTCACGAAATAAATATCGGTCCAACAGCCGCATTGTGCGGGCAGGGTAGCGGGCATCCGTTGCGCGGGGCAATGCCGGAATATTGCACACGGAGAGTGCGGTGATTGGCTGGGGCGTGGCTCGAAGCGTGCCATTGAACAACAGCTTCAGCCCGCCACCTGCCGCGCACTACGACGCGGCAGTCTTCGCTCTGCGCTGCACTTCGAGCGGAGACTGGTGGGTTGGCCGGGACTCGAACCCGGGACCAACGGCTTAAAAGGCCGCTGCTCTACCGACTGAGCTACCAACCCGACGAAGCGCGGGAAATTAGTCTTCCGTACCAGCCCATGCAAGATTTTCCGTCGACATGGAGGACGGTTTTCAGTTTTATTTTTCACCGCCGTTGCGTTAGATTGCTACATCAAAACCGCCACCCGCGTAAAATTTTGGGGCGTGCGCGGCTCGATCCCCACGCCGGGACCGACCACGGTGCGCTACGGTGGTAACACGTCCTGCGTCGAAGTGCGTTCGGGCGACGACATCGTCATCCTTGACGCGGGTTCGGGGTTGCGCGCGCTGGGTCGCGCGTTGCTGGCAGAATTTAAAAACCAGCCGTTGAGCCTGACGCTGCTGCTGACACATACGCATTGGGACCACATTCAAGGGCTGCCGTTCTTTGCGCCAATTTACGATCCGCGCTGCCATCTGCGGATTCTGGGCGGCGAAGGCGCGCGCAAAGGCCTGGTCAACGCGCTGACCGGCCAGATGGAAAGCACGTATTTCCCCGTGCCGTTCGCTAAACTGCCCAGCAACATCGCAATCGAGGAACTCAAGAGTTTCAATCTCAACATCGGCTCGGTCTGTGTGCGGGCGCAACGCGCAAACCATCCCGGCGTTTGCGTCGGGTACCGGCTGTCTACACCGCGTGGGTCCGTGGCTTATTTCCCTGACAGCGAACCGCGGCCGGGCGGCGAAGACCGGGAGATGATTGATTTCCTGCGTGACGCAGATGTGCTGATTCTCGATTCGCAATATGACTCGGCGGAATACAAAAAGCACATCGGCTGGGGACACGGATGTGTGGACGATTCGGTCACGCTCGCGGTGCAAGCCGGAGTCAAACGGCTTTACCTGTTTCACCACGACCCGGACCATGACGATAGAAAAATTGACGGCTTGGTCAGGCACGCGCGCCAACTCATCGCTGGGCGGCGGGCAAAATTAAAAGTGGACGCCGCACGTGAGCTGCAAACAATCAGGCTGCCGTTCAGGGCGGTTTCTCGCCGTAATTAATGGCCATGGCGCCACCAAGAATATTTATGACACGCACGTTCGCAAGTTTCAGTTCATGCATTTTGGCTGCGATCCCCGCCTGCGCCGGGTAATGTTTCAACGATTCGAGGATGTAAGCGTAAGCCTGCGCGTTGCCGCAAAATGTCCAGCCGAGCAACGGCACGAAAATTTGGAGGTGTGTAAAATAAACCGTGCGCCAAACCGCGTTGGCGGGCTTGCCAAAATCCAGCACAACCAGCCGCCCGCCCGGCTTGGCCGTGCGGCACATCTCGGCCAAACCGGTTTCCCAACTCGCCAGATTCCGCAAACCGTAACCAATGGTGATGGCGTCAAATGAATTGTCGGGAAATGGGATTTGTTGCGCATCACCCTGAATGAATTTCAGATTGGGGACTTGAAATGGGAGATTTTTCTGCCGGCGTTTTTCCGCGATTTCGAGCATGGCCCCGCTGAAGTCGAGGCCGATGACAGCCGCGCCACGCTGTGCGAGGGCAAGTGCGATGTCACCTGTGCCGCAGCACAAATCCAGCACACGGTCGCCCGGTTTTGCGGCGGCAAGTTCAGCGACACGGCGTTTCCAGCGGCGATGGAAGCCGAAACTTTGCAGGTCATTGAGCAAATCGTAGCGCCGGGCTATGGCGGCGAAAAGGCCGTTGACCTTCGCGGCACGTTGTCCGCCGGGTGTATAAAAAACGTTGCTCATAAGCGTAGTTTAGCACGGCAGACGGGGCAAAAGTCAAAGGGCATAAAATGTGCTTTGCTTGGCATGGCCGGTTCGCTAATTTGTTGCTAACATCGTCGTTGAAGGCAATGCGAACCGGTTTCGATGATGAAGTTTTATGAACGCTGAATCCGTAACTGGACGCGCCAAAAAGATTTTGGTGGTGGATGACAATGAGATCATCCTTAAAACCGTTTCCCTGAAACTGCAGGGAGCCGGTTACGAAGTTTTCACGGCGTTGGACGGCGCCGAGGCCGTGGCGGCTGCGCGTAAGGAAAGTCCGGATTTAATTTTGTTGGACATCGGCTTTCCACCCGACGTGGACGGTGTTCCCTGGGACGGCTTTCGGCTCATGGAATGGCTCCACCGGTTGGATGAGATGAGACGAATTCCCATCATCATCATCACCGGCAGCGAAGACCCCAAAAACAAGGAACGAGCCGTCAACTGCGGCGCGGTGGCGTTTTTCCACAAACCGATTGACCACGACGATTTGCTCAAGGTGATCCGGTCAGTACTGGACAGTGCGGCCAAACCGGCCTGAAATCCGGCTTGCAAATTCCGCGGGCTGGCATAGTTTCTCCCGACTTTCTGGAGGCGAGCGTAGCTCAGTCTGGTAGAGCGTCACCTTGCCAAGGTGAATGTCGAGGGTTCGAATCCCTTCGCTCGCTCCAATTCATGGTTTGGTGAAACCCGCTTGATTTCGCCGCCAATCGCGCCCATCTTGCGAAATGCTTTTGCCGAATGAAGCCGTTACCTTGAGTGCCGAACAAATACGCGAGTTGAATCAGAAACTCACCGCGCTGCGCCACGATGCCAATAACGGCCTGTCGCTAATGGTAGCAGCGGTCGAATTGATTCGGCGCCGGCCGGAAACTGCAGGGAACCTGTGGAGTACCCTGCTCGAGCAACCACGCAAAATCACCGAAGCCATTTCGCAATTCTCCGGTGACTTTGAGACGGCACTGCGCATCACCCGGCCTTGATGCGTGCCGGCCCGGATGGCTTTTTGCCTTTAGCCCCGACACGACAGCCGATATAATCGCGGGTAGTGGGCTACTTTGAAATCGAATAAAAAGCCTTCGATTTTCCGAAGGTTTTTAGAACTTGACGGAACGGCAAATGCTTTGATATAGTCCTATGGAACTGATGGAAACCATGAAGCCGAACGGTTTAGCGTTGGAATACCAACGAGACTACGCTGCATCCCGGCGTGATTTTAACGTCTCTGACATCATCAATAATCCCAGCGCCAATGGCATCTGTCGCGTTTTTGGTTTGGGCTTCGCGGAAAAGTCCCTCGACGACTTCTTGCGTGAGCTTCGTTCGCTGCGTGAAAACGCTGGCGATTCTCTTGTGGTCGCTAGTGACGCCCGTTAAAAACTCCCGCAGGTTTTTTTCTTCCAAGCGGAATGTTTGGTTTTTGAAGTCGAACCCTACACCGTGAAACATGAAAGTCGAATGGGGACATGCGTAACGTTTCTTACCGGCAAGGAAAACAGCATTTCCAATTGAGTCCACGTTGCCGACGTTGTGCGTAATCAGTTCAAACGGCATACCGAGTAAAACATTGTAAAGGTTCATTCCGTTCATCACGTTTCCGCCGGGGGTGGAGAGCAACAAGTAAACGGTTTTGACTTTCTGATTTACACAGTTTGCCATCACAGCCAAAAGGCTTTCTGTGGTGTGTGGGGATATTTCCGCCGAAAACGAAATGAACGTCGTTTCGGTCAGTTGGTTTGGGTTGGCTGGCGGATTCCCATTCATAAATTTCTTAAACCAATTTAACAATTTCTTCCAAATTCCAAACATGGTCACTGATACCAGCTTCCATCGCAGGCGTCACGCGCAAAGTTTGGTGAATCCGGCAAAAGTTATAGTTCATGGCGTAAATCGCAATCATGTGCTTGTGATTCTCGATTTTCTTTGAAAAGGCATTCGTCAGCCTCGTAAAGCGGCGATTGGTCATGCGGAGCGTCAAATTTTGACGTTCCACGAACGAAGTGGAAATCAGATTGCGGTCTGGATTTCCGATGATTCTGCGGCGGCGTGCCCCAATACAAACCGGCGGTGAATAGCGAGTTTCACCCGTTCCAGTTTCACGCCCATATAATTTTATCAGCATTGAATAATCAATGTCCGCGCCAAAGGCATCTTCAACCGCCAGTAGGTATGGCCGGTGCCCGTCACTGGTTAATTGCACCCGGTTTGCCAACCGACCTTTCAGGTCGTGGATGAAACTGTAAGCGCCAGCAGCGTCACGAAGCCCCACATGCCAGCTAGGAATCAATTTTGTGTCGGCATCAATCGCAATCCACGTCCAAGTGTCCCCCACGCCGTCTTGCCCCTGCAAATGCTCTGGAATGTTCGCCTGCTTGCAGTAGGTGAATGACCAAACCTCATCCACTTGAATCACCTTGCACGGTAGATTCCGCATAATTTTGTCGTGATACGCGGCGCACGCTTCACCAACTTCAACCAAGATTCGGGACACGGTTTTCTTGGCAACGCCCGTAAGCCGGACTGTGGAGCGCAAGCTGCAACCCTCAATCAAGCAATTAACCACTTTTGCCCTCTCTACCACTGATAGCTTATTCATACGATTTTTGTTGCTTTTGGCGGGTTTTCTGCTACTTTTTCTACCGACATGGCGCGCCGTGGTGGAATTGAACCACCATCTAATCCTTAGCAGAGACTGCTCTAGCCATTTGAGCTAACGGCGCAAACCTGTCAAACCGGCCACCGAGAGCCCCCGCTAAAGGCGCTCGGTGGCCTCATTGTTTTAAGGGTAACAGTTTTATTTTCAATTGTCAACACTTTTATCCAACTATATTTTGAACCTGCGGAAATAAAAATGTCAGATTTATGTTGACAGGGTGGATTTGGGGGTGCAATTTGGAGCAAGAAAGGCACATTATGGCAACTGACAAAAATATAGAATACGCTCAAAACTTGAGGAAAACCGATGATGCAAAGAAGCAAAAGCATCGCAGCCCGGCCTATCCATCCATAGGGCTGAAGGAGGCCCTTGAAAAGGCGCGCGCAATATGGGACAACGAGAAGCGCAACGAGGTTTCAGTTGATGTTGTTGCCGCACACTGGAAGATGGCGGCAAAAAGCAGTTCAACGCTTTTGGCAATTTCCGCGCTCAAAAAGTTTGCGCTTATTACAGACCGGGGCAGTGGCGACCAGCGATATGTAAAATTAACCGATTTGGCTTACAACATTCTTCGAGCCGAACCGGATTCTGATGTGTGGCTAAAGTCAGTTCAAAAGTCCGCCTTGTCTCCTAAAATGATTGTTGAACTATGGGAAACAGACAAAGAAAGCCCAAAATCAACGGCAAATCTGAAGAAATACTTGGAATTTGAGAAGAAATTCAATCCGGCTGTAATTGACCAGTTTGTTCAAGCCTATCGTGACACTATTTCATTTGCAAAACTTGGGATTGGTGATAAAGTGTTGACAGACGGAGCCGATGGTGACGCGGTGGAGCTGGAAAATGGCAGTCAGGAAGAAGATTTACTACCACCAGCCGGAGGCAAAGTCGCACCAATAACGAAGCAAATAGGCAAAAAGATGTTGGCACAATACTCAATTCCAATTGGGGCGAATGAAGCCACAATCACGTTCACTGGCGCGGAATTAACCGTTGGTGATTTTGACGCGCTGGCTGATTATGTTGTCATTTTCAAAAAGCAGTTTGAGCGGAAGCAAAAATCAGAATCTTCAAGTTCAACCCCCACAAAACCAGCATTCCCCGAACCGCCGTTCGTGGCACTTTGGAAAGGGAAAAATTTTGATAAAATGGTTAAAATTGTCGGCCAACCAGTTTGGGAAAAAGGTGAATGGATTTACCAAGATGATGGCGGGACTTTGGTCCCGGCCAAAGAGCTTTTTCCCAATTTGAAAAAATGATTATTTACGGCGCGGCTTGCTGGCGGGCTTGGCGGGTGCTTTGATTGGCTTCTCTGACAGCTTAATCACGTCAGCAAAGACGCTGTGAGCAAGCTGGATTGTATCGCTAGGTCGCTTGCGCTTTGGTTTTATCATGCCCCAACTTTGCCACACTCAGGCCGGAAACGGAAATCCAAATTCAAAGTAGCCCACTACCTAATCGCGCGCCACGGAACGGACCGAGGCGGAGTTGATTGCCGTGGTCTTGCGCGGCGACCCCGCGAGCTTAGCCGGAACGATTCAGTTGGATGGATAACTTGGAAGTCATCCCTCCCTCCAAATCAACGCATGAACGATGACGGAAGGAGCCAATTCGGCGAACCGTTTGGTTCCTGATTCCAACTGCATAGCAGTTGAATTCAGCACGTTTCCAGCCTTGCAAATCAGGGACTTGCGAAATCATAGGCTTAAAACTGCGGCTTGGTCTGAATCGTTCCGGCTTAGAGCCGCTGGTTCAAGGTATTCGCCGCGCGTATTGCCACCGCCCGCCGTTACGTCCGCCGCGAGAACGAAGTGGACGACATCGCGCAGAAGGTCTGGCTCAAGGCGTTTGAAAAACTCCACAGCTACCGCGGCGAAGCGCCGTTTCAGCACTGGGCGGTCCTGGACGTGCTACGATTTTCCTGCGCGCCCGCCAGTGCATTCACGCCGTATTGACACCCGGCAGAGGAAACAGTTTGAAGAATTGCTGAAACAGCTCCCGCCACACCGGTCGCCGGCGTCCACGAACGCCCCTTTAGCCCTGCCACCGACCAACATATCAACAAGCGCTTGACGTCTATTTTTCCGCCAGCAGCGCGCGGATTTTCTCCCACAACGTCTGCGTGATTGTCTCCACGGAACGATTGCCGTCCACGATGGTGAAGTCGTAGGTCTTCTGCAGTTGACGGAATGCGGTCCGCATGGCCATCTGGTATTTCAGAAAGCTGTCGAACATGTCGCGCGACAGGCCGAGGTCCATGCCGCTTTCCCAGTAATCCAGCGCCGCCTTTTTGGAAAGATTGCGCTGCACCAGTTCCTCGGGCTCGACTGCAAGATAAAAAACCGCGTCCGGTTCGAGCGCGATGCCGTAAAGATTCTTCAGCCACGCTTCGTCCATGCCGCGCACCATGTCACGCGCCATGAGCGTGTAAATATAACGGTCAGACAGCACGATGAAGCCCGCTTTGAGCGCCGGCAAAATGATGTTTTCCAACTGGTCGGCAAAGTCCGTCGCGTAAAACAGGCTCAATGTCGTCCGGCTCAAAATATTTCCTTCCTGCGCCTTGTCGAGTTCGGCGCTGACGAGCGTGGAGCGTTTGAGGCCGACCTGCACTGTTGCGTGGCCGCTGGCCTCCAGCCAGTCCACCAGTCGCACGATTTGCGTGGAACGGCCCGAGCCGTCCGCGCCTTCCACCACAATCAATTTGCCCGCCAATTCTTCCAGCCGGACATGGGGAATGCCGTGGCCGTAAAACCGGCGGTGATTGACCCGGCCGCCGGCTGACCCGGTGGTTTTCTTCTTCATGCGGCCGAATCCTCCTCCATTTCCTCGACCTTGTTGGTTCGTTGCGCGGGTGGCGGCAACGGCAGCGGACCGCGGCGCCGGAACCGCTCCAAATCTATCCGCTCCCTGACCAGCTTGCGCACAGCGGCTTGCTGTGTTTCCACGTTCCGGTTGGCGTCTGTCACCACGAAATTGAACTCCCGGCTCATTGCCATGTATTGCGCCAGAATGCGGCCTTGAAAGATGCGGAAGCTTTCATACGGGTCGCTCGACAACCGCAAATCCATGCCCGCCTCGAAAAACTTCAACTTTGGCCGGCCTTCGAGAATGCGGTTGAGCGACACTTCCAAATCCGCCTTGAAGAAAAACGTGAGGTCGGGCAGGGCGGCGAAACTGTAAATGCCGCGCACCCAGTCCGTCGGGCAGCCGCGCGTCACGTCGCGCGCAAACGCCGTGAAAACATAGCGGTCGCAGAGCACGACGTAGCCGGCGCGCAGCAACGGGAGCAGGTGACGTTCGTAACGGTCGGCAAAGTCCGTCGCGTGAATCAGGCTGAACGTGGTGGGGGTAAGCAATTCGCGCTTTTTGCCCTTGCTCGTGGCGGATTTCACAAGCTCGGACGAGTTCCACTCGCTGAAATAGACCTTGATGCCCTCGGCCTCCAGCCATCGCTTAAGCAGATAAATCTGCGTGGACTTGCCCGAGCCGTCGAGGCCTTCGACGGCAACGAGCCGGCCGGGAAAATTCAATTCCGTGAAAGTTTTCATAATCACGCCTGCCGCATTTTCTGATTCTATACCAGCTGCTGCCGGCCACAAGCGCAAGTTGATAACATAATGATGCGTTGGCGTCTGTTAAATTCGGGTGAAATTAAGTCCTCTTGTGAAAAAAATCACAAATTCAACTTGCCCCGGTTTGCCGCGCAAATTACGTTGCCACGGCGCCCGGTTCAGGGCGCGCTGTGTTTATGCGAACCGAAACCGAAGTGGGTTACAACACAAAGATCGAAGGCGACGTCATCGTCACACGCGTGGACGCCGCGCTCAACTGGTTTCGCAAAAATTCCATCTGGCCGATGCCGATGGGACTGGCCTGTTGCGCCATCGAATTGATGGCCGCCGGCGCAAGCCGGTTTGATATTTCGCGGTTCGGATCGGAAGTCATGCGCTTTTCGCCGCGGCAGGCAGATTGCATGATTGTTGCCGGCACGGTCACCTACAAAATGGCCGGCGCCGTGAAGCGCATTTACGACCAGATGCCCGAGCCAAAATGGGTCATCGCCATGGGCGCGTGCGCCTCGACTGGCGGCATGTATCGCAGCTATGCCGTGCTGCAGGGCGTGGACCACATCATTCCGGTGGACGTTTATGTGTCCGGTTGCCCGCCGCGGCCGGAAGCCGTGCTCGACGCGCTGATGAAATTGCAAAAGAAAGTGGCCAAAGAACCGGTTTTGGAGAAACTCACGGCCGTCACCGCGCTCAAACATAAAGCCGCTTGAATTTTTAACCACGGATGAACACGGATGAACGCGGATTGGTAGGGCGGGCAGTTCTCTGTCCGCCGAAGCGCCGGGAGCAGCCAAACGGCGCGCACGGAGTGACGCGCCCTGCCTTTGAAGAAATACGTGTTTGTCCGTGCCTATCGGTGGCCAATTCTTTTGAACTGTGACATCGTTGGAGCAAGCCCAGAAAATCAAAGCCAGGTTCGGCGATTTAATCTCCGAGCCGGCGGAATTTCGCGGCGAAATTACCCTTAAAATCGCCGACGCCGAAAAAATCGTTGAAGTCTGCCGTTATGCGAAAAACGATTTGGATTTCGATTATCTCGTGGACATCAGCAGCGTGGACAGTTACGGCGAGGACCCGCGCTGGACGGTCGTTTATCATTTGCGCGGTCTTGCGAATCGCTGCGAATTGCGGCTCAAGACCGGCGTGAGCGAGGAAAAATCCGAACTGCCGACCGTCACGACGGTTTGGAAGACCGCCAACTGGCACGAGCGCGAAATCTACGACATGATGGGCATACGTTTTCGCGGACATCCCGATTTGCGCCGGATTCTGATGTGGGAAGGCTATCCGTATTTCCCGTTGCGCAAGGACTTTCCGCTGGCCGGCAAACCGACTGATCTGCCCGGCGTCGCATTCACCAAACCCGCGCCGCTCGAAGGCGGGCCCTTCGTGACGGTGCCCGGCGGCAAGGACGCGATTGAACGCGAGCCCCGCGTGCGGACACCGAAGGATTGATTCTGTGAAAATGATTCTGGCAACACTCATTCTGTCAGTTTCAGAACTGGCACTGGCTGTTCTGTTCGTGGTGCTCGCGTTTGGCCATACCAATAGTCAGGGTTTGAATCGCGCTTGGTTTGAATACTATGAGCATCCGTCGCCACAAACAGAGGCTGCTTTCAAACAGAAGAAGGCAGCTGAAGATAGAATTAGCTTTGTATTGACCGTTGGTGCGGGATTGCTGCTTGCGGTCAACAGTTACGTCTTGGTTAAGACGATCCGAAAGATCCGCGCTGGAAGTCAGCCGGAGACAAAGCCGACATCAAAGGGAGCTTAACAATTTTGCGCGAGATGCCCGACATTCACGAAATCGAGATTCACGATTCCGCCGCACGTGCAGCGCAGGCGACGGAAGAGCTTCAGGATGTTCAAGGCGAGAAGATGGTCCTGAACATGGGACCGTCGCATCCGGCTACGCACGGCGTGTTGCGCATTGTGCTCGAGTTGGACGGCGAAATCATCACCAAGGCCGACCCGGACGTGGGTTATCTGCATCGCGGCGACGAAAAAATCGCCGAGAACATGACCTACACGCAGTTCATTCCTTACACGGACCGGCTGGATTATCTCGCGCCGCTGGCCAACAATGTCGCCTACGCGCTCGCGGTGGAAAAACTGCTCGGCATCGAAAAGGACCTGCCGCCGCGCTGCCAATACATCCGCGTGATGTGCGCGGAACTGGCGCGCATCTCGTCGCACCTGCTCGGCATCGGCGCGTTCGCGATGGACGTCGGCGCGATGACCGTGTTCCTTTACATTTTCACCGAGCGCGAAAAGATTTATAATCTGGCCGAATCACTCAGTGGCGCGCGTTTCACCACAAGTTACACGCGCATCGGCGGCCTGATGCGCGATCTGCCGCCGGGTTGGGCGGACCAATGCCGCAAATTTCTGAAGGAAGTCGTCGTTACGCTCGACGAAGTGGAGACACTGCTCACACGCAACCGCATCTGGGTGGACCGGGTGCGCGACCTCGCCGTCATTTCCAAACAGGACGCCATTGATTACGGCTTGAGCGGGCCGAATCTGCGCGGGAGCGGCATCGAATGGGATTTGCGCAAAAACCAGCCGTATCTTTGTTACCGGGATTTTGAGTTCGACATCCCCATCGGTTCGGTGGGCGATTGCTACGACCGTTACCTCGTGCGCATGGAGGAAATGCGCCAGAGCGTGCGCATCCTCCACCAGTGCCTCGATAAAATTCCCGGCGGTGCGGACAACAAAACGAAAGAGCCGATCAACGTGCCGGACGGCAAAATCGTTCTGCCGCCGAAGCAGAACGTGATGACGAAAATGGAGGAATTGATCCATCAGTTCATGCTCGTAACACAGGGCATGAACTGTCCGCCCGGCGAAATTTATTTCGGCCACGAAAATCCCAAGGGCGAGCTGGGCTTTTACCTCAACAGCCGCGGCGGCGGCACGCCGTACCGGATGAAAATTCGCGCGCCCAGCTTTGTGAACCTGAGCATTCTGTCGCACCTGTTACCCGGCCACATGATGAGCGACACGGTGGCAATTCTGGGTTCGCTCGATTTCGTGATGGGAGAGTGCGACCGATGAACCCCACGCACACCGAACCCATCCCCAACCCGCTCCGGCAACAGGACGGTTTCGCTGTGCCAGCCGTGCTTGAGGCGGAGGTGGACGAACTCATTACCCACTATCCGGTGAAACGTGCGGCATCGTTGATGGTGCTGCACGCGATTCAGGAACAATTCGGCTGGATTTCGCAGGAGGCGGTCGAGTGGACGGCGAGGAAGCTCGAACTGCAACCCATCAACGTTTACGAGCTGGTGACGTTTTATCCGATGCTCCGGCAGCAGCCGATGGGCAAATATCAAATCAAGGTCTGCCGGACGCTGAGCTGCGCGCTGGGCGGCGCGTATGAACTCCACAAACATTTTTGCAAGAAGCTGGGTCTGGACGCGCACGCGCACGGCCCGCAAACAACGAAGGACGGAAAGTTCACGGTCGAATTCGTCGAATGTCTCGCCAGTTGCGGCACCGCGCCGGTGATGATGTGCAACGACGCTTTTTACGAAGCCGTTTCAAAAGTGAAGGCAAATGAGATAGTGGCAAAATGCAGTTGAGCGAGATCTGATGCAAAGCGTAAATCGCAAATCTGAAATCGCAAATGTCAGTTGGCTGCCCGACATGGATTTGAACCATGACAAACAGATCCAGAGTCTGCTGTGCTACCGTTACACCATCGGGCAAGCCGGAGCATGGGTTAGGCTAAAGGGTTTCTCCACCCAGTCAAGCCGGCAACGTTGGACAGGCATCCTGCCTGTCTCCCATTTATTTATTTCAAGCCAGAGACAGGCGGGTCGCCTGTCCTACGAGTAAAATGGCGCAAGAATACAAATTGGTTTTGAAATACGCCGATCAGCCGGGTTACACGCCCGACATCGAATGTTATTTGCGTCACGGCGGCTACGAGGTTCTGAAGAAGGCGCTCGCACTCCAGCCCAAAACCTTGCCGGGCGGCAAGACCCAGTCGCCGCAGGAACAAATCCGTCAGGAAGTCATGACCTCCGGTCTGCGCGGTCGTGGCGGAGCGGGTTTTTCGTGCGGCTTGAAGTGGAGTTTCGTTGACCGCAGGAGCGGCAAGCCGGTTTACCTGATTTGCAACGCCGACGAGTCCGAGCCGGGCACGTTCAAGGACCGGCAGATCATTTACAAAGACCCGCACCAGTTGCTCGAGGGCACAATCATCTCGTGCTTCGCCAACGACGTGCATCTGGCTTACATCTACATCCGCGGCGAAATGCCCGATGGCGCGAAATTGTTGAACCAGGCGCTCGCCGAGGCCCGCGCAAAAAATTTCATCGGCAAAACCATTTTAGGCAGCGGCTACGATTTGGAAATTTACATTCATCGTGGCGCGGGTGCTTACATCTGCGGCGAGGAAACCGGCCTCATCGAATCACTCGAAGGCAAACGGCCGTATCCGCGCATCAAGCCACCGTATTTTCCCGCCGTGCTCGGTTTGTGGATGTGCCCGACCATCGTCAATAACGTCGAGACGCTTTGCAACGTGAAGCACATTGTTGCGATGGGTGGCGCGGAATATGCCAAACTCGGCACGCCCAACAACACCGGCACCCGCATTGTCAGCCTCAGTGGCCACGTCAAAAAGCCGGGTTATTACGAAATCGAGACCGGCAAGGTCACCATCGGCCAGCTTATCAACGATCCGGCGTTCGGCGGGG
>Ga0116112_1000977_pt1 | contig 20222 bp, 14 predicted proteins | sample June2015DPH_8_15_FD_89721 | JGI IMG/M metagenome (GOLD analysis project Ga0116112, IMG submission 89721) | Peatland microbial communities from SPRUCE experiment site at the Marcell Experimental Forest, Minnesota, USA - June2015DPH_8_150 | ecosystem: Environmental > Terrestrial > Soil > Wetlands... | reverse complement strand
ATTGCACAAGGGCTATGTGCGTCTGAACCGGTCGTGGAAACCGGGTGATGTGATTGCACTTAACCTGCCTATGCCCGTGCGCCGCGTGGTCGCCAACGATAAGGTTGCGGCGGACCGCAGCCGGGTGGCCGTGCAACGCGGCCCGATTGTTTTCTGCGCCGAATGGCCGGACAATCCGGGCGTTTCTGTTCGCAATTTGATTTTGTCCGATGACACGTCCCTGACCGCCCGGTTCGAACCGGCGTTGCTTGGCGGCGTGGAAACCATCACCGGCCACACGTTCACGGTTACTCCGGACGCAACTGGCAAGGTCGTCAGAACGGAACACGACCTCAAACTCATCCCGTATTTTGCCTGGGCCAACCGCGGTCGCGGCGAGATGACCGTGTGGCTCGCCCAATCGGAGACCGGCACCAGCAGTCGTTAAGAGACATCCGGCCAACGGGCTGTTTCAAAGCAATCCGCCAGGGGCACCGGTGAAATCGAACTGAATCCGGCGGCGGAAGGTGGTACGTGCGCAACAGTTTCCATTCAATCCCGACCTTGCGCGCTGCCATCATTCATGCCATAAAAAGCCGATGCGCTTGAAAATTCTCTGTTTGCTCGTTGTCCTCAACGGCTGGTTTTCCAGTCCCGCCGTTTTCGGCGATGATGAAATTTGTGTTGCCTGCGACAAAAAAGTCCTTGTCAGCGGCGAGTTCAGCCACCGGCGGGCGTGGGGGGTAACCACCATTGAAGGCGCAACGTGGCGCGGCGAAGAGGCCTTCCGCGAGGAGATTTACGGGACGAATTTCACCCTGACCATCTCCGGCCTGCCGGCGGGCAAATACGAGGCGGTCATCGGCCTGGTGGAGGTTGATTACACCAATGCCGGCCAGCGCGTGTTCGACATCACCTGTGGCCGCCAGATGCTCGCCAGCAACCTCGATATTTTTGCCGCGGCCGGCGGGGCGGGAAAAGTCCTCCTGCTCACCAACCCGGTGGACCACGCGGACGACGCGGTGCGCGGGCCGCTCACCTTCGCGTTCACGGGCCGCACCGGCCCGGCCAAGTTGAACTCGTTTGAACTCAGAGATGATGCGGGACAATTCCTCATTTACCTGCGCACGGCGGACCTGATCAACGTGGAAGACACGACGGCATTGAAACAGCCGGTCGTCAAAGGACCGGAACTCTGGAAGGACGCCTCGCAGCCGCTGGACGCCCGCGTCAAGGACCTCGTGCGCCGGATGTCGCTTGCGGAAAAAGTTCAGCAGATGCGCAATGGCGCCCCGGCCATTCCGCGCCTGGGCGTTCCCGCTTACAATTACTGGAACGAATGTCTGCACGGGGTCGCGCGCGCGGGCATCGCGACCGTTTTCCCGCAGGCCATCGGCATGGCGGCCACGTGGGACACGCCCTTGATCCATCAGGAGGCGGATGTCGTCGCCACCGAAGCGCGCGCCAAGAACAACCGTTACCGCGAACGGCATAACGGCGACAGCGCGCAGTATCTTGGCCTCACGTTTTGGTCGCCGAACATCAACATCTTTCGCGACCCGCGCTGGGGCCGCGGCCAGGAAACTTACGGTGAAGACCCGTTCCTGACATCCCGGCTCGGGGTGGCTTTCATTCAGGGTTTGCAGGGCGACGATCCGAAGTACATCAAGGCGATGGCTTGCGCCAAACATTATGCCGTCCACAGCGGCCCGGAACCCCTGCGCCATCGTTTCGACGCCGAGCCGCCGGAACGGGATTTTTATGAAACGTACCTGCCGCATTTCGAGGCCGCGGTGCGCGAGGGCCATGTCGGCGCGGTGATGGGCGCCTACAATTCCGTCTATGGCAAACCCGCCTGCGCGAACCCGCTGCTGCTCACCGAACTGCTGCGCCACCAGTGGGGTTTTGACGGCCACGTCGTCTCCGATTGCGGCGCAATTTACGATATCTTTGGCAACCACCGGTTCGCCGCCACGCCGGAGGAGGCCGCCGCGCTCGCGGTGAAGGCTGGCGACGACCTTTGCTGCGGTACCGATTACAACAGCCTGGTCCGCGCGGTAAAGCAGGGGCTGATTTCCGAGGCGGAAATTGACACCGCGCTCGGCCGCGTGCTCAAGGCGCGTTTCGAACTGGGCCTGTTTGATCCGCCGTCCCTGGTGCCTTACGCGCAAATTCCATACTCGGAAAACAATTCGCCCGAACACGAGGCATTGGCGTTGCAAGTCGCGCGTGAGTCCATGGTCCTTTTAAAAAATGACGGCTTGCTGCCGCTCGACCGCGCGAAAATCAAACGCATCGCCGTCATCGGCGCCAACGCGCAAATGGTGCTCGCCTTGCTCGGCAATTACAACGGCCAGCCGTCGGACCCGGTGACCATTCTGGATGGCGTCCGGAGCGTCGCTGGCACGAACATCGAAGTGACCTATGAGCCGGGTTGTCCGCTGACGATGTGGACCAGTGCAGACGAGCCGAATGCCGAGATGTGGCTCCAGGCGATTAAGTCCGCGGAAGCGGCGGACGTGGTCATTTATGTCGGCGGCATCAGCCCGCAGCTCGAAGGCGAGGAAATGCCCGTGCACTACGACGGGTTTGAGGGCGGCGACCGCACGCGCATCGAACTGCCGGCCGTGCAGGAGAAACTGCTGAAGATGTTGCAGGCAACCACCAAGCCGGTGGTGTTCGTCAATTGCAGCGGCAGTGCCATGGCCATTCCGTGGGAGGCCACAAATTTGCCGGCTATTTTGCAGGCCTGGTATCCGGGGGAACAGGGCGGTCGCGCCGTGGCGGAAGTGCTGTTCGGCGACGTGAATCCCGCCGGGCGTTTGCCGGTCACGTTTTACCGTTCCACCGCCGACCTGCCGCCGTTTGAGGATTACTCGATGAACAATCGCACCTACCGCTACTTCAACGGCCAACCCCTGTTCGCCTTCGGCCACGGCTTGAGCTACACGAAATTTGATTACAGCAACCCCGGTATTGACGAGCCGTTTTACAGTCCAAACGGCACAATCAAGGTTTCGTTCACCATGAAAAATTCCGGCGCGCGGGTTGGCGACGAAGTGGCACAGGTTTACTTCCGGCGCGTGAAATCCGCCCGGCCGCAACCGAAACTCGCGCTCTGTGGCTTTGTGCGTGTCCACTTGGAGCCGCGCCAGCGGGTGAACGTCGCCGTGAACGTCCCGGTGGAACGGTTTCGTTACTGGGACACGGTCAAAAAACAATACGCTGTCGAGCCAGGCGATTACGAACTCATGATCGGTGCGGCGTCGGACGACCTTCGCCTGCGTGCACCCTTCAAGGTCGTGGGCCAATAATCCGGCTGCCGTCGGTAGCGTTCCGGTTTGAAAATTCAGGTGGGGCGAGCCGGAGGATTTTGGAGTGCGCCGACGTGTCGGCGCTTTGAAAAGCAGTGGTATGTCACCGCTCTCCATAGATGGCTCGGCAGCAGCTTTGCCTCACAACCTTTTTATGAAAACGTCGGTTTCCCGCCGGGAATTCATCAAGCAAGGCGCATTGGCCACTGGTGCCGCCATGGCCGCGTCGTGGCTCTCGTCTTGCACCAGCGGACGTGGCGCGAGCCGTACCGGCCCTTTCCAGCCCACGTGGGAATCGCTCGCCCAAAATTATCGCTGCCCGGAATGGTTTCGGGACGCCAAGTTCGGCATCTGGGCGCACTGGTCGGCCCAATGCGTGCCCGAACAGGGCGATTGGTATGCGCGCCGGATGTATCTCCAGGGCGACCCGGCCTACCAACATCATCTCGCACATTACGGCCATCCGTCGCAGTCCGGTTTCATGGAGATTGACCATCTCTGGCGCGCCGAAAACTGGGACCCGGAATATTTGATGCGGTTGTACGTCCGCGCCGGTGCGAAATATTTCGTCGCCCTCGCCAACCATCACGACAATTTCGACACTTACAATTCAAAATACCACGCCTGGAACTCGGTCAACGTCGGGCCGAAACGGGACATCATCGGCACCTGGGCAAAGGTGGCGCGTCGGCGCGGCCTGCACTTCGGCGTGAGCAATCATTCCGCGCATTCGTGGCACTGGTTTCAGGTGGCCTACGGTTACGACGGCGAAGGCCCGCTGGCCGGCGTGCGTTATGACGCCTTCCGGCTCGCCAAAGCCGATGGCCAAGGCAAATGGTGGGACGGCCTCGACCCGCAGGAACTTTACACCGGCCCGAATATGGTCATTCCCGACGGTATCCGCGGCCTTCAGGCCGTCCAGCAATGGCACAACCAGCATGACCGCGTCTGGACGGAAAAACCGCCGCCGGACAATCCGGATTTTGTCCGACACTGGTTCCTCCGCTGCCAGGACCTCGTGGATTCTTATCAGCCTGACCTGATTTATTTCGACAACATGGGCCAGCTGCCGTTGGGCCAGGCCGGGCTCGACATTGCCGCGCATTATTACAACTGCAATTTCGCCCATCACGGCGGCCGGTTGGAAGGCGTCATCAATCTCAAAGGCGTCAGCGCCGCGCGCCGCCCGGCGCTGGTCGAGGATTACGAACGCGGTTTTGCCGACGGCATCCGGCCGTTGCCATGGCAAACCGACACCTGCGTCGGCGACTGGCATTACAACCGCAGTTTGTTCGAGCAACACCGCTACAAAACCACCGGCCAGGTCTTGCGGATGCTCGTGGACATCGTCAGCAAAAACGGCAACCTGCTCCTCAGCATCCCTGTCCGCGGCGACGGCACGATTGACGCCGACGAAGTCGCGTTTCTTGATCGCCTGGCAAAATGGATGGAAGTGAATGGCGAAGGCATCTTCAGCAGCCGCCCGTGGAAAATTTACGGTGAAGGCCCGACGCAAGTGCGCAGCGGCATGTTCAACGAAAACAACGTCAAACTCAGCGCGCAGGACATCCGGTTTACCGTCAAAAATAACAAACTTTACGCCTGGTTCCTCGGCTGGCCGGCAGATGGAAAATCGGTCATCCGCAGCCTGGGCCGGAGCGCGGCGGACAACCCGGCATCAACCGGCCAAAAAATCCGCTCCCTTGAATTGCTCGGCTCGAACGAAAAAATCGCCTGGATGCAGGACACCGACGGCTTGCATGTAACGCTGCCCGCCACAAAACCATGCGACGATGTCTTCGCCCTTAAACTCGCGCTGGGATGAAAACCGGCAGGGTCTGTTTTTCCTGGTAGTAGGTCAATTCGCTATAGCGTGCGCTGTCCTCAGCGCACTGTCGGCTGAGACAGCCGGCGCTACAATTCAAACCACCCCATCACCTTTTCTCCTTGCCCTGTTGGGCCGGTTTCCCTATGGTTTACGGGCAAAATTTTAAGAAGCTGACTCCCCGGCGTTTCACAACCTCGATGGAACAAGCTTGCGAACATAAAAAATCGTATGGAAACAAAACGACTCGTTGAGAAAGACCCGCCCCTGAAAAAGGATGACTTGCTCCTCATTACCGGCGCGGGCGGCTTCATTGGTGGCAACCTCGCGCTCCACTTCACGAAGAAAGGCTTCACGCGGATTCGCGCCGTGGACAAGAAGCCGCTTTACGAATGGTATCTCAAGGTGCCGGGCGTCGAATCGCTTTGCTTCGATGTCAGCCAGGAAGACAATTGCCGCCGCGTCTGTGAAGGTGCGGTGGAGGTCTATCAACTGGCTGCCGACATGGGCGGCATGGGTTTCATCGAGCGGTTCCGCGTAGAGTGCCTGCGCAGCATCCTCATCAACACCCACATGATTGAGGCCGCCTATCGCGCCGGGGTCCGCCGCTATTTTTATTCCTCGTCCGCCTGCGCCTATAACACCGACCTCCAGCAGGACCCGAACGTCCGCGCCCTCAAGGAATCCGACGCTTACCCGGCGATGGCCGAGCGCGGTTACGGCTGGGAAAAACTTATTTCCGAAATGTTCTGCCAGGAATACTGGGTTGAACGCGGGATGAAAACCCTGATCGCCCGCTTCCACAATGTCTATGGCCCGAATGGCACCTGGGACGGCGGCCGCGAGAAGGCCCCCGCCGCCCTCTGCCGCAAGGTCATTGAGGCCATTGATACTGGCAAGAAGAGCATCACCATCTGGGGCGACGGCACACCGACCCGCAGTTTCATGTACATTGACGACTGCGTGAAGGGCATTGACCTGATCATGCACTGCGATGATTTGATTGCCACGCCCATCAACCTCGGCACCAGTGAACTGGTTTCCATCAACGAACTGCTCTCCAAGATTGAAAAGATTGCCGGCGTAAAACTCAAACGGCATCACGACCTGACCGCGCCGCGCGGGGTGGCTGGCCGCAACAGCGACAACACGTTCATCAAGCAGGTTCTCAACTGGGAACCGAACACGCCGTTGGACAAGGGTTTGGCGGTGACTTACAAGTGGATTCACGAGCAATACCACAACCGCAAAAAAGGCAAACGCGTGGTGGAATGAAACAAGTACTGGACTTGCTCACCCGCGTCGGCATCAACCTGCGCGGGTTTTTTAGGACTTTTAACTCCTCACTTGGCAATCGAGCTTTTGCAGACGTCGTGGCCGGAATCCGATTTGAATGCGCAGTTGTCCGGGTCACACGCAAAAAAGTACCCACAAGCGGCGAGGGTAACAGGACAGTAAAAGCCGCGCTGCCGGTGGCACAACGATTTGTCGATTCCACCACCGAATATGCAGCGATGACACTGGAGTTTCCCACACATGCGCGGCACGAAATCGAAAGTGACGTCTAACTGTTCAGGGTAGAAAGTCGCACCCTGACTTTCCATCTGCTTGTAGATTTCGCGGACTATATCGGGCGTATCCCAACTCTTCGGTATCGCAACGTACGGGGAGAATAGGCCGTCCCGGAAAATGATGTTGTTGTTCCAGACATCGCCAGGTAGCTCCATCTTCGCGAGTGCGGCCTTATCAACATTTTTGCGGTGCCAACGAATCGCTTCGTTACGGTCAATCAGTTCAAGCGCATTGACAAAGTGTTCGTTGAACTCGGGGCTTTTGAGATAGTCGCGAATCGAACACCAGAGACGCTTTTTTTATGGGGCTTAAAGGTACTATTAAGATCTGCGACGAATGTTTCGGTGTCCCGTCGAAATGCGTTGAGTTTCTTTTCGAGATTGGTCTCCAGTCCATCCATCTGGCTTTGGACCGTTTCTGTTTTCACGATGCCGATGTCCGTGTACGTGAGAAAATGGAGAGATGCTGCCAGCTTGCGGACAGCTATTTCTTGCTTGGGTTCATTATGTACAATCAAGTAAATGAGTCGCGTGAAGCTACGTTCAGCTAGGTAGTCAAGAATGACAAGTGTGCGATAGATCGAAAGCGCGTCAGCAGGCATGAATCGCGAAGTAAACTTCACAAGATCGGAATCGCTCTCGTAAAATCTGAGCCGTTGGTTGGCCTGTTGGTTGGCTTGTACCAAATGGCATTCTAGCCAGAGGTCTTTCTCTGGCTCGGAGGATTTTAAGTAATCCTTGAGCACAGCGTGAACAGGAGTCTCGCGATGTCTTGTGAATTCCCTGACAAGATGCGATATGACATAACCGCCGACATCCCAGACTCGTTGAAATGCGGTCTGACGATCCGTGGTATAACATAGCCAGTGCGTAAGGAGTTTCTCGTCAGGTGAGAGGTCGTCCTCACAATAATTGATGAGGTTATAATTTCCAGCGATACTCCAGCGAGCGTCGTCGAGAGCGGAGAATATCCGCAGAATATCCTTCAGTTTGGACGGCTCCTTGATTTCAATCGATTTCGACATAGACCATACTGCGGGCTCGGGCGCCTTTCCAATCGCCCGAAGCGGAAGTGGAAAGTTTCGCCCATCAGCAGACAAGAATGTCTGCTCTACAGAGAGCTTGCATCCAACACGCCAATAGCAATCCCGTTATTCGGGTTTAGTTCAAGCGCGAATCTGCTCCAAAGCCTTCCGTTCGCACGCGGCGTATTTCTCGACGAACTTGTCGTACACCGCCGCCGAAGCCGGATTCGGCCGGACTTCGCTGTTGGGAATCGGATTGCAGAAACCGGCCACAACGTCTTCCCATTTCGGCTTTTCACCGGCCGCGACCAGCCAGCCGTGCGCTGCCCGCAACGCCGCGCCCAGCGCCGCGCTCTTGGATACCTCAATCCGCAACACCCGGCAGTTCATTACGTCGGCCAGCACCTGCAATAACGCCTTGTCGTTTGACGCGCCGCCGGTCGCGAAAATCTGTGCCGGCGACACCTTCATCCATTGCGAATGGAGCCGCATGGACAGCATCTGCGCCTCGAAAATCGCGCGGCAATTCGCGGCGACATTCTTTTCGTCCAGGTCAAAACGGTGGATGCCCGGTTTGTTCACGCGGGGCACAATTTCCGCCTCGAACCACGGCAACAGAATGGCGCCGTTGTTGCCGGGCGGCGTCGCGGCGACCTGTTTGCTGAATTCGTTCCAGTCTTGGAGGTGGTAATGTTCGCGGATTTTTTCGCGCGCGAGCGAGCCGTTCTTAAAACAAATCAGCGTCATGTAATCGCCGTTGGGCGAGCCGAACACGTGCCCTTCGCCGTGCTCGTCGGTCTGGCATTTTTTCATCGAGCCAAAAAACGTGTCGCTCGTGCCCAGGCTGATGGCCACCTGGCCGGCCTTGATGAGGCCGAGGCCGATGACACTGCACGGATTGTCGCCGGACCAGACCTGGATTTGCGCCTGGGGATTCACGCCGAATTTTTTCACGAAATATGGGCTGACCGCGCCGGCCAGCGTGGAAGACGCCACGACCGGCGGCAATTTCTCGTCCAAATCCGGCGCGGTGGCCTTGAGCGCCTCCGGGTGCCAGGTTTTTTTGCGGATGTCCATCAGGTTCATGCCCGCGCCGTCGCCGTGGTCAATCGGCACGATTTTGCCCGCCAGCAGCGACGCCATGAACGAGCTGACCAGCGCGATACTCGCTGTCTGCGCGTAAGCCTCCGGCTCGGTCTTGTAAAACTTGCGGATTTGCGGGCCGGTGAACCGCTCGAAGGCGTCCGAACCGGTCTTCTGCGCGGTGGCCTTGATGCCGCCCAGCGCCTGGCGGATCTCCGCGCACTCAGCCGCCGTCGAGGAATCCATCCAGATCGGCGCCGTTTTGCGCGAGAAAATGCCGTTCAGATTTTCAACCAGACTTTTCGCCGGATTCAGGCCGGCCAGCGCGGCGGCCGCGCGGCTGTTGAGATAAACCGAGCCGTGCTGCTGCCCGCTGCCGCTGATGGCCAGAAGGTCGCCGAGCGCGACGCTGTCCTTTTTCATTTCGGCAAAAATCAAATCGAGCGCGTCGGCCCACATCAACGGCGCGCTGTGTTTGACCAGCGGGTCGGGATTGGGCAGGACGCCGTTTTGCGTTTTGTACTGCGGCAGGGCGCGGTCGAAGTTCAGTGATTTTTCATAAACGACCTTGCGGCGGTCGTAGTCAATGACGACAGCGCTCAGGCTTTGGGTGCTGGAATCGAGTCCGAGGAACAATTTGGCCATGTGATGTTGATTATTTCGATTGTTTTTATTTCGCCCATGGTAAGGACAACGCGCGCCCAAGGGAAGCATGTTTTGGGCCGGTTTTCATGGGTTTTCCCGGTTTGCTGGCGGAATTCCTGATCACAGGAACACGCCGTGGCATCCCGTTCGGTGAGGCGAGACGAGCCTGTCCCGATGTCGTTTATCGGGATCGGGCCGTTTTTAACCGCTCATTTACGCTAATCAGCGCTGATGAGTGAAAATGAGCGTCAATGAGCGGTTGGTCTTGATGTCGCAAATCCATTTGACAAACTCCGGTTCATTACCTACCGTTCGGTAGGTTTATGGCCAAACACGGTCCCGAAACGCGGCGGCACATCCTCCGGGCAGCGCTCAAACGCTTTGCCAACGGCGGCTACGCCGCCACGTCCGTCCAGCAAATCGTGAGCGACGCGAAGGTGTCCAAGCCCGCGTTGTATTATTATTTCCACGACAAGGCCGGTTTGTTTCAGGCGCTCGTCAGTGAGGCGCATGACGAGCGGTTTGAAGTGGTGCAACAGGCGGCGGCGCGCGGGCGCGGGGTGCGCGGACAACTGGTTGAGATTCTCGCCGCGCTGTTCGATTACTTTCACAAAAATCGCGAATTGACACGCATCGCCTTCGCCACCGCGTTTTCCGCGCCGGGCGAAGTGCCGCCGGAACTGCGTTATCTCGAGCGCTGCCAGCGCAATCTGGAGTTCATGCATTCGCTCATCAAACGTGCCCAGGCCGCCGGCGAGCTGGACGGACGCTTTGACGCCCGGGACCTGGCCTATGGTTTTTACGGGCAAGCGCACCTTTATATTGCGTCACATTTGTTGATGCCGGATTATCGCCTGAACCGCCGGGCAGCGGAGCGCATTGTGAATTTGTTCCTCGCCGGCGCGGGCACCAAGAAAGGGAAAAGGTAAATTGTGAACACTCGAAAGCTGAAAAACCTCCTGTGGGGACTGTCCGCCGTTTCGGCGGCGGCGGTGATTTTTTCCGGTTGCGGCCAACGCCCGCCCGGCGGTTTCCAGATGCCGCCGCCCGAAGTCGGCGTGGTCACCATCACGCCGGAGTCCGTAGCTCTGACAACGGAATTGCCGGGGCGCATTGATCCCGTGCGAGTGGCGGAAGTTCGCGCGCGGGTGACCGGCATTGTGCTTCACCGGGAATTTAGCGAAGGCGCGGAGGTCACGAACGGTGAAGTGCTTTATCAAATTGATCCGGCGCCATTTAAAGCCGCGCTCGACAGCGCAAATGCCAACCTGATGCAGGCGCAACTGCTGGTGCAACGTTATAAACCGTTGGTGGATATCAATGCCGTGAGCAAGCAGGATTACGACAACGCCGTATCGGCGGCGGCTCAGGCTAAAGCTTCCCAGGAAATCGCCGCCATCAACCTTGGTTATTGCACAGTCACCGCGCCGATTTCCGGACGCGTCGGAGCAGCGCTGGTCACCGAAGGCGCGCTGGTCAGCCAAAGCACCGCAACGGAAATGGCGGTGGTCCAGCAATTGGACCCGATTTATTGCGATTTCACTGAATCGAGCACCGAAGTGTTGCGGTTGCGGCGCGAACTGGAAAATGGCGCGCTCAAAAGCATTGCGCCCGGCGAAGCGAAGGTGACGTTGTTGCTGGACGATGGGACGACTTACCAGCATCCCGGCAAACTATTGTTTTCCGACGTCACGGTGGACCCGAGCAGCGGCATGATCACCCTGCGGGCCGAATTTCCCAATCCCGATCATTTGCTCCTGCCGGGTATGTTTGCGCGGGGGCTGCTGGAACAGGCGGTTGACGCCCAGGCCATCACCGTTATCCAGCGCGGCGTCAGTATCGGCGCGAATGGCATTGCCACCGCGATGGTGGTGGGGGCGGACGGCAAGGTGGAATCTCGAGTGATTAAAATCGGCTCGGCTGTGGGAAACAAATGGGTCGTCACGGAAGGGCTGAAAGCCGGGGAACGCATCATCGTTGAAGGTTTACAAAAGGTTCAACCGGGGATGGTGGTGAAACCGGTTCCGTTTGGTTCCGGGAGCGCCGGCATCCTGCCGGCGAGTTCCAAATCCGGCGCCGGTGAAGCACGCCGCCAAGATGGCGGCGCTCCCGGTAAAGAGGGAAATTAACCGGACATCGCCATGCCGAGATTTTTCATAGACCGCCCGATTTTTGCCTGGGTGCTTTCCCTGCTCATCATGCTGGCGGGGTGTCTGGCCGTCACCCACCTTCCGGTCGCGCAATATCCCAGCGTCGCGCCGCCCTCCATCGCCATCAACGCCACTTACGCAGGCGCCTCCGCGGAAACGGTGCAGGACACGGTCACGTCCGTGATTGAGCAGCAGATGAACGGCATTGACAACCTGCTCTACATGTCATCCAGCAGCAGCGCGAGTGGACAGTCCACCGTGACGCTTTTTTTCCGGGCCGGCACCGATCCGGACATGGCGCAGGTGCAGGTGCAGAACAAACTGCAACTGGCCATCCCGAGTCTGCCCCAAACGGTCCAACAACAGGGCATCACGGTCGTCAAATCCACCCGCAACTTCCTGATGATTTTCACGCTGTCGTCCACGAACAAGGACACGAGCACCTTCCTGCTGGGCAATTACATTGCGTCGAGCGTGCTCGATCCCATCCGCCGCGTCACCGGGGTGGGCGAAGCGGACCTGTTCGGCACCGAATACGCCATGCGCATCTGGCTGAATCCGCAAAAGCTCGAAAGTTATAGTCTTGGTGCCAGCGATGTCATCAATGCCATTCAGGCTCAAAACACGGAGGTCCCGGTTGGACAACTTGGCGCGGCCCCGTCGGTAAAGGGACAGGAAATCAACATCACCCTGCAAGGACAAAGCACGCTGCGCACGGTCAGGCAATTTGAGGACATCCTGCTGCGGGTGAATCCCGACGGTTCGCGCGTGTATTTGCGCGACGTTGCCCGGGTCGAGTTGGGCGGCTCGGATTATTCCGTGCAGGCGCGGGTGGACGGGCGTCCCGCCGCGGCCGTGGGCATCCGACTGGCCCCTTCGGCCAACGCCGTGGCCACCGCCAACGCCATCTATGCCAAGGTGAATGAGCTTTCCAAATTTTTCCCGCCGGGTGTGCGCGTGGATTATCCCTACGACGGTTCCGAATTTGTGCGCATTTCCATCCAGGAAGTGGTCAAGACGCTCGTGGAAGCCATCATGATGGTGTTTCTGATCATCTATCTGTTCCTGCAAAATTTCCGGACGACCTTCATTCCTACCATCGTCATACCGGTGGCGTTGCTGGGCACGTTTGCCGTCATGTATGCGCTCGGTTTTTCCATCAACGTCCTGACCATGTTCGGCATGGTGCTGGCCGTCGGCGAACTGGTGGACGACGCCATCGTGGTGGTGGAAAACGTGGAGCGCATCATGAGCGAGGAGGGTTTGCCGCCGCGGGAGGCGACGCGCAAAGCGATGGGGCAAATCACCGGCGCGCTCATCGGCATTTCGCTGGTGTTGACGGCGGTGTTCATTCCCATGGCGTTCTTCGGCGGATCGGTCGGCGAGATTTACCGCCAATTCTCGCTGTCGCTGGTTTCGTGCATGTTGTTCTCCATCTTTTTGGCCATGTCTCTGACGCCGGCGTTGTGCGCCTCTCTTCTCAAGCCCGTCGAAAAAGGGCATCATTTGCAAAAGAAAGGATTTTTCGGCTGGTTCAATCGCGGTTTCGCCTCCACCCGGAAAACTTATGAAGGCCTCGTGGCCCGGATGCTCAACAAAACGCCGCGATACCTGTTCATTTACCTGGCGATTGTTGTGGCGGTGGGCTGGTTGTACGTCCGTTTACCCTCGTCGTTTCTGCCTGATGAAGACCAGGGCTATTTCATCATCAGCATCCAGTTGCCGGTAGGTGCGACCCAGGAACGCACGGTGGACGTGCTCAAACAAGTCGAGAGCTACATTTTGAAACAGCCTGAAGTGGCGGGCATGGTTGATGTGGCCGGCTTCAGTTTTAACGGTCGGGGCCAAAATGCCGCCATCGCCTTTGTCCATTTGAAGCCCTGGAACGAACGTCACGGCGCCCAACATGCCGTGCAGGCCATCATTGGCCGCGCTTTCATGGCTCTGGGACAAATCAAGGACGCGATCATTTATCCAATCAATCCCCCGCCGATTCCCGAACTGGGCATTGTGTCGGGCTTTGACTTCGAACTGGAGGATCAAGCCGGTTTGGGCCATGAAAAACTCATGCAGGCGCGCGACCAGTTGACAGGACTGGCTGCTAAAAATCCCGACATCGTCCAACTGCGCATGCAGGGTTTGGAGGACACGCCCGAATTCAAGGTGGACGTTGACCAGGCCAAAGCCAGCGCGTTGGGAGTTTCGCTGGCAGACTTGAACACGACGCTCCAGACGTATTTCGGTTCGGATTACATCAACAATTTCGTGAACGGCAACCGCGTGCAACGAGTCATCGCACAACTGGACATTCCGTATCGCATGTTGCCGCAGGACGTCGGCGGGATCTATGTGCGCAACAGCAGCGGCCAGATGGTTTCCCTTTCCAGCTTGGCCACTTTGCATTGGATTTACGGTTCGCCACAGTTGCAGCATTACAACGGCGTTCCGGCAATTGAACTCGTCGGCGCCGCGACGCCGGGCAAGAGCACGGGCGAAGCCATGACGGCCATGGAAAATCTGGCCAAAAAACTGCCCAACGGTTTTGGCTACGAATGGACCGGCCAGTCCTATGAGGAACGTTTGTCGGGCAAACAAGCTCCTTTGCTTTATGCGCTGTCGCTCATTGTGGTGTTCCTGGCGCTGGCCGCGCTTTACGAAAACTGGTCCATTCCGGTGGCGGTGATTCTCGTTGTGCCGCTCGGCATCCTCGGCGCGCTGCTGGCCGCCACATTTCGCGGGTTGCCCAACGACGTGTTCTTCAAAGTCGGCCTGCTGACTATCGTCGGCTTGTCCGCCAAAAACGCCATCCTCATCATTGAATTCGCCAAGGACCTCCAGGCGCAGGGCAAGGGTTTGGTTGAAGCCACGCTGGCGGCGGCACATCTGCGGTTACGTCCGATTTTGATGACCTCGTTGGCGTTCATTCTGGGTGTATCGCCGCTGGCATTGAGCACCGGCGCCGGGTCGGCCAGCCGGCATGACATCGGCACCGGCGTGGCGGGCGGCATGGTTTCGGCCACGGTGCTGGCCGTTTTCCTCGTGCCGGTGTTCTTCGTGGTCGTCCGCCGGATGTTCAAAACCCAAAAACCATCGCACACCATGCTTGCGCCCGAAACGGGCGGGATGGATGACACCAACGAGAACGGCAAACAAGGACAGTCATGAGCAAATATCTTTCGCCCATCATCGCCCTGTTCGTCCTGGCTTTGGCAGGTTGCACGCTCGCGCCAAAATATCACCGGCCGCCCGCGGCGATTTCTCCAGCCTGGCCCCCGGTTCCGGAAGAAAGCGAAAGCCGGACCAACGCCTCCGCCGTTCCTGCCGCCGACATCGGCTGGCGCGAATTTTTCCGCGACCCGCGCTTGCGGCGGCTCGTTGAACTGGCGTTGACCAATAATCCCGACCTGCGCGTGGCCGTGTTGAACGTCGAACAGTCCCGCGCGCAATATCGCATCCGGCGCGCGGCGTTGTTTCCCGAAATTGACGCCACCGGCAGCGGCACGCGCCAGCGGCTTCCAGGCGATTTATCCGGCACCGGCGAGCCGCTGACCGCCAGCCGATACAGCCTCAGCCTCGGCACGACTTCCTATGAATTTGATCTGTTCGGCCGCGTGCGCAGCCTCAAGGCTGCGGCGCTGGAAAATTATTTTGCCACCATGGAAGCCCGCCGGAGCGCCCAAATCGCGCTCGTCGCCGAGGTGGGCAACGCATATCTCCTGGAACGCGCGTTGACCGAACAACTCGCCGTGGCCCGGCAAACGTTGACGGCGGTGCAGGCGTCCTACGAATTAACCAAACGCAGTTACGAAGCCGGCGTAGTGTCCGAGCTTGATTTGCGCACCGCCGAGGGCCAGGTGCAAACCGCCCGGTCGGCCGTGGCGGCTTACGAACAACAATTGGCCGTGGCGGAAGACGGCCTGGTGTTGCTGGTGGGGCGGCCGTTGCCGAAGGACCTTCCGCCGCCTCCGCCGCTGGATTCCCTGGATTGTTTGTCCGACGTGCCGGCGGGGCTTCCGTCCGATCTGTTGCAGCGCCGTCCGGACATTCTTGAAGCCGAACACCAGCTCAAGGCCGCCAATGCCAATATCGGCGCCGCCCGGGCCGCGTTTTTCCCAACCATCACCCTCACCGCCTCAGCCGGCACCGCCAGTTCGCAACTCGCCAATCTGTTCGCTCCCGGTTCCGGCACGTGGATGTTTTCGCCGCAAATCACGCTGCCCATTTTCACGGCGGGGAGAAACCTCGCCAATCTGGACGCGGCCAAGATCGGAAAACTCATCGAGGTCGCAAACTACCAAAAAGCCATTCAAACCGCCTTCCGGGAAGTTGCCGACTCCTTGGCGGTGCGGGCCACGGTCGAAGTGCAGCTTGCCGCCGGGGAAGCCCTCGTCAAAGCTGAGCAACGGCGTCACGAACTGGCCGAGGCGCGCTTCCGTCAGGGCGTGGACAACTACCTGACCGTGCTCTCCGCCCAACAAGACCTGTACAACGCGCGGCAAAATCTCATCCAGTCGCAATACTCGCGGCTGTTCAATTTGATCAACCTTTATCAGGCGCTGGGCGGCGGTTGGCGGGAATACTCGCCGCAACCTTAACGTCCTGTTTTAATTGAGAAGACATTGAAATTATGAATGAAAGCAAACCAGCCCCTCCGCCAGCGGTGAACGGCGCGAAGCTGGCGAAATTAAATTCACCGTGGTTCATCTGGCCCGCGACCGGCGTGCTCGCCGTGCTGTTGTTTTTCGGGCTGGATTATCTGGTCACCGCCCTCACGCACGAATCCACCGACGACGCCTTCATTGAAGGTCACGTCGTTTCCATCGCGCCGAGGATTTCCGGCCAGGTTTCCGCCGTTCACGTGCTCGACAATCAGATGGTCCACTCAAACGAGCTGCTCGTGGGGATTGACCCGGCGGACTACTCGACGGCCGCCGCGCAAAAACAATCCTCCGCCGACGCGCAGGAAGCCAATTATACAGCGTTTCTGGCCGCGCTCGATTTGATGAGCGTGAAAGTGGCCACCGCCGAGGCCACCGCCGACCAATCGAAGGCCGACGCCGACGCGGCCCAAGCCACCGATGCGCGCGCACAGGCGGATTTTCAGCGCAGTCAGGAGTTGCGGAAACAGAATACCATTTCGCAGCAGGAATTTGACGCCGCGCAGGCCGCGGTCAGAGAGGCCGACGCGAACCTCGCCGCCGCGAAACAAAAAGCTATCGCCGACGTCTCAAAAATCAAAGAGGCCAAGGCGCAATTGGACGCGACCAAGGCCGCCGTCGGCATGGCCCTGGCGCAATTCCGGCAGTCGCAGGCCAATGTGCAGGCGGCGCAACTGGACCTCTCCTACACAAAAATTTACGCGCCGTGCGATGGCCGCGTGACGCGCAAATCCGTCGAACCGGGCGATTACATCCAAACCGGCCAGACGCTTTTCTCCATCGTGCCCGGCGACGTCTGGGTCGTGGCCAATTTCAAAGAATCACAGTTGAAAAAAATGAAACCCGGCCAGTTGGCGCTCGTTGAGATTGATGCGCTCGGCAAATCGCTGCGCGCGCACGTGGACAGCATCCAGGCCGGCTCCGGCGCGCGGTTCAGCCTGCTGCCGCCGGAAAATGCGACGGGCAATTACGTGAAGGTGGTCCAGCGTGTGCCGGTAAAAATCCTCTTCGACGAGCCATTGCCCGCCGACCACGTGCTCGGTCCCGGCCTTTCCGTCGCGCCCGGCGTGCGCGTCAGTCGTTTTGAAATTCCCGGTTGGGCAATTGCGTTGCTGGCGGTTGTTCTAGCGGGCGTGGCGCAATTTGTTTTTCGATTGGTTTTGAACCGGAAAATCAATCGTGCTTCGCAGTGAAACCCACCGGCTCGTCGATTTTATGAAAGCCCTCACCTGTCCTGCGGACACCCTCTCTCCACCCATGCGGGGGGAAGGAAGCGGAGAGGGGCGGCGTTTGTCGGGCGCTGATTTGCTCTCGACTCTCGACCTTCGACTCTCGGCACATTTTTAATTCCCATGCCTGATAGCGCACATCACGAAGACTGGCATCCGCGCCACAGCCCGTGGCTCGTTGCGCTGGGCGTGATGCTGGCGACGTTCATGCAGGTGCTCGACACCTCCATCGCCAATATCGCCCTGCCGCACATCGCCGGCAGCCTGTCGGCCACGACCGACCAGGCGACTTGGGTGCTGACGAGCTATCTCGTGGCGAACGCCATCATCCTCCCAATGACTGGCTGGCTGGGAAATCATTTTGGCCGGAAACGGGTGTTCATTTCCTGCATCGGGATGTTCATATTCGCGTCGGCGTTGTGCGGCATGGCGGTGAACCTGCCGATGTTGATTATGGCGCGCATTTTGCAGGGCGCGGGCGGCGGCGCGATGGTGCCCATCGCCCAGGCCATTTTACTGGAAAGTTTCCCGGTCGCCAAACGCGGCGTGGCAATGGCCACGTTTTCACTGGCCGTGATTGTGGCGCCCATCATCGGCCCCACGCTCGGCGGCTGGATCACGGACAACTATTCATGGCGCTGGATTTTCTACATCAACCTGCCGGTCGGCATCCTGGCGATGTTCCTGGCGGAATGGCTGGTCGAAGACCCGCCTTACATCAAACGCAACGAAAAGGCGGCGATTGATTTCATCGGGTTCGGACTGCTGGCGCTCTGGCTGGCGACGCTGCAAATCGTCCTGGACAAGGGACAGGAGGCGGACTGGCTGGGCGCGATCTGGATTCGGTGGTTCATCGCGATTTCCGCATGCTCCATGATCGGGTTTATCGTGTGGGAATTCAGGGTGGAGCATCCGCTGGTGGACTTGCGGATTCTCAAGAGCCGGAATTTTGCCGTCGGCCTGATGTTGATGACAGTGGTGGGCGTCATTCTTTACGGCACGACGGCGGAACTGCCGCTGTTTCTGCAAACGCTGATGGGTTATCCGGCGTTGCAAAGCGGTTACACGATGAGTCCGCGCGGCATCGCCGCCTTCTTCACCACTTTTTTGGTGGGGCGGCTGGTAGGAAAAATCCGGCTGCGCTGGCTGTTGAGCTTTGGTTTTTCGATGCTGGCGGTGTCCGCCTTCCTGTTGAGCGACATCAATCTTCAAGTAAGCCAGGCCAGTGTCATCTTCCCGACCGTGCTGAACGGCGTGGCCATCAGTTTTATTTTCGTGCCGCTGACGACGGCGACGATGAGCCAGTTGCGCCAGCGGCAAATCGGCAGCGCCACCGGCCTTTACAATCTCATGCTCAACATCGGCGGCAGCATCGGCATCGCCTTCGTCACCACCCTCATCGCGCGCGGCGCGCAGGCGCATCAGGCGCTCATGGTCGGGCATTTGACGCCGACCGACCCGGCGTTCACGCGGCAACTGCACGCGGCGCAGGCCATGCTCGCCCGGCACAGCGATCCGGTGACGGCCACGCACCAGGCTTACGCGCTCATTTACAACGTGCTCAACCAGCAGGCGCATTTGTGGGCGTTTGTGGACACGTTCCGGATATTCACGCTGATGGTGTTGTGCTGCCTCCCGCTGATTCTCCTGTTCAAACGCGTCCGGCAGACGCCGGTGCGGCAGGTGGAACTGGCCTGAAAATTGCTGAAATTAACCCTGTAACAAATTCCACCGTGCTACTGTCAAATAAGTGATTATGAAAAAATCGATTTTGACCAAAAGCCTTCTGCTGGCCGTCAGCCTGCCGCTGCTCGCGGGCTGCGTGGTCTTTGAACGTCAGCCGGTCGCGGTCGCGTCGCCGCCCGCCGAGGTCGTTGTGACCCAGCCGGAGAATCCGCCGCCACCGCAGGTCGAAGTTATGCCGATCCCTCCCGGGCCGTTGGACATTTGGTTCTGGATTCCGGGCTGCTGGGAATGGCGCGGTCACTGGGATTGGGCGAGAGGCCACTGGGCGCCGCGTCCGCACCCGCACGCAATTTGGGTGGCTGGCCACTGGGGACACCACGAGCACGGCTATGTTTGGGTTGGCGGCCGTTGGCGCTGACGCGGGCTGTTCCCTCGCGAAAACTTTCACGGCCATCGGCGTAGAATGACGCCGTTGGCCGCTTTCATTTAATCCGTTGCAATTTGAGAAAAGTAGCGCGGGCGTCCCGCCTGCCAGAATTTCCAAAACCCGGCAGGCCGGAGACCTGCGCCACGCTTCAGTTCGTGTAAATTCCTTTGCAAATTTTGGAAAGACAGCGCACATTCCCGGAGATTTTCAAAACCAAAAACAAACATGAAGAATTCTATTCCAATCAAAACGCTTCTCATCGCCGCCGCGCTGCCGCTGTTCGCAGGCTGCGTGTCACGGCCCACCAACGTCGGGCCGCAGGTTGCAACGGCGGACAACGTCAATGTCGGACAACCCACCCAGCCGCCGCCGGACAATCAAAAAGATGTCATTCCCGTGTGTCCCGGCCCGCGGACGCTGTGGTATTTCATTCCCGGCCACTGGGCCTGGCGCGGTCAATGGGTCTGGGTGCAAGGCCACTGGCGGACGCGTCCGCATCCGGGCGACAACTGGCTTCGGGGCAAATGGGTGCAGCAGGGCAATGTTTATGTCTGGCAAAAAGGCCACTGGCGTTCCGGGGCGCCCGCGGATGAAGAATCCACCGACCGATAATTTTTTGTAGCCGCGAAT
>Ga0116112_1000976_pt1 | contig 20242 bp, 20 predicted proteins | sample June2015DPH_8_15_FD_89721 | JGI IMG/M metagenome (GOLD analysis project Ga0116112, IMG submission 89721) | Peatland microbial communities from SPRUCE experiment site at the Marcell Experimental Forest, Minnesota, USA - June2015DPH_8_150 | ecosystem: Environmental > Terrestrial > Soil > Wetlands... | reverse complement strand
GGTGGACTCCGGTTTTCGGGTTGAATCGTTGAACGGGCTAATCGTTAAACGTGAATGGATGAACCATGGAACGCCGGCAACCGGCACACGCCGGCCGGTTCAACGATTCAACCATCCACGATTCAACAGACACACGGGTGCTTGTCATGTTCCCGCGCAATGATTTACCTTGTCCGGCGTTGAAGGAAAAATTGAACAAGCTGCTGCCGGTCATTTTTCTGGCATTGTTCGCGTTGAGCCGCTGGCCGGGGTTGCTGCCGCCGAATTTCAGCGCGGCGACGGCGCTGGCGTTTTGCGCGGGCGTGTATTTCCGCGGCGCGGCGGCGTGGTGGCTGCCGCTGGGCGCCATGCTGGCCACCGACGTGGCGCTCAACGTGTTTTATTATCACGTCGCGCCGTTCGGCTCCTGCCTGTTGTTGAATTACGCGATTTACGCCGGGTTGATCGGGCTGGGCAGGTGGTTCGGACGCCGGGCGGCGTTTTGGAAATTGCTGGGCGGCGGGTTGCTGGGCGCGGTGATTTTTTATCTCGTCACCAACACGCTGTCGTGGCTGCAGGACCCGGCCTACGCCAAAACGATGGCCGGCTGGATCCAGGCGCTGACCATCGGCCATCCTGACATTCATCCGTCAACGTGGGAATTTTTCCGCAACACGCTGTTGAGCGGCGGGCTGTTCACCGCGCTGTTTGCCGGCTCGGCCAAGCTGACGGAAGCCGCCGAATCGCCCGCCGACAAAACCACCGGCGCGCGCAACGACGAGGAACCCGAAGCCGAGGAAACGCCGGAGGAAACAAAGGCGTAAGACATGTGACATGTGGCAAGTGACAAGAAACCACCGATCGCCCGCCGCCATTTTTTCATGTCACCTGTCACCCGTCACTTGTCACTTTTATGACAATTGGAGTGATTTCGGATACGCACGGTTTTCTTGACCCGGAAATCCCCGGACTTTTCGCCGGCGTGGGGCACATTTTGCACGCGGGCGACATCGGGTCGGATGGCATCGCCGCCGAATTGGGAGCGGTGGCGCCGGTCACGGCGGTGCTGGGCAACACGGACAGTTCACCCGCCTTCCGGTTGACGGAGGTCGTAGCGCTGGCCGGGCGGAAATTTCTGGTGCATCACATTGTGAATCCGCAGGCTTTGACCGAACATTTGCAGCGCCACATCGCGCGCGAGCGGCCGGACGCGGTAATCTTCGGCCACACGCACAAAGCCTGCTGTGAGACAATTGACGGCGTGCTGTATTTGAATCCCGGGTACGCGGGCAAACCGAAGTTCGGGGCGGAACGCAGCGTGGCCATGGTGCATTGCGACGGGAAGGGGATGCGGGTGGAGTTTTTGCCGCTTTGAAAATGGTGGCGCAGGCGTCCCGCCTGCCGTGTTTGGCATCCTGCCAAACGCTCTCAAGACTGTTCGGCGAGACGCCGAAGAGAACCGGCCCGAGGCCTGTGCCACGCCCACAATCTGCGTTCAACCTTGTTTTTCCCCGGACAAAAGTTTTTCCACGGCGGTGCGCACCTCGTCGGCCGTCGCGGTGGGCGGCAGGGGCCGGTCGAAGTTCACCGTCACGGGACGGCGGAATTGCCGCGGCCATTTCCAGAAAAATTTCCCCCCTTCAAAACTGAAGACGCTGCCCCACACACCCGTCAGCGCCACCGGCACGATGGGCGTCCCGCTCAAGGCGGGACCGCGCATGATTTTCTCGAAGCCGCGCTGGAAGGGCTGCAACCGGCCCGTGTGCGTGATGCCGCCCTCGGCAAACACACACGCGACATCGCCGCTCCGGATGGCCTCGCCGCAGCGCCGCAGGGCGAGCACCACCTCGTGCGGGCGGAGTTCAGACGGGATGGGGATCACGCGCGCGACGCGCACGAAAGGCTTGAGCCACGGCGATTCGTAAAATGGTTTGCCGATGAGGAAGCGCACGGGCCGTTTCGCCGCCGCGGTCAACAGCAGCCAGTCCACATAGGAAACGTGATTGCTGATGAGCAACACGCCGCCCCGGAGCGGAAGGTTTTCCCGTCCGCGCACGCGCAGGGGATAAAACAGGCGGGTGACCAGCCCGACAAAAGCGCGCACCAGCCATGCGGACAGGAACACGAGCAAGCTGGACGAGGCGCGCGGGCCGGTCATGCGAAATTTTTAACCGCGGATGACGCGGATGGCACGGATTTTTTTCGCGAATTACGCGGATGGGCGCGGACAAAAACGGATTGGTGGATGAACGGGTTGATGGATAAAGGAGAGGCAGATGCCGACCCAGCAATCCAATTATCCCACCATCCATCAGTCCACGAGGGCATTATCCGTGGTTGAGAATTTTTGGGCCAGTTCCTTCACTTTTCGCAAATCCAGTTTGCCCGTGCCGAGCAAGGGGAAACAGTCCACGTGGAAAAACTGGTCGACGTGCGGCTTCCAGAGGTTCGGCAGGTCGCACTGCGCCAGCTTTTCCAGACACGGCGCCAGCTTTTCGTTGGCCAGTTTGTGCAGCACGACCAGCCGTTCACCTTTCTTTTCGTCCGGCACGCCGGCAACGACGAAGGTTTGCTCGGTCGCGCCGGCCAGTTCGTGCAATTTTTCCTCGACCTTGATGTGCGGAACCATTTCGCCGCCGATTTTGCTGAAGCGGCTCAGGCGGTCGGTGATTTGCAGAAAACCGTCCTCGTCAATCGCCGCAATGTCACCGGTGATGTACCAACCGCCGCGCAACACCTCGGCGGTTTTTTCCGGGTTGCCGAGGTAGCCGAGCATCACATTCGGCCCGCTCACGAGCATCAGGCCGGGCTGGCCGACCGGCAGATTTTCACTGCTCCACGGATTTTCCGGGCTGACGATGCGCACGCTCACGCCCGGCAGGGGATGGCCGATTTTCCCGCGTTTGGCGCCGATTTGCCGGAACCCCGCCGAACGGAAATCGTGCGTGTTCACTGCCACCGCCGGCGCGCATTCGGTGCAACCGTAGCCTTCGAGCGGGCGGAGGCCGAACTGTTCCTCGAACGCGGCCGCCAACCGGTCGGGCAGCTTTTCCGCGCCGGTCATCACCACGCGCAGGCTGCCGAAATCCTCCGCCGAACAGCCGCGCAGATAGAGTTGCAAAAATGTCGGCGTGGCGAGCAGGAAGGTGAGCCGGTGGTCGCGCACCAACGGGCCGATGGCTTTCGCTTCGAGCGGATTCGGATGATAAACCACGCCCACGCCCAACACCGCCGGCAGGCCGAGCGTGCCGGTGAACCCAAATGAATGGAAGAACGGCAGGATGCCCAGAACGCCGTCGCGGCGGCCTAAGCCGAACACCTGTTCGAGCTGCTCGACGTTCGAGCCGATGTTGTAATGGCTCAACATCACGCCTTTCGGGTCGCCGGTGCTGCCGCTGGAGAATATCACGGTAGCCAGATCGTCCAGGCGGGTTTTTCTTTCCGCGCCCAGCCATCGCTGCAAAAAGCGGTCCGGCACGAGCCACGCGCTGAGCAAGGCGACGAGCTGCTCGCCGATGCCGGGCTTGGCCGCCGCTTCCTCCAGCAAAACGGTTTCGCACGGCAGTTTGAGTTTGAGCTTTTCGAGAAACATTTTCGAGGTGACGACGGTTTTGAGGTCGCATTGCCGGAGGCACGAGGCGAGGGTTTCTTCCGACACGGTGTAATTCAAATTTACCGGCACCTTGCCGAGCAACAACGCGGCGTAATTGACCAGCGCGCCCGGCACCGACGGCGGCAGCAGCAGACCGACCATCCGCTGCTCCGACCAGATTGTTCGCAGCCGCCGGGCGAGAAAAACAGACCGCACCAGCGCCGCGCCGAAGCTGACCCTGGGATTTTGTGCGTCCGCCATCGCGAAGCGGAACGGATGATTGCGCGCCGTGTTGATGAAGGCGATGGGCAGCGAACGCATGCGCGACTTGCGGGCCTGCCAGGCTTCGACGAGCAGTTCCTGCACCGCCGAGCGCACCTGGACGGGCGTGGCCGTGGGCGGCAACGGCTGGCCGTAGTTGATCGTGACGGGATAGGGCCAGCGCCGCGGCTGTTTCCAGAGGAACCGGCCTTTGTGAAAACTGAAGAGGCTGCCCCACACGCCGTCAATGGCCACCGGAATGATCGGCGCTGCCACATCTTTCATGACGCGCTCGAAGCCGCGCCGGAACGGCAGCAGATGGCCGATGCGCGTGATCTGGCCCTCGGCGAAAATGCAGACCACGTCGCCGGCGCGGATGGCGTCGCCGGCGGTTTGCAGCGACTTGAGCATTTCGCGCGGCCGCTGCTCGGAGGAAATCGGGATGATACCGAGGATTTTGGCAAACGGTTTGATGTAAGGCAGTTCGTAATGCCCCTTGAACATCATGAACCGTACCCGCCGGTCGGTGGAAGCCAGCAGCAGCAGCGCGTCCACAAACGACACGTGATTGCAGACGAAGAGCGCGCCGCCCTTTTCGGGTATATGGTCGCGGCCCAGGACGCGGATGCGGTAAAACGAATGCGTGGCGCACCACAACAGAAATCGGAGCAATGAATCCGGCAGCAGCCAGATGAGGTAAATGGTGCTGGCAAAGGTCGCCCCGGCGATGAGCAGGAAAATCTTCGGCGGCGACAGTTTCAATGTGACCGTCAGCAGATAAAAAGCACCCGACGCGAGCAGAATCCCGACCCAGGAGAGCAGGCTGGCCGCCGCCAGCACGCCGCCCTTTTGTTCGCGGGCGGGCCGGTGTTGCAGCAGCGCCGAGATGGGCACGATGTAAAATCCGCCGAAGAACGCCAGCAACGCCAGATCCCGGGCCACGGCGCCGAACGAAAGGCCATGCCGCCCCAGCAACGCGCTGCCGATGGTCAGCCCGATGGCCCCGAGCGGGATGAGTCCGTATTCGATCTTGCCGCCGGACAAATAGCCCGCCGCAAAACTGCCCAGCCCGATGCCGATCAAGGTGGCCTCCTGCAAATAACTGCTCCACGCAGGATCACGGATATGCAGTGCGTCCGTTGTGTAGATGACGATGAGCAACTGAATGAGCGCCGCGATGGCGAAGAAGTACGTGTTGCCCAGCAACGCCAGCCACAAGGTGCGGTCGCGCCGGACGATGCGGATTTGCTGCCACAAATCGGCGAGGAAGTTGGCGCGAAATTTTCTGGCAGGGTCGGCGGCGGGTACGCGCGTGATGCCGAGGCTCGTCATCAATCCGGCCACCGCCAGCGTTACCAATATGGCGCCTGACCACGCCGGTTGCGCAGAAAACGTGTGGCACAGCCAGCCGCCGGCGACCGTGCCGCCGACGATGGCCAGGAACGTGCCCAACTCCAGCACGCCGTTGCCCCAGGACAATTTTTTCTCCGGCAGCAGTTCCGGCAACAATCCGTATTTCGACGGACTGAAGATGGCGCTGTGAATGCCCATCAGGAACACGCACGCCATCGTCAGGTAAAGATGGTTCGTCGCCAGCCCGGTCAGCGCCAGCAGCATCACCAAAATCTCAAAGCATTTCACGCCGATGGTCACCGTGCGCTTGCTGAACCGGTTGGCGAAAAACCCGCCCGTCATCGAGAACACAATGAACGGCAAGGCAAACACCGCGCCGACGATCCCGAACAGCCGGTCGCGCTCATCGTGGGGCAGACCCAGGCCCATGACGATGAAGATGACGAGCCATTTCAGCGCGTTGTCGCTGAACGCGCCCTGGAACTGCGTGACGATGAGCGCCCAGAAACCGCGTCCGCCTTCACTGCGTTCCGGCGCGGCAGGTCGCTCCGGCGCAGCCGGTGTGGCATCCGGGGTCCGGGGTCTGGGGTCTGGCGTCCGCGTCTCGTTCACGGCGTCAAGGCTAACCTTTCGCGCAGCAAACTGTGAATTGAAAAACCTTCGTGCGGCATCGCCTGACGCGATGGTGAAAGGCCGGAAAAGTGCCATCGGTATTCATGTTTTCTGGCATGAGCACTGCTGCAAAATTGCCCGGCAAAGGCGGTTGGGCCGGCGCCAAACGGGCGTTTTGCCGATGAAACCGCGAACAGGCCAGCCGTCACGAACATGGATGCGATCAAAGCCAGGACCATACTTTACGTTGAGGACGACCCGGTCGCGCTGACGGCGTATCGGCGTCGTCTGGAACAGGAGGGATTTTCCGTCGAGGCGGCAAAAGACGGTTTGGAGGCGATGAGGATCCTGCTCCGGCTGGTTCCGGATTTGGTGCTGCTGGATTTAATGCTGCCCAAATTCGACGGCGGGGAAGTGCTCAGATTCATGCGCGCCAATCCCCGTCTCAAAACCGTTCCGGTCATCATCCTGTCAACCAACTCGATCATTGACGCGGATGAGGAATATGTGTTGGAGGGTGCCCACCGGCGTTTCCTCAAAGACCACTGCACGTTTCCGATGATGCTGCAAGCCATCCAGCAATTGCTGGCGGAAATGCCGGCCAGGGACAGGGCCCTCCCGGATGGTCAGAGCGACAACGGGCTTCCGCCAAAAGTGGAGAAAACAGCGGCGTGACTGCACGCCGGTTCACCATCCAGTCGCCACTTCATTGCTGTGGCATCAGCCATCGGCCAGGGTGCCGTTCACCGCGCTTCTTTTTTCATCACCTCGGCGTAAGGCTTGCCGTCCAGGAACACTTCCTTGATTTTCGGATGGCCGGATGCGGGCGCGACAGCCTGCACGGTGAGTTTGCCGGTCGGATTGCCCGTGCCTTCGGCGACGTAAAAATTTTCGAGGCCGTATTCGACGTGGATGGAGTTGGTGCTCCACCAACGTTCGTCGGTCTTGCCGCGCAGTAAGACTTCGTTTGACCCCGGCTTGAACGAGTTGGTGCTGGCGCGTGTGACCTCGTAGAACCGGTTCGTGCCGGGCGCGAGCGCGACGAAAACTTTTGTGCCATAGGGCAAATCCTTTTTCACCGGCGGTGAAAACAAATTCACCGGCACGTCGCTGATTTTGTAATTCAAAATCAAATAATCACCGCGCAGCAGGTCACGCGGGTCAACCCGCCGGGTTTCGAGCAGAATGACCTTGCCGGTGGCGAGGGCGCGTTCCTGCACAACGACCGTGCCGAGTAGCCACGCGGTTTGCATCGCGAGGACGAGGATGAGCAGTTTGAGTTTCATGGCCGATCCTTTCCACGCATTGTGTTTTATTCCGTCAACTTCTTGAAATCCGGGTCGCCGTGCAGGTTTTTGAAACAGGCTTCCTTGACGGCCTCGGCCTTGAATGAAGGTTGTAGTTCGATGGCTTGCTTAAGGTCGGCGAGTGCGTTGGTTTTGTCGCCTTTCCCGGCATACGCACAGGCACGATTGTAAAGTGGATCGGCCCACTTGGGAGCGAGTTCGATGGCTTTGTCACAAGACTTAATCGCCTCGTCATACTTCCCCAATCTGTTCAGAACGCTGCCGCGGTCGCCCCAGGCTGCCTCGTGTTTCGGATTCAGCGTGATCGCCTGGTCAAAAGCTTTCAACGCCTCGGCATCCCGCTTCAACGCCTCAAGCATCTCTCCCTTGCCAACCCAATTGCCGCTTTCGTTCGGCTGAAGCTCGGTGAGTTTCTCAAAAGACTTCAACGCTGCCTCGGGCCGGTCCGTTTGAGCTTCAGCCATGGCCTTGCACAACCAGCGTCGGGGATCATCTGCTTTGGCTGCCACCCATTTGTCCAAGACTTTCGCTCCGTCATTCGCCCGATTCAATTGCACGAGACTGATGTATTGTCCGAGCGCCGCCCGTTCGTTGTCAGGCTGAAGTGCGGAAGCCTGCTCGAAGGCTTTCAAGGCCTGACCAGGCGTCTGGTGGTTGATCAATTGCGTCCCTTTGCGGACGTACGCATCTGCGGTATCTGCATTTGTGCCCGCTGCGGGAGCATTTTGTCCCGACGCGGCGGCAGCCAGCAACGTGCTGTACACAGCCATCAGCCATAGTTTGTTTTTCATGGTCATGTTTCTTTCGTTTTGGTTTTGTTTTGGTTTCAAAATTTCCCGCCGGTTCATGGCGCGCTCCGTTTCTTTGCCGGAAATTTCATTTCAGGTATCCTGCCAGACGCTTGACGAGGAGTTGGTTGCACCGGTCGCGGGAAATGACCCCGATGCTCTGGTAATCGGGATGATGTGAGTTTTGCATGTCCACAATCACCCACTCGCCCTTGCGGTCGCACACCACGAAATGCACGAATCCCTGCTCCGCGTTTTGCGGATTGAAAACGTAGTCCGCGTAAAGAGCGTAGTCGGCTGCGGGCGGATGTGCGCGGACATAATCCCGGAACTCGCGCGCCAGATTCCAGAGTGCCTTCAGCTCATTCGGGTCGGCCAGCGAAGTTTTGAGGAGAACCGTCTGTTCGGCCGGAACGGCTTTGCACAAGCCCGCTTCATTGAGCAGCCGCACGAGGTTGGTGGCGCTGGGGACGCTGACCGCGTTCCCGCCAATCCGCGCCGGATAAACCAGCAGCGTCGCGCCGGGCAGCGCTTGTTTCATCGCCTTCTGGCGTTCGGGCAGGGCGGCCCTTTCATTCTCGGGAGGCAGGCCGCTCCGCTGATCCATGATGGCCGCCATCTTGCCCGGTTTGGCCGCCTTGGCCGTTTCTTCGTTGAGGCCGAGTTGCGGACTCAGCCGTTCGACGAGCAGAACGGACATCGTCATCGGGTCCCGCTCTTCCAGTTTCTTGAACGCCTCGTCCTGCGGCGTCTGACGGTCCGTCCAGACTACTGCGCCAGTTTGATCCACGACGACCGCGCGCAGTTCATTCAATCCGGTTTGACGATCACCATTGTATTCGGCGTAAAGCGCGTAGCCGGTGGTGATCGGATTTGTCTTCACAAAGGCACCGACGGCGGCCGCCAAACTTTCCAAATTCGTGTGAGTCGGCGTGAACGGCGTTTGTCCAAGCTCAATGTTTCTCAATCCCTGCTGTTCGAGAAGAACGCCGACCACCTCGGTCACGCGATCCCACGGTTTGCCCGCCAGGCGCACGGGGAGGATGGTCAGCGAAGCGTCCGGCCCCTTGGCTTTCATCAATTCCAGCCGCTGCTGCTGTTCCGGCGCAATGCCGGCTTGCGGTTCTGCGGCAACCGAGAAACAACCGACGCACACCGCGAGCAGGACCATTGACATCGGCATGGCCACTGCGCGGAATGAACTCATATTTATGATTGGATTTTTCATAGTTTTGCTCCTGTGGTTTGCGATTTGATCTGTTGCATCAACGCGCGGCGTTTCTTTTCGAGATAAACACCGAACAAAATCAGGAACACGCCGGACATGACGAACATCAGACCGGTGCGCGCCATCGAGCCGAGCAAGTCGCAGTAGGCCGCGATGATGTCGAGCGCGATGAAGACGACGCCGAGGTTCACCAGAAACGGCGAGCGTTCCTGGAGGCCGATCTGGATTTGCAGCAGGCAAAAGACGAACAGCGCGATGGTGGCGACGAGGTAACCCCACGAATCGGCCCAGTAATAGTAGTGCAAGCCGGCATGATTAAGCTGCCAGCAGCCGAACCAAACCGTCACCATGAAGACCACCATCCCCAGCAACGCGGCAAACCAAGTCCAGCGCCATTGCCGGGTGAGCGCGGTGAGATTTTTCAGGCCAATCGCCGGCAGCAGCAATGCGAGCACGCCGAGCGCGGGGAAAACCCATTGGTGGATTTCGGAATTTTCCCAGTCGCCGAAAAAGTCTTTCCACGTCAGCGGGAAAACGAAGATGAGGAAGGCGAGCAGGCCGAATTTCTCCGTCACGCCGGCAAATCCGGCGAACGCGCCACGCCGCAACAGCCAGCCGGCACCGAGCCAGGCCAGACCCAGCAGCGCGTAGAGCAGAACCTGTCGCTCGTCGTCGCCGCAGTAAATCCAACTGCCGCGTTCGTTCACCTCCAAGCCGAACCAGATGCCGAAGGCGAGCAGCAGCAGGACGTGTTGCGGCTTGGAGCGCAACAGCCATGGCAGCGCGGCAATGCCAATCCACCAGAGGAGAAACGCGTTCGGCGGACGTGAGATGATGTTGTAAATCTGGCCGAGCAACGCGATGTTCGCCAGAAACAGGCACGAGCCGATGAGGTGCAGCGCCTCGCCGGTCTTCCGGTATTTGCCCCGTGACTGCAACGCCCCCGTAGCAGAAAGTGTCGGCGACGAGGCATCGCCCCCACCTTCGCGCAACCACCAGCCGCCTGTGTGGAAGCCTAGCATGAGCGCGAGGCCGCCGGCGATTTTCACGCCGCGCGGGATTTCGTTCCAATGCGCGGAAATCAGCAGCGCGATCCCCGCCGCGATGAGTACTGCGCCAATGATGGAGACAATGGTGAGAAAATTGCCACCATCCTCCTTGAGCTTAAATTGGTCGATGATTTTCTGCCGCTGCTCATCAGTGATAAGCCCGGCGTCATGAAGTTTCTGGATGTCGGCGTGTTTCATTTTTCTCTCCGGGTTGTGTCGTTGTTTTGAACCGAATCATTCCAGCAATCAATCCAATTTCACGCCGCGAGCGCCTGCGCCTCCCGCGCCGCCCGGCGGCCAAAATTCGGCGACAATTTCAACCTGCGTTTGAATTTTACACGGCGTTCGTGAGTTTCTTCGGCGGAATAAAGTTGTTTCACCAGTTTCAAGAAACCGCTTTGCAATTCGGCGACCCCCATGTTTTTAGGCATGAAGTTGATGTCGAACAGCGTGCAAAGCTCCCACGCGCGGTCGCGGATGATGCGGCCTTCGCGTTTCAGCCGCGCGTAAAGCGGCGTGCCGGGAAACGCGGTCATGAACGTCACCTGCACCTCGTAGAGCTTGGAGTCGCGCACGAACTTGAGCACGTCGTCGAACACGTCGCGCGTGTCGCCGTCGAGGCCGAGGATGAAACAGCCGTTGACGGTGATGCCGTAGGATTGAATCTTCGCGATGGCTTCCTTGTAAAAATCCTGCTGGCGCAGTTTCCAGTTCGATTTCAATTCCAGACCGTAAAGACTCGTGCGGCTCGGGCTTTCGAGGCCGATCAGAACCTGCTGGCAGCCGGAATCGCGCATGAGGCCGAGCAGTTCGTCGTCATCGGCCACGCGCACGTCGGCTTCGGTGAACCAGCGGAGCTTTTCCTTCGCCAGCTCGCGCAATAGTTTTTTGTAGTGCTCGCGGTGGACAAAACTGTTGTCGTCGGCAAACTCGATGAACGGGCGCGGCCAGATTTTTTTGATCTCATGGATTTCGGCGATGACTTTTTTCACCGGCTTCACCTTGTAACGCGGCGTCAGCAAAATGGAGCTGGCGCAAAATTCGCAGCGATGCGGACAGCCGCGGCTGGTTTGGACGGTGAGGCGGTTGTATTTGTCCGGGTCGAGCAAAGCGAAACGCGGCATCGGCGCGTCGGCCAGATCGAATTCCTTCGACGGCGTGTAGATTGACTTTAGCGCGCCGCGTTCGAAATCGGCGACGACTTCCGGCCAGAGCGGTTCGCCTTCACCGATGACTACGCTGGTGCAATGCTCCTTCGCCTCTTCCGGCAGGGAAGTGACAGTGATACCGCCCATCACGACTGGAATTTTTTTGGCGCGGTAAAAATCGGCGACTTCGTATGCCTCGTTGAGTTGTGCCGTGAACGTGCTGATGGCGACGAGATCAAAATCCGCCGGCAGTTCGGGCAATTTTTTCAGGTCGGCAATTTCGTGATACTCCACGTCAAATTTCTTTGGCGTAAGCCCGGCGAGCGTGAGCAGGCCGAGGCTGGGCAGCGACGCGATGATTTTGTTGCGGTCCACAAAGCCGGGCAGCGTGAGGCCGAGTTGGGTGAGTTCGGCGTTGTGCGCGCGCACGCCGCTCATGGCGATGAAGCCGATGCGTTTCATAGGGAGTTGAAAGCTGAGAGTTGAAAGTTGAGAGCGGGCAGTCCTTTGGTTTCAAGAAGCAGGAAAAGCATCAGCACCCCACCAGTGATGAGGCTCAACACCGGCACGGCGAAGATCAAATGCGCCTTCGGGTAGTGCGCCATGACCATACAGCAAACCGGCATGGTGAGCGCGCCGACGATGAAAGCCCACGATGCGATGCCGATGGTCGGGCTGGCCAGCGATAAATTTTGTGTCGTCAGATAAAACAGGAGGTTCACCGCGCCCAAACCAAAAAAAGAAATGTGTCCGAGCCGATACATCCGGCGTTTGAAGCTGCCGTAACCGCCGAGCCAGCTCTCACGGTGAAAGAACAAGCCGAGCACCATGCCGGTGATGAAGCCAAGGAGAATCCAGAGCCAGGCGATGACCAGATTGAGATGAAATTTCATTTGCGATGAACGGATTGGGTGCTAAAACCTAAGGCATGAGTCCCGCCAAAGAAAAGTACTATCGCAGCCTGTTCATAATTGCTGCTGTTTACGACGTTCTGCTCGGTATCACCTTCACCTTTTTCCCGGTGAGGGCTTTTGACGCGCTGGGCATCCGCGAAAAGCTGCCGGCCTTCGGCGGTTATCTCACGTTGCTGGGCGTGTTCGTGCTGGTGATTGGCATTGCCTACTTCCTGATTGCGCGCGGTGACCTGCAGCGGAACCTGGATTTGATTCTCGTCGGCACGCTCTACAAGCTGGCTTACAGCGTTACCGCGTTTTACTACTGGCTGACGGGCAACATCCCCCATGTCATCTTCGTCGCGCTGTTCGGCGTGGCCGACGCGGTGTTTTTTGTTTTGATGGCGGAGTGCTATTGGTCCTTGAAGAAGGAAGCCAAGAACTGAAGCCGCTGGCGGCTGTGCTTCCGCCATCGAGCCGGCTTTGGGAGATTTTTGAGCGACAAGGGGGTTCATTTCAGGTCTCTGAAAATGGTGCGCACCATCAAGTCATAGGCATACCCTCCAATACCGTAATTCAAGTGCCGGGTCGAAGTTCTCTTCGATGGAGCCAATTCAGGAAAAACAAAACTCCGAGGAGCAACAGAGGGCCGGATATGCACAGGTATGCCGACCAATGAAACCGTCCCCAGAACTCGACCAGGTACAACGCCCCAAGAGCGATGAACAGGATTCCTCCTACCCATTCCCGGCGCCAGGAGATGGCCAGCACGGCAAGAATGATCCACGTTGGAATTAGGTGTATCAGCAGAGCCAGTATTGTTTTCCAGAAGCCGTAACCTTCACCAAATACATCGGCGGCAAAGATGCTCAGAAAGCTGGCAAACAGAACACATAGAATTCTGGGTGTCCAAAACAGTAGTCGTTTAAGTGATGGTTTCATAGATTTGAGTTGAGTTGAATGTTGGGTCATTTGCATCGAGGAGGAGAATATCGCCTCTTGCCCTTGGGGCGTTAATTGATAAAACTGTGACGAACATCGGCTGGCTCAATGAACATTCACCATTTGGAGTTGTTCTATTACGTTGCCAGACACGGCGGCATCATGCCGGCGGTGCGGAGCATTCCCTACGGCATCCAGCAGCCGGCGGTGAGCGCGCAAGTTGCGCAACTGGAAGAATTTCTCGGCGTGACGCTGTTTCAGCGGCGGCCGTTCGCGCTGACGCCGGCGGGCGAAAAGCTCTACAAATTCATCCAGCCGTTTTTTTCGAACCTCGACAAAGTCGCCGGCGAATTTCAGGGCGGACAGGCGCGGTACATTCGCATCGGGGCCTCGACGATTATCTTGCGTGATCACGTGCCGGGTTTGCTCCGGGGAGTGCAAAAGAAATTTCCCGGCTTGAAAATCACGGTGCGCGAGGGCTATCCAGCGCATTTGGAGGAGTTGCTGCAAAAAGAGGAGATTGATCTGGCCGTCACGCTCATCGAGAAAACACCCGCCCCGGGCATCCATTCACTGGCGTTGCTGGAGTTGCCGATGGTGTTGCTGGTGGAGACCGGCAGCCCGGTTACCTCCGCGGAACAGTTGTGGAAGCGCGACAAGATTGACGAGCGGTTGATCTGCCTGCCGCCGGGCGCGCCGCTCTGCAAAAATTTCCAGCAAAAACTCGGCGAACTCGGCGTGGACTGGTTTCCGAGCATTGAGGCGAGTTCGGTGGACCTGGTGGAAACGTACGTCGCCAACGGGCTGGGAATCGGCGTATCGGTGGCGATACCGAAGAAAGCGCTGCCGTCCAATGTGCGCGCCCTGCCGTTGCGCGGATTTCCGCCGGTGGTGATTGGCGCGATGTGGCGCGGGCGCACGACGCCGTTGCTGGTGGCTTTTCTGGACGAAATGAAATCGCGCGCGAAGCAACTGTCGTGAACGGTCAGCGGTTGTTTTCAAGACACGCGCGGCTTGAGTTGGGACAAAACGGGTTGGTGATGGAGGATTTTCGGAATAAATGGCTTGGCGCGGGGGTTGCTAAAAAGTGTTGAGCGGCTTGAATTGCTGCTTGCAAATAACAATCATCCGTATAAGAAAATCGCATGGCGTGGTCATTCCTAAGCGGTGTGCTGAGGCAGAAACGGAACCAGATGATGGCCGTTGATTTAGGAAACCGCACGACCAAGGCCGTTCTGCTGGAACGGCGCGGGGAGGTTTTGGCCCTGACCCGCTACGCGCTGCTGGATGCGCCGATCTACGACAAAAAAATGTCGCCGGAATTATTGTCCGACCATCTGCAACAGGTGTCTGAGGCGCTGGGCAACACGACCAAGTGCCTGACTTTGACCGTGGGGTTGGACGACACGATCGTGCGGCAGGTGGAGTTGCCGCAGATTCCGGTTGATGAAATGCGGCTGGTGTTAAAGAACAACACGAAGGGATATCTGCAACAGGAATTACCGAACCACGTTTTTGATTGCTACGTTTTCCCGCCGAAGGCACCTGCCGGCAACAAGCCCGCCGAGGCGCCCAAACCCGCCGGCCTGCCCAAATTGAAAGTTCTGGTGGCGGCGGCGAAGCAGCAACTGGTTGGAGATTTTCAGGCTGCGGCGAAAACCGCCGGTCTGACGCTGGATTGTTTGGCGCTTGGATTGATCAGCCCGGTGAACGCGTTTGAGTTGGCCCTGGCGGATGTGTTTGCCAGCGAAACCGTGGCGTTGGTGGACATCGGTTTCAAGCACAGTTCCATTTGTGTTTTGGACCACGGCGAGTTGGCATTGACCCGCGTGGTGAACATCGGTGGGGACAAACTGACGGCGGGGCTGGCGGAAGCGATGAACATCAGTTATGCAGAGGCCGAGGGCATTAAAGTGGGCATGGCACCTGAAGTTCAATCCACGCTCGAAACCCAGGTTTTGCCGCTCGGACGCGAATTGCGCGCGTCGCTCGATTTTTTTGAGCATCAACAGGACCGTCCGGTCACACAGATTTTTGTCAGCGGCGGTTCGGCGCGGTCGGAAATGATTTTGCAAATGTTGCACACGGAAATGCTGGCGGATTGCAAGACGTGGAATCCCACTGGCTTTCTGCAACTGGCGTTGCCGGGGCAGCAGGCGGTGGAAATGGAACACGTGGGATCGCAACTGGCGGTGGCGGTGGGGGCCGCACTGGTGATCCTGTGATGTAAATGGAATGAGCTTATGCCAATACGCATCAATTTGCTGGCCGAAGCATTGATCGCCGAGGATCAGCGCCGGCGCGACCCGACCAAACGCGCTATCTTTGTTGGCGCGCTGCTGGTGGCGCTGTCCTTGGTGTGGAGCAGTTCGCTTCTGCTCAAAGAAATGCTGGCCAAAAAAGACCTGAATCAGGTGCAGAGCGAGATTCAGAGCCGCACCAATGAATTCGACCGGGTGCAGGCGAGTATGAAGAAAATTACGGATGGCCAGCGGAAACTGGACAGTCTGCAAAAATTGAGCGCCGCCCGTTTTCTGCAAGGCAACTTGTTGAACGCGCTGCAACGGACCACGGTGCCGGGAGTGCAGTTGATCCGGTTGCGCGTGGATCAGACGTATTCCTACACCGAAGGCACGAAGTCGCAGACCACTCGTTTCGGCGTTGTCACCGGACGTCCGCCGGTTGCCACGGAAAAAGTCGTGGTGACGCTGGACGCCAGGGATTCCAGTGCCAATCCCGGCGACGAGGTGAACAAATTTAAAGACGCCGTCGCCCAGCAACCTTATTTTCAAACCATGCTGGACAAAACGAACAGCGTGCGACTGGCCAGTCTTTCGCCCCCGCAGGCGGGTCCTGACGGCAAGCCGTATGTTTTGTTCACCTTGGAATGCCATTACCTTGATCAGAGCCAATGAATATCTTTCCCAAAGACAGAGAGAAGCGCACCCAGTTCACCCTCGTGATTATTTGCACGTTGGCGGTGCTGGGATTGATCGGCTTTGTCTTGATTCGGCCCCAGTATAACGCCCTCTCTAAAATTCACAAAACCGAACGCGATGCGCAGGCCAAATTGCAAACTATCAGGGAAACCGTCAAAAAACTGGGGGACACGGGCACGCAGTTGTCAGTCACTGCCTCCAACCTTTCACGCGTGGAGGAGGATGTGGCCTCGGGCGATAATTATGCATGGACTTATGACACGATCCGCCGATTTAAAGCGACACACCGGGTAGACATCCCCACCATCGGCCAGCCGTCCATGGGTGATGTGGACGTGCTGCCACAGTTTCCTTACAGACAAATCAAAGTGAACATCTCCGGCACAGCGTACTACCACGATCTGGGAAAATTCATCGCTGACTTTGAAAACACGTTTCCTCACATCCGCGTGGTCAATCTCACTGTTGAGCCCCTCAATATCACAGGGCTGGGAAATGAAAAACTGTCTTTCAGAATGGACATTGTGGCTTTGGCCAAGCCGAACTCTTGATCATTATGAACCATGAAACCGTTTAAATTCAAGTTCCTATGGCTGACAGCCGTGTTGCTGCCGGCGGCGATTCTGTGGGCCGCGCCGCCGGGGGCGGCGCCGGCTGATCAACTGGCAAAAACCAACCTGCACCACTCGGTTTTCATTCTTCCGGCAAACGCCGAGGAAGGCCGCGACCCGTTTTTCCCCAAATCCAACCGCCCCTACGAAACCACCATGGCCGCCCCCACCAACAGTGTGGAAGCAACCGCGCTGACTTTGAAGGGCTTTTCCGGGACACCTGGCCACCGGCTGGTCATCATCAACAACCACACCTTTGCCGCTGGCGATGAAGGGGATGTCATCACCGAGCAAGGCCGGATTCACGTTCGTTGTGTTGAAATCAGATCCCACTCCGTGGTGATTGAAGTGAGCGGCAAGTATCACGAGTTGACTTCCCCTGACAACCCATGAAAGCTTGCACACCATCTGCTCAGAAAGAAGACACACCAAAGACATTTAAAATTGGCTTGGTATTTGCTAATGGCTTCATTCGTCATCAAACGTAAATTAATAAGTTAGAGCTGACAGAGCTAAAACAAACAAACGTTATGAAAAAACTACTAATCGCCGTTCTACTGGGTGGACTCGTTCTGCGGCAATCGGCCTTGTCCCAGACTGAGGCTGTTGGAACAAACCAGGTGCCCGCGACGGAGTCTGCCACCAACCCGCCCGCGGCTGTGGACACCGGCATGCCCAATCCATCGCCGGCCCCCGCCACGGCTACCGGCGGCAACGAAACTGCGCCTGCCACAGCGCCCGAAACCGCCACCACCCCGACGGCGGCAGTGACCAGCGAGCGACCAGCCACTCCCGCTACCAATGCGCCCGCAGTCCCGGTGTCGAGCATACCGCTCATTCAATTCCAGGACGTTCCCCTGACCACCGCCATCGAGAATTTGGCGCGGCAGGCTGGAATCAATTATCTGCTTGATCCCAAAATCGGCTACGGCCAGCCCGATCAAAACGGACAGATCAAAGTCGAACCCACCCTCTCCATTCGCTGGGAGAACATTACTGCCGAACAGGCCCTGCTGGCCTTGTTGGACAATTACGGTCTCCAGTTAGTCGAAGACAAGAAAACCCACATTGCCCGTATCACCACCAAGGACCCCATGGCGCCGCCGGCGCTCATCACCCGCGTCGTCCAGCTCAAATACTCCAGCGTCTCCAACATGACCGCAGCGGTGCAGTCGGTATTGACCGACAGGCGCAGCCGGGTGTTGCCGGACGCGCGCACCAGCCAACTGGTGGTGGTGTCCACCGACCCTGAACAGTCAGCGGTGGACACCTTGGTCGCCCAACTGGACAAGCCGACCCGGCAGGTGCTCATCGAAACCCGCCTGGTGGAAATTTCAAGTAATCCCAGCACGACCAAGGGCATTGATTGGACGAAGACACTTAGCGCGCAGAATGTCAGGTTTGGGAACAATGTTTTGGGCGGACAATCAGGACAACCATACTCGCAGACTGTCAGCGCGGTCTCAAACGGTCCACCTTTGGGAACTGTAATAACAACTACTTACGGCCCAAACAACCTGCTCCAAAGTCCAGGCCTGTTGGCGGATACCCAACATGGTTTCAATCCATCAACGTTCTTTCTCAACGCCGATGGCGTGGACGCTGTGATTTCCTTCCTGAACTCGTCGTACAACGCCCAGCAGATTTCCGTGCCCCGCGTGGTGACCCTTGACAACAGCCCGGCCGTTATCTCCGTCACCCGCGGCTATCCGGTGATCAACGTCACCGCCAGCACGGCCAACACGGCGGGCGGTTCCACCATTAACTACACCAACGTGGGCACCATTCTGGAAGTTACGCCCCGCATCTCCGCCAACGACTATATCTGGCTCAGAGTTGTCCCCCAGGTTTCCAGCTTCTTCAGCACCATGAAGCAGATCGTCGGCGGCCTGGAATACGACGCCGATGTGTTTGATTTCCGCAGCATTGATACCCAGGTGATCATCCCCAACGCGAACACGCTGGTCATGGGTGGACTCGTCACGGACAGCCCCAGCTCGACCTACACCAAGGTGCCGTTCCTCGGCGACATTCCCGTTCTTGGGTATGCATTCCGCAGTGAGTCAAAAACCACTACCAGGGGGAACCTGATCCTGTTCATCACGCCGACCATAGTCAAAGACGAGGATTTCCAACCGGCGACGGGCGACTTCCTGCGTTCCAAACCGCCCCAACCAAAATCGCCGGTGAATCCCAACTCTCTTTGGGAAGGCGCCAGGCCGTATGACTGGAGCAATCCCCAAAACACCGACCCCGATCAAAAGTTGATCAGCGAAAAATATTAGGCCTGATCAAAAATCAGGAATCCACGGCGCGTTCTTTGAACGCGCCGTTTTCCTTTTTCAGCCACTTGAGTTTTTCAATGCGATTCGCCGCAGGTAATCAAACGAAAAAATCCCCGTCGTGTGCCCATCCGCCCAGACCGGCTGGATTCCATAACCGCCCACGCCGACGATGCGAACCAGTTCAAACGCCGCTGGCGGCGGCGGTCGCTCCGGATTTTTATGGACCTTCCCCAAAACGTCCACTTCGCCCCGGCAACCCGCGCAGGGACAACACCGCCGCAGTTTTTCCAAAGGAATAAAACTCTCGCTGCCATCGTCCCATTTAATGGCCAGTTCATTCCCAATGGGCTGGAGGTCGAGCGGGCGCATCAAGGCCTTTTCAACAATCGTTCAAAGGCCGCCAGGGTTTCGGGACTGACGTGGTGTTCGATTCCTTCGGCGTCCATCTCGGACGTTTTTTCCGAAACACCGAGCGAGCGCAGGAAGGCCACCACCGTCTCATGCCGCCGCTTGGATTCCTTGGCCAGTTTGTGGCCGGTGCCGGTGAGGAAAATGGCGCGGTAAGGCTTGGTGTTGACATAACCGGCCTGTTGCAGACGCGCCAAAGTCCGGTTCACCGTCACGTGGGTCACGCCCAGCCGCCGCGCCAGGTCCACCACGCGCGCCTCACCCACCGAAGCCGAAAGGTCGGCGATAGCCTCAACGTAATCCTGGGCGATCTCCCCGGCACGGTCGCGGCGCAAACGGCGGAAGATTTCAGCCCGTTGTGCTGGCGGCCGCGGGACAGCGGCGGATTTGTTTGTTGGCGGCATAAACCGGGAACAATCAACCCCAAGCCGGCTGTTGGGTCGAGGTTTAATTTTGTAACCAAGGCTACATTTTGCGGTTGACAGGCCGCCGCCTCAATTGTATCTAAGGCTACAAATAAATGATTGCGGACCAGGGGAATTTACCAGACAAGGAGCCGGGCGATTCGATGGATCAAACCCGGCGCACGGTCGAGACGGAGCCGGGCCATCTCTCGCTCGAAGGCGTGCACGGCACGATTCCCGTGCCGCCTCCTCGCGCCGGTTTCTGGCCGCAATGGCGGGCCTTTGTCGGCCCGGCCATTCTGGTGAGCGTCGGCTACATGGACCCGGGCAACTGGGGCACCGATCTGGCGGGCGGCGCGCAGTTCAAATACGGACTGCTCTGGGTGGTCGGCCTCGCCAGCGTGATGGCCGTCTTCCTGCAGGTGATCTCGGCGCGGCTGGGC
>Ga0116112_1000953_pt1 | contig 20493 bp, 19 predicted proteins | sample June2015DPH_8_15_FD_89721 | JGI IMG/M metagenome (GOLD analysis project Ga0116112, IMG submission 89721) | Peatland microbial communities from SPRUCE experiment site at the Marcell Experimental Forest, Minnesota, USA - June2015DPH_8_150 | ecosystem: Environmental > Terrestrial > Soil > Wetlands... | reverse complement strand
TGCGCCGGTACGAGAGCGGGAGTGCCATCCCCACAGAAGTATAGCCCGCTCGAAAGCGCGGATGCCCCGAACCGGGCCCCGTTCTCCAAGCTTCCCACAAGGTGGGTGTAAAATAAACGCCGGGAGGTTCGCCATGCCCGCTAACGAACGAGAAGATCTCCTGAAGAGGCTTGACCGGGCACGTTCCCATTTGGAAGGACTGCTGGCGAAGGTGGATCCAGCCCAGGAAATATATCCCGGCTGGACCATCCGGCAGCTGCTGGCGCATATCACCGGCTGGGACGAGGACACCCTCGCCACGCTCGTCGCTCATCAAAGCGGGAAGGCGCCGGCCTTGACGGCCGTACGAGGATTCGATGAATTCAATGAGCGCACCCTCTCATCCCGGCAGGACCTCGATCTGGATCATGTGATCCAGGAATGGCACTCGACACGTGCGAAGTTGAAGGCGCTCCTCGCAGAGCTGCCCGAAGAGAAATACAGAACGACTTTGGTCGCCTCCTGGGGTGAACGAATCAGGGTGACCGAACTCATCGAGGTCTTCATCGGTCACGAAGAATATCATGCCCGCGACCTCCGGGAGTGGCTGCAGAATCCAAGCCAGCCGCTTAGGAAAAAAGGCAATTGATCGGGCTGTTGCCATGAGCATGAAATAATGGCCAAACTGATTGTCGTCGTCGGAAACTCGGGGGTCGGGAAAACCACCCTCACGCGCGCCCTGTGCAGCTGCGGGGGTTACAACCCCGGCCTGGAACAGCATATCGAGCGCCCTTTCCAGGCATCATTTAAAAATGATCACCGCACCTATGCTCTGGGGAACCAGATTGACTACCTGCTCTTACGCACCGAACAGGAAGAACTCCTCCGCGCCGGAGACCGTCCTGGCATCCAGGATGGGGGCCTGGACCTGGATTTTTACGTATTTACCCGCCTGTTCCTGCTGAAGGGCTACCTGAATGACCGGGAATTCAACCTATGCGAGCGGCTGTACACCCAGGTCCGGAGAGCCCTCCCCCTCCCTGATATCATCATCTACCTGAGCGCCCCGCTGGACCTGGTCACGGAACGCTTCGCCCGCCGGAGGCGGTCATTGGAAATCACCGAACCGAATGACCTTCCAACCATTCAAGGTTTCCTGGATGGGTGGTTAGCGGGAATTGACTCGTCCCGACTGCTGCGCGTGGACGTATCCCAGATCGATCCTGAATACCGGAATCTGATCCCCGCAGTGCTGGAACAGGTCGCCTCTCGGTTAGCAAGGCTTCCATAAAGGTTGACATTGCTAACCTGTGTCTGAAACTCCCCACCGGTTTCTGGCAAGGGAGTTCTTGGTCCATCCAGAAAAGATGGGGCTCCAGGATATTTCCCGGGTGGCACAGAAGGTTAGGGTTCCAAATCTCCCCACAGGTAATTCACCCACCATGCGTTTAAGTCCGGGACCGGGCGCTCGAAACGTAGAAGAAAACCTGACAGGTTGGCAATCCTGTCAGGTTTGGTGTTCTGGGCCGAATGGATCCCCTTCCAGGTCGGACCGACCCATTTTGAGCCTATCCTCCTGATCTTACGGTTTCGCACACTGCGGATCGGGCTCCGGTTTTGGAGTGCAGCGATACGGATCGTGCGAACCCGAACTACAGGTTTGATCTTCCAGGAGATCCAGGTGTCCGCCGAAGTAGGTATTGAACACCACGCGGAAGGTGTTCACCTGGCTGAGGGTAGGATAGAGATTCTGCTTGCCGTCGCCCGGGAAATAAATGGCAACCATGTTGGTGTTCACCCACTTCTCGATCCGCGTGGAACCGGTGTCGCTTTGGATGATAATGATCGGAGGCGTGGCTGAGATCGCCAGAATCCTGGAAACGTCATCCAAGATGCGTTTGTTGATGTAGGTTATTTCGCCGGTATATCCAGTCGTGTAGTCGTTGATATTCTCCGCATCCAGATCATCATTAAGGGTAAAGGGGTAATTCCGCTGCAGGATCTCGCCGTTCGGACCGAAGACGAAGGGATTGTGCGGGCCCATCATATGAACGAAGACGAATTTTGGCCCCGGGATGGAAGTGGCAACCTCGGGAAGTTTGTTGAGCTCGTACAGGATCCTGTTCCGATCCAAGAGGTAGGCCGCGCTGAAGAGGGTATTTTCCAAGCCGCGTGGGAATACGTGGCTATTGTAGAAAGCATCCAGAATGGTCGTTTGAAATAAGAGGGCCTCGAAAGGGGTAAGGCCGCCGAAGAGCTGGAGGCTCTGAATGTCGGTCTGCGGGGAAAGATAGACATCCGCGTCCCGGAACTCGGTGGGTCCATAACCGGATTGGAAAGAAACAAATTTGTAGCCGAGATCTTTCAAGGTCTGGCGCACGATGTTGTTATCAAGGTAGGGATCGAGATCGTCCTGGTTCGTATTCGGAGGTATAAACCTAGTGCTCAACTTATCCAGATATTGCATATTGAGCGCCGCAGCGACAGACATATTCGAAAAAACATAATTGCTCAGGCTGCAATTGACAATGTAGAAACCTTGCTGCTGGAGACCGGTCAGGAAGCTGGAATTGTCGAAGCTATAAGATTGTTTCAAGCCGTCGCTGCGCGTGTAATCTTCCGGAACAATGTAATAGATATCGGGCAGTGTTTTACCCGCGGGCGAATGGAGCTGCGAGGCAACCGAGCCGCTTCCTGCCAATTGCGCCTGCTGTAGCACGTTTAAGGAATGGACATAGAAAAAGACAATCTGGATTAACGAGAAACCCACCAGGGCGAGGCTGAGGCTGTTGAGCGAGAGGGTCCAGGCCTGGGGTGTTTTGATCTTCCTGGCGATCAACCAGAGGCCTGCGGCCAGAAGGATGACCCATAATGTGATCAGATAGCGGTTTCTGCTGATTACAATTCCGGCGATTTGCACCTGACGGATAAGGTTGTAGACATGACCATAAAGGAAGAAGAGCAACAGAGTCAACGTTGCAGCCAGGGCGCTCCTGTTCCAATCCCTGAGCACCAACCAGAATATAACTAACAAGAGGAGAGCCAGCAACAATGCGAACAGCAGCGGACGGATCGCATAGATCGGGCCGATGATCTGGCCGAGGTTGTACGCGAACAGGGCGAGTACACAGTATGCACCGAGCAAAAAAGGATACAGGATCCAGTGTTTTAAGACATTCATGGAGAACCCTCGGCTTCGTCTTTAGTTTAAAATTTATACGAAAAGAATTCAAAAAAGACGGCGACCGTTCAGTATACTTCAAGTCGGCCAGGCAAGTATGGGTGGATTTAGCCCTTCTGCTGCTTACCCGACCATTCATCACACAATCTCGTTTTCATGAAATGACTATCCAACGCACATCCATTTTGATCGATGGTGGATTCCCCGGTTCGACAAAATCGACCAGGGCGTCCGGTTTCACCAGCTGGAAACGGATGGTGGCCAGCACCGCCACGACAAGCCGCGCACGAGACCATCGGCCCGTGAAATTGGCGTGGCCTGCATCGTTTTATGTCATAATATTCCTGTCAGCCTGCCAATCCGCCCCCTGACTGGACATCATTGGGCGGCGTGGATAAGTTTACCCGGAAAATAATGAATGTTGAAGCAAGCTAATGCATTGATGTTTCCTTTTGTTTTCAAGTCTCAAAACCATCTAACCCATAGGGGATCTTCCGAGCAGTGGAGCAGCCATGAAGCTAAAATATATTACTGATTCCAATAAAGGGGTCACCTTCCTCGCCATTTTAATCTTGATGGCCATCTATCACCAGTGGCAGAACCCTACCGCCTGGGTTTACCTGGCACTCCACGGGACATACGGGATCCTGTGGGTGCTCAAGAGCCGGATATTTCCGGACGCCGCCTGGGAGAATCGCGCCCCCATCTGGTACGGATTAATCGCCTGGCTCGGGCTGATGCTCTATTGGATCCCCGCCTGGTTGCTGATGGCACGCGGCGTGCAGGCTCCGCCCTGGTTTCTGGGCCTGTGCATCTTCCTGTATATTTTCGGGATCTTCTTCCACTTTACTTCGGATATGCAGAAGTACACCTCCCTGAAGCTGCAGCCAAATACTCTCATCGTGGACGGCATGATGGCCCTCTCGCGCAATATCAATTTCTTCGGGGAGTTCCTGACTTATATGAGCTTCGCGCTCCTGGCGATGACTTTTTGGGCGTTCCTGCCCCTCGGGATCTGGTTTGTCTTCTACTGGATTCCGCGGATGCGTCGCAAGGAGCGTACCCTGGCAAGCCTGCCTGGTTTCGAGGCGTATCGGAAGAAGACCAAAGCCTTTTTCCCCTACCTTTTCTAGGTGGACCAGATGCCCAGTCTCGGCAGCCGTGTGGCGAAAGCCTTGCTCCGACGCCAGATGCCTTCCTGGCTGGAGGGCGATCGCCCCATTTCTGAATCGCGGGCCAGGATCAATGCCCTGGCCGAAAGGTGGATTCATCCGCCGAAGGGAATCGTCGTCCGGCCGGTGCTGGCGGGAGGCGTCCCCTCCGAATGGCTCGAGAGGGTGGAGGGCAGACCCTCCCGGGTGATCCTCTATCTGCATGGAGGCGGGTACACGATCTGCTCTCCGGCCACCCACCGCGGGCTGGCCGGCCGGATCGCCCTGTCTGCCGGCGCACGGTTGCTCTCGATCGACTACCGCCTCGCCCCGGAGCACCCCTACCCGGCTGCCCTGGAGGATGCCCTGGCCACTTACCAATGGATGCTCGCACAAGGGGCCCGCCCGGACCGCATTGCCATGGGCGGCGACTCGGCCGGTGGAGGCTTGACCCTGGCGGCGTCGGTCAGCCTCAAGGCAGCAGGCCTGCCGCTCCCGGCAGCGCTTTTCTTGATTTCCCCCTGGACCGATCTGACCTTTTCCGGCGAGTCGCACCGGACGTTGAAAAAGATCGACCCGATTTTCCAGGGTGAGGGCGGTGCCTCGTTCGGGCCGGCCTATACCGGCCAATTTGATCCGGCACTTCCCCTGATCTCGCCGCTCTTTGCCGACCTACGCGGTCTCCCCCCCACGCTGATCCAGGTGGGCAGCGATGAGATCCTGCTTTCCGATTCCACCCGACTCGAGGAAAAAATGGAAGCGGAAGGTGTGCATGTCGACCTGCAGATCTGGGAGGGCATGTGGCATGTCTTCCAGGCCTTTGCGCCCTGGCTCCCAGAAAGCCGGCATGCTGTGAACCGGATCGGAAGGTTTATGCGGACCCAGATTGGTGAGGAGGCTTGATGAGCGCTTATGTGATCGTCGATATCGATGTGGTAGACCCCGAGGGGTATGAAGAGTATAAAAAACTAGCCTCCGCCGCGGTGAACCTTTATGGCGGACGCTATCTGGCGCGCGGGGGCCGGAATGAAACTCTGGAGGGTGAATGGCATGCCCGGCGGCTCGTCCTCCTGGAATTCCAAAGCCTGGAAAGGGCCAAGGCCTGGGTCAACTCCCCCGAATATGCCCCCGCCCGCGCCATCCGGCAGAAAACCGCGCACACGAATATGGTCGTGGTCGAAGGTGCTTAAGCCGAGTCGTCAGAGGACACAGCTATCAACCGGACATGCCTCCCCAGACCTTCCCGGCCGGGATGATGGCATGATCCGGGACATCGGCATAGATCACCGCACTGTTTCCGACACGTACCCCCGATCCGATCCGCACACCGATCGAGGTGGTCACGCCCATCCCGACCAGCGTTTTCTCCCCAACCCTGACCTGACCGGCCAGCAGCGCACCGGGGGCAATATGGCTGTAAGGCCCCACCTCACAATCGTGTGAAACGACCGCATGGGTGTTAACCATGCAGTCCGGGTGCAGGACAGCCGCCGAACCAATATAGGCGTTGGCGAAAATCTGCGCGCCCGCTGCCACCTTGGCGCTCGGTTCCAGAGTCGCCCGCGGATGAACCAGGCTGGGACAGGAAAAACCCGCCCTTTCCAGCAGATTAAAGATCCCGACCCGGATGTTGATGTCGATGATCCCCCCGACGCCGTTGGCAGCCAGCCGGACACCCTGCTCGAAAAGAGACGGTAGGATCGCGCGCGTACCCAACACCGGGATGCCCAGGACGGTTGTCCCCGCCACGATTTGATCATCGACGATACCCGCGATCGTATAGACCTGCAGTTGCAGGACCAGATCCAGGATGGTCTTGGCATGACCGCCACCCCCATAGATCAAGATCAGCGGTTTCTCGGAGCGCGGCAGACTGACCGGGAGCGTTTGGCTGGATCCGACTGTCTCCCGGATGACCTGTTCAGTCACCAAACGGTCCGTTGGCAGGCTACCAAGGTCAACGCCGAGCCGGGCAGCCAGCTCGCGCGCCGGCCGGGTGAGGCGCGGGCCCACCGACCCTGCGGAGGGGGGTGTACCCTCCCCTTTTGCAGTGAGTGGATCGTTGGCGCTCTCCGCCAGAACTGCCAGTCTGCCGCCGACGGACAGCGTATCACCTTCCTTTGCCAGCACGCGGATAATTCCAGCTCGGGGAGCATCCACTTCCGCGGCTGCCTTGGTTGTCTCCAAAGTAAAGAGCAGGGTTCCCTTCTCGACCGCCTGGCCGTCCGAGACATGGATGTGGACCAGGCGCGCCTCCGGTTCATTGGCATTCAGCAGGGGTACGAGGATCTCAGCGAGGATCATAGCTGCACCTTACCTGGGTCAAAGCCATCATGAGACCAGTGATACTGCCGCACGGGTCACCGCCTCATGGGAAGGCAGGATTGCATCCTCGAGGGATTTCGCATTGGCGATCGGCAGGTCGAGGGCTGCGACCCGCCTGACCTTGAGATCCGAAATGCCTGCCTCGACCGCCCGGGCGGCAAGCTCTGCTCCCCAGCCCATGGTCAGGCTGCCTTCCTCAACGGTCAGCAAACGGTGGGTCCTTGCCAAAGAATCCAGCAGCGGTTTGATTTCGAAGGGGCTGAGTTGGGAGAACAGGACCAGCTCGGTGAAGATCTCTCTTTCGTACAGCAGGTCAAGAGCGGCTTGCCTGGCAAGCTCAAAGTTGTAACCATAACAAGCCAGGGTCAGGGAAGCCGGCTGGTGGCCTTTGGGAAGAACCATAAAAACGGGGTACTGCTCGCCGATCTGCTCAAACTGAAAATCGGTCAGCTCCCCTTGATCGGGCTCCAACAGGGGACGTGTATAAAGCAGTTTGTGTTCGATAAAGAGCACCGGATCATCTTCCGCGATCGCCGTTTGGAGCAAAGAGGCTGGATCTCCGAGGGTGTTGGGAGCCACCAGGCGCAGCCCCGGTACTCCCAAGAACATCTTTTCCAGAGATTGGGAATGGGTCGGCCCATAGCCGCGACGGCCGCCCATCGGTGTGCGCACCACCAGCGGCACCCTCACCAGGTCGTTGTAGATCCAGCGGAATTTGGCCGCGTGGTTGACCAGCTGATCTGCGGCCAGGGCGACAAAATCCCCGAACATGATCTCAACAACGGGACGAAGGCCACGCAACGCCATGCCGGTGGCGACCCCCACGATGGCGGCTTCTGAAATCGGGGTCGTCAGGACGCGACCGGGGAATTGGCTGCTCAAGCCGCGCGTGACCTTAAAGGCCCCTCCATACGGGTCGAGGATGTCCTCCCCAAGCAGGTAGACGCTTTCATCGGAGTGCATGGCCTGCAGCAGGGCGGTGTTCAATCGGTCAAGGACGAGGACCATTGGGCTCCAGGCTCGGTAAAGGGTCGGCATCGGCCCTGGTGAAGGCATCGTCGATGCGGGCGTTGACCTCGGCATCCGCCTGCGTCCGTTCAGCCTCTGTGAGGCGGACCGCATGGATCTTCAGCGGATCCCTCTCGCGGGCACGCGCGATCTCGGCCGGATCGCGCACATCATCACCCTTGCTGTGGGCCGCGAAGCGATAGGTGTGCAGGATCAAGCCGCCGGGGCCTTTTCCGGCGCGTACGTAATCCAGGGCTTCCTGAGCCACGGCATGTACTTCCAGCACATCTGTCGTATCCCGCTCCCAGGCCGGGATGCCAAACCCGGCAAAGCGGCCCGCGATCGACCCCGCTACCGCGAGCTCAATGGGCGTGGTCTGCGCATAACGGTTGTTTTCGACAACAAATACGACAGGCAACTTCCACAGCGCTGCAATATTCAGACTCTCGTAGAAGACGCCCTCACCTAGCGTCCCGTCCCCGGCAAAGACGAGCACGACCTGGCCGCTCGAGCGATTCTTCTCCGCTACGGCCATACCGGCCGCCACAGGCAGGATTCCACCCTGGATGCCACTCGAATAGAAATTGCGCCAGTGGATATGCTGGCTGCCACCTCGTCCGCCAACCAGGCCGGTGCTCTTGCCCATCAATTCCGCGGCCAGCCGATAGGGATCCCCGCCGTAGGCCAGGAAGTGGCCGTGACAGCGGTGGTTGCTGAAAACGACATCCTCACCGTCCGTGGCCGAGAAAATGCCCGCTGCGTCTGCCTCCTGACCGATATAAACATGGGTCGTCCCCACCAATTTGCCGGTCGAGAACTCGGTCATCAGCCGTTCCTCAAACCGTCGGATAAGCAGCATGGTGCTATAAAGAGTGAAGGCATTCATCATATCGAGTCGATTATAACGCACCGGATGTGCAGCGGATCGAAATATAGCGTCTTTTTTTCTACACGAATTAATTCGGACTATCCCTGGAAAGTTTGATTAACACCATCATGGTATAATCGCCAATCGTATGAGCCCAGAAACCGCATCTTCCCCGACCAAAATTTGTCCGACCTGTGGGACGCGGCTGGCCGAAAATGCCACCCGCTGCGTGGTCTGCGGCAGCGAATTCAGCCCGACACCCCAAACCAAGTCGCAGAAAGCTGTTCAGGGTACGCGCATGCCGGAACTAACCCTGAGCTTGCCGGCTGCCATGGGTCTGCTGGCCGTCTTTGTGGTGATCGGTGCCATCACGCTTTACTTTGCTCTGCAGTTTACGCACCGGATCGCCTCCCCTACACCCAACGCTTCCGTCACACCCACAGTTACGCCATCCCCCACTCCGACCGACACCCTCATTCCGAGCGACACGCCCACCTATACCCCCCTGCCACCAAAACCCTATACCGTTCAAAGCGGCGATACCTGCATCAGCATCGCGGCGCTCTTCAAAGTTTCCCCAACCGATATCATCCAGAATAACAACCTGAACTCCTCCTGCACCGATCTGGTTGTCGGTCAGGTGCTCCAAATCCCCCAGCCTACACCGACACCACTACCGGCCGCGACCCCAACCCTGGAATCGGGGGCAGCCACACTCGCAGCCTGCAATACAGTGCCCTATACCGTCCAGGCCAATGACACCCTGAGCAGCATCTCGACCAACTACAATGTTCCGATGGAAGCCATTCAGGAATTCAATGGATTGACCTCGGACCAGGTCTTCACCGGTACCACTCTAAACATTCCACTTTGCATGAGGGCGGCCACACCCGGGCCATCCCCGACCCCAACAGCACCGCCGCCTTACCCGGCACCCAACCTGCTCCTGCCTGCTCAGGGTACGGCCTTCACCCTAGCAAATGACACGATCACCCTCCAGTGGTCTTCAATCGGAACCCTGCGCGATAATGAGCGCTACTATGTGGTGGTTGAAGATGTCACCTCTGGAACAGGCAGAAAGTGGACCGATTATGTGACCGATACGAAAGACGTGGTCCCGGTCACCTTCCGCCCACAAGACAACCTGGCGCACGCCATGACCTGGACGGTAGTGACCGTCCGTCAGACGGGCACTGACGATCAAGGGAATCCCATTTACACAAACGCCGGCGCGACCAGCGATATCCGGATCTTCACCTGGAGCGGACTGGTGGCCGGCGCGACCGCGACACCGTAAGGAACCCCAAATCGATCCGTTCATTCTCCTTCCCGCCGGACCAGCCAGGCGGGAAATTTTTACGCGGCTGCCTCATGGTATGATTGCTTCATGAACCGAACCAACCGGTTGAAGAACATCCGCAGTTACAATCGTCGAGCCTGGGACCATCAGGCAGAACTGGGTAACCCGTGGACGATCCCGGTGGAACCGCAGGTAATTGCCGCTGCCCGAAGAGGGATCTTCTCGATCCTGTTGACCGAGCAGAAGGCAGTGCCGCGCGCATGGTTTCCACCTCTGGCGGGACTCAATGTGCTTTGCCTTGCCTGCGGTGGGGGCCAACAGGGACCCGTCCTGGCTGCTGCGGGAGCACGTGTCACCGTGCTAGACAACTCCCCGCGTCAGCTGGAACGCGATCGACTAGTTGCCAAACGGGAGGGGCTTAGCCTAAAGACCATTGAAGGCGACATGCGCAAGCTCTCAGCTTTTGAGGACCAAAGCTTTGACCTGATCTTCCACCCGGTGTCCAACGTCTTCATCCCGAACATTCTACCCGTGTGGAAGGAAGCGTACCGCGTCCTGCGTCCATCCGGCATCCTGATGGCAGGATTTATGAACCCGGTCTATTATCTATTCGGCACCCAAGAAGAGGAACAGACCGCCCTGGTGGTGAAGTTCTCGATCCCCTATTCCGATCCGGAAAGCCTTACCGCGGAAGAGCTTCAGGTGTGCGCGTTGGATGGCATCCCGCTGGAGTTTGGCCACACGCTCACCGATCAAATTGGCGGTCAGCTGGAGGCAGGCCTCAGGCTGACCGGTTTTTATGAGGACACCATGCCGGAATCCCCGCTCAGTAAATACACTTCTATCTACATTGCCACCCGTGCCATTAAACCAGCTTCCGAATCCTAACCAATCGATCCGTACCGAAAGGCCAGTACCTGCAGCGAGGAGAAATCGCTGTCGTCCGCAGCGTAGCGCTCCTTGCGCGCAGATAATGGCGGCGTCCAAACACGATCGATTGATACGGGAACAATTCATCATGGATCAGCGGTCGTGCCAGACTTGACACCCTGGAGTGGCAGAATATAATTACCTATCTTGGACGAGTAATTACTCGATTTACGAACAATCATTCGGATTAAGTACCCCCCATTTCCTAAATATCAACTGCCGGATGTCGAGGAGGAAATATGGTCAATCAAGCTCTCCCGATTGAGGAAACCCGGCGTGAACGCCGCATCCAGCGCCAACGCAAGGCCATCATGGACGCGGCTGCCGGCCTGTTCGCCAGCAAGGGATACCTGGCGACGACTACCAAAGACATCGCCCAATCCGTGGATGTCGGTGAGAGCACGCTGTACGGCTACTTTTCCAGCAAGCAGGAGGTGCTGGAGGCGATTCTCAAGCAACAAGCAGAGATGGTCGATTCCGTACTGGACCATATGAACGAGCTAAAAGGTCGCGAATCATTTGTGGATATGGTGGATTTGTTGTTGGAAAAATTACTTTCCACCCTCGTGTATACGCGGGTGGTTATCGCGGAAGCCTGGATTGATGATGAAGTCCTCAAGGATTTTGTGCTCACCCGCTGGCAGCCCATTCTTAAGATCCTTCAAAACTTTATCTCCGAAAAAATATCTGCTGGCTCGCTACGTCTGATCGATTCGTCTCTGGGGGCACGTATGATGGTGGCCGTATTTGTGGGCGCGACATTGCCGATGCTGCGCGGCATTGAACCACCGCCCTCCCCACAACAGCGCCGGACTCTGGCGGAGACCATCGTTGATCTCCTGTTCGACGGACTCGCCATTCAAAATGGTTGAAGATCAACATGCTTCAGCGCATTCTCGCCATCATCCAAAAGGAATTCTCGCAGGCCCTGCGTGACCGCGTAACCCTGGGTATCATGCTCTCGATGCCCCTCCTCCAACTGATCCTCTTCGGCTACGCGATCAACACCAATGTGCGCAATATTGCGACGGTGGTCGCCGACCAGAGCCAGGACCAGGCCAGCCGGGATTACCTCAATGCCATGGTCAATTCCGGCTACTTCGACATCGTCGAGACGGCCGTGGACCAGAACGGCGTGATCCGCGCCATCGACGCCGGTCAGGCCCGGGTCGGTATCGTGATTCCCCCGGATTTCGCCACAGACATCCAGCGCAGTGACGCCCAGGTCCTGGTCCTGGTCGATGGGTCCGATTTCTTCACCTCCCAGTCTGCCAATGCCTATGCCACAATCATCGGCCAAGAATATGCGATCCAGATTGTCATGGACAGGATCACCTCAGGGGGTGCGGCTGCAACCGCCAACACCCTGCCGGCATTAAATGCGCTGGTCCGGGTCCTTTACAACCCAGACATGAAGGATCTGTGGTTCATCATCCCGGGGATGGCGGCCATGTTGCTGCAAACCCAATCCCTGATCCTGACCGCAGCTGCAGTGGTCCGGGAACGCGAGGCCGGGACCATCGAGCAAATCCTGGTGACGCCGATACGCCCGATCGAGCTGATGATCGGCAAGATCGTCCCGTATGTCTTCATTGCCATGCTGAACATGCTCACGGTGATCGCCATCGGTGTATTCTGGTTCGGGGTACCCTTCCAAGGGAGCTTCTGGCTCTTCATCAGCCTCTCCTTCCTTTACGTCTTCAGCGGATTGGGGCTGGGACTGCTGGTTTCATCCATCTCGCAAAACCAGCGCCAGGCCCAGCAGTTGATCATGCTGTTCATGATGGTCAGTCTGTTGCTGGGCGGTTTCATCTTTCCGCGCTATACCATGCCGCCCCTGGTGCGGGCAATCGGCAACCTGTTCCCCATGACCTATTTTGTGCCCATCTCGCGAGGCATCATCACGAAAGGAATCGGTATATCCGTCCTGTCGAGCCAGGTCCTGTCCCTGGCGGTCTACATCCTGGTCGTGATGTTCCTGGCCGCGCTGACCTTCCGTAAAAGGCTGGATTGACCGTGGAATTCTCCTTTCAGCGCTTGCGGGCCCTTTTGTATAAAGAGATTGTGCAGATCCTGAGGGATCGCCGCACGCTTATTCTCTTCTTCCTACTACCGCTGATCGAGCTGTTCCTGTTTGCCTACGCAGTCTCCCTGACCGTCACCCACCTGCCTACCGCGGTGGTCGACCAGAGCCTGGATTCCCGCAGCCGAGACTTTATCTATGCCCTGACAAACTCGGGGAATTTCGATGTCACCCTTACCTTGCAGAATGAGCAGCAGGTGCTGCAGGCCATCGACAACGGCACGGTCAAAGCCGGTATCGTGATTCCTCCCGATTTCGCCGGGAAGGTGCTGCGCGGGGAGGGCAGCGTCCTGATCCTGTTGGACGGTTCAGACTCCTTCAGTGTCGAGTCGGGCTACAGCGCCGCCTCGAGCATCGCCCAGAAATATTCCCTGGACCTGACGGCCGAGAGTGTGCAGGCGGGCGGGTCAGCCTTTACGGGTTCCAGCAGCGGGCTGCCGATCACGACTATCACACGCGTCCTTTACAATCCCGACATTAAGGATCTGGTCTTCATTCTGCCCGGGCTGATCGCCTTGATCATGCAGATCATCGTCGTCACCCACGCCGCCCTCTCGCTGGTCCGGGAACGCGAAGCCGGAACCCAGGAACAGTTACTCGCCACACCTGCCCGCCCGTTCGAGATGGTCATCGCCAAGCTGGTTCCCGGCATGCTGGTGGCGATCGTGGACATGGGTGTCATTCTGGTTATCGGTATTTTCTGGTTCCAGGTGCCATTCCAGGGCAACATCGGTCTCCTAGCAGTGCTGTCCGTGCTCTTCATTATCTCCGGAATGGGCTTGGGCTTGGTCATCTCAGCCGTGGCGAAGAGCCAGCGTCAGGCGCAGCAGCTGACCAGCGTGATCCAGATGCTCGCCATGCTGCTGACCGGTTTTCTTTACCCGCGCACCACCATGCCGCTTTGGACCCAGTTGATCGGTGACCTGATCCCGCTGACTTATTTTGTGCGCATCATCCGGGGGATCATGACCAAGGGGGTGAGCCTGTCGTTCGTATGGACGGACACCCTTACCCTGGTCCTGTACGCCGGCATTGTACTCGTCCTCGCCGCAGCCATGTCAAAGAAGAGGCTGGATTGACTCCCATGGAGAACGAATTTGCCATCTCGGCCGAGGGTCTTGTCAAGCGCTTCAAGGGACGCGCGGGGCCCATCACCGTGCTTGATGGCATCACCCTGCAGGTGAAACGCGGCGAGACCTTCGGCCTGATCGGCCCGGATGGGGCAGGCAAGAGCACGACCACCCGGGTCATCCTGGGATTGCTCAGGCGGGACGAGGGCCGGAGCAGCGTCCTAGGCTACGACTCGATGCGCGATGTATACGCGATTCGCAGCCGGAGCGGGTATATCGCCCAGCAGTTCGCCCTGCCGGCTGATTTGACCGTGATGGAAAACATGCGCTTCTTCGCCGACCTGCACGGGCTCCCCGCCAAGCAGCAGAAGAGCAGCATTGCCGACCTGCTCAAGCTGGCTGGGCTGACCGAGTTTACTTCCCGCCCGGCTGGCCGCCTCTCGGGCGGGATGAAGAAAAAACTGGCCCTGGCCTGCAGCCTGGTCCATGAACCGCAGGTGGTCCTGCTGGATGAGCCAACCCTGGGAGTCGACCCCGTCAGCCGGCGCGAGTTCTGGAACCTGCTCGGGAACCTACGGGCGGAAAAGGGCACGACCATTTTCGTCTGCACACCCTATATGGACGAAGCCGAGCGTTGCAACCAGGTCGGCCTGATCTACAAAGGTCGCCTGATCGCCCGGGATACGCCCGCCGGGATCAAGAAGCAGGTCCCTGGCCGGCTGTTGGAGTTCAAACCTGTCCAGTTCGAGGCGGCCCACAAACTGGTGGCCGGTATGCCGGGGATTCTTCAAGTTCAGACTTATGGAGCGATGCTGCATCCCTTCGTCGACGACCTCGAAGTACGTCAGAAAGAAATCGAACAGGCCATGGCCGCCCAGGGGATCACCTGGAGCGGCATGCGAGCCATCGAGCCGCGTATGGAAGAGGCCTTCATCAACCTGGTCACGCAGCAGGAAAAGGTCGAAAATGCCTGAAGCACACCCTGCAGCTTCGGAGGCGGTAGAGCCGGTCGGAGCTGATCCGGTCTTCGCAGAAAACCTGACCAAACGCTTCGGCAATTTCACCGCGGTCGACAGAGTCAGTTTCCGCATTCACCCGGGAGAGGTCTTCGGCTGGCTGGGACCGAACGGGGCGGGAAAGACCACCACGATCCGGATCCTCCTGGGGTTAATCCGCCCCAGCGAGGGCAGGTTGGGTGTCCTGGGATTCGACCCGGTGACACAGACAAAGACCATGCAGGCACATGTCGGCTACATGTCCCAGCTGTTCACCCTTTATAATGACCTGACCGCCATCGAAAATATCCGTTTTTACGGCCGGGTTTACGGGCTGGGGCGGGAGCAGCTCGCCCGGCGCCAGCAGGAAATCATCCAGATGGCCGGGCTGGAAGGCCGGGAGGATGCCCTGACCGCAAATCTTTCCGGCGGCTGGAAGCAGCGCCTGGCCCTGGGCTGCGCCATCGTTCACAACCCCAGGGTCGTATTCCTGGACGAACCGACCGCCGGCGTGGACCCGATCAGCCGGCGCGAGTTCTGGGGCCTGATCTACGCTATGGCGAAAAAAGGCACCACGATCCTGGTGACCACCCATTATATGGATGAAGCGGAGCTTTGCCAGCGCGTGGGCTTCATCAACCAGGGGCGCCTGGCCGCGGTCGGAACGCCCGACGAGCTCAAACAAACCCGGATGCGGGGGCAGGTATTGGAAATCGAAACGTCCGAGCCGGACCGTGCCATGCGGGTTCTGAAGGAGGCGCAAGCCAAGAAGAGCCTGCCCCTGGAAGAAGTCGCGCTTTACGGGGCCCAAATCCATGTCGTCGTGCCGGGTGCCGAGGAATACCGCCAACCGGTCAGGGAGGTGCTGGCGGCCGAAAACATCCCGGTGAGCCACCTGGAATGGATCGTACCCACCCTGGAGGACGTTTTTATTTCGACGATCCGGGAGACAGCCGGTCAGGGATGAAAGGTGGGACCAAAAAGGAATCAAGGGCGGGACCCAATGGTCCCGCCCTTGATAATTTTATGGATTAACATCCAAGCAGCAGGGCCGGCCCGCGCTCAGCCCTTCACCGTCTCTTCCAGCATCCTGGTCGTCACCGATTTCGGCCGCTCGATCGGCTGGCCGAGGGCGCGCGCCCAGACCAGGTTGGCAGTCACCCCCAGGGCACGGCCGACGCCAAACAGGACCGTGTAGAAGTCAAATTCATGGAGCCCATAATAGAATTGGAGAATGCCGCTGATGGCATCCACGTTCGGGGCTGGATTCTTGGCTTTGCCCTGTTCCTTCAGCACTTGCGGTACCACATCATAGACCATCTCCGCCAGGCGGATCAGGGTATCCTCAGGAAAATGTTTTTTCGCAAATTCCAGCTGAGCTGTGAAGCGCGGGTCCGTCACCCTCAGGACAGCATGACCGTAACCGGGAATGACCTTGCCGGAGTTGAGCGTATCCCAGGTAAATCGATACAATTCGTCCCGGCTGGGAACGCCGCCAAACCGATCGCGGACCTCGATCAGCCAGCCCAGGCATTCCTGGTTGGCCAGCCCGTGGAGCGGTCCGGCCAGGCCGTTGAGACCAGCCGAGAAGGCAAAATAGACATCCGAGAGCGCTGATCCGACCAGGTGGGTGGCGTGTGCAGAGACATTCCCCGATTCATGGTCTGAGTGCAAGATGAAATACAGCCGGGCCAGGTCTGCATATCCCGGGTCTTTGACCGCCAGCATGCGGGCGAAATTGGCCCCGTAGTCCTTTTTGACATCATACCTGGGTGTCTTGCCATCGCCGTACTTAAGGCGGTAAATAAAGGCGGCGATGACAGGCAGCCTGGCGGTTAGGTTGAGCGCGTCCTCCAGGGTCGGTTCCCAGTAGGCATCCTTCTTCAGGCCGGAGTGATACGCCTTGGCAAATTCGGAACCGTTCTCGAGCGCCAAAACCGCCTGAGAGAAGAGCACCATCGGGTGCGTGGCCTTGGGCATGGAGTTCACCATGTCAAAAACGTATGCTGGAACTTTCGCTCGCCGGGCCCACTCGGCCTCGACTTCCTGGGCCTGGGATTTGCTGGGAACACTTCCAACCAGCAGCAGGTGATACAGGCCGCCAACGTAAGGGATCTCAGCCCCCTCCGGTTTGGGTAGATTCCTCAGGACTTCCGGAATGGACAAGCCGCGGAAGCGTATGCCTTCCGCTGGGTCAACATAGGAGATGTCGCTTACCATGCTCTTGATATCCCTCATCCCCCCATATACCTGGCCGATAGTGACCTGGTCGATAACCGTCTCGCCTCGATCCTTGATCAGGGTCTTGACCCGTTCGCGCCATTCAGGCAACTGAGCAGCAATCGCATCGTGTAGAATCACGTCTTCCTCCATTCTGTCGGGGTTGACCCAGAAATATTAAATCTTAACCAGCGACTGCAGCACGCCGATGCTTTCCTTCACGGCAGCTGCGGACTTTTCCAGAGAAGCTTTTTCCTGGGCATCCAAGCTGTATTCGATCACCTTCTCGACCCCGCCTCCTCCCAGCTGGACCGGCACACCGAAGAACATATCCTTGAGTCCGTACTCGCCTTCCATGTAGGCCGAGGCGGGGACGATCAAATGCCGATCCTTCAGGATGGCTTCCACCATCTGAGTGACCGCCACAGCCGGTGCATAGTAGGCTGAACCGGTCTTGAGCAAGTTGACGATCTCCCCCCCGCCTTTCCGGGTCCGGCTGACGATCGCCTCCAACTTGTCGGCGGGCAGGTATTCGCGCAGGGGCACACCGGCGATGTTCGAGTGGCGGGTCAAGGGGACCATTTCGTCCCCATGACCGCCTAGCACATAACAGCCGATATTCTCCACGCTGACGCCGGTCTCCAATGCCACAAAGGCCCGCATGCGGGCCGAGTCCAGGATGCCTGCCTGTCCCACTATGCGCTCGCGCGGCAGTTTGCCGACCTTCATCGCCAAGTAGGCCATTGTGTCCAGCGGGTTGGTTAAAACGAGAATGAAAGCATCCGGGGAATGTTTAAGGGCCTGACGGGTGGCATCGCCGACAATCTTGGCATTGGTGGTCAGCAGGTCCTCCCGGCTCATGCCGGGCTTACGCGGGATGCCGGCGGTGATCACCACGATATCCGACCCCTTGGTTGCAGAAAAATCGTTGCTGCCAACCACCGACACGTCCTTGTTGACCACTGGCAGCGCCTCGAGCAGGTCAAGCGCCTTGCCCTGTGGCATGCCTTCGACGACGTCTACCAGGACCAGGTCTGCAATCTCGCGCTCGGCTAGCCAGTGCGCGGTGGTGGAGCCGGTCATGCCGGCACCGATGATCGAAACTTTCGCTGTCATGGTTCCTCCCAAGGCATAGAATGGCCGATTTATACTACGGGTTGAACTTCTTTGGTAGTGGGAGCTGGGCCTCACCTTCTGAAAAGGTCCTGCCCGTATTTCAATCGTGAACTGCTTCCCGGGTCATTTCCTCAAGGAATTTGACCGCCTCCATCGCAGCCGCTGCACCCATCCCCGCTGAAGTGACAACCTGACGAAAATGGGAATCGGCAACCTCACCGGCCGCAAACACACCCGGGACGCTGGTCCGCATGCGATCGTCGACCACGATGTAGCCGTTCTCCATTTCCAGCTGACCCGTGAACATCTGGGTGTTGGGTGTGTGGCCAATGAAGATGAAGACCCCGTCGGTCGGGAAGAGACTTTCCTCCCCGGTCTGAAGGTTCTTGAGTCTGGCCGCTTCGACCTTGTCCTTGCCCACAACCTCGGTTAAGACGGTGTTCCAGATGAAACTGATCTTGGGATTATTATTTGCCCGAGCCTGCAGGAGCGGCCCGGCGCGCAGGCTCTCGCGGCGGTGGACGATGGTCACGGACGTGGCGTAGCGGGTCAAGAAAAGGCCCTCCTCAACGGCACTGTCGCCACCACCCACCACAACCACTTTCCGATCTTTGAAAAAAGCACCATCGCAAGTGGCACAGTAGGAGATGCCCATCCCGGTCATTTCCACTTCCCCGGGTATTCCCAGGTGATTCGGACGCGCTCCGGTGGTGACGATCAAGGTCTCGGCAAGGTAAATATGGTTGTCCGTGGTCACTTTGAACGGACGGGTGGACAAGTCGATGGCCAGGGCGCTGTCGAATTCAACCTTCGCCCCAAAGCGTTCGGCTTGTTTCTGGAAGAGCTCGCCTAGCTGCGCGCCGCCGACACCTTCCGGGAAGCCGGGATAGTTCTCGATGGTATACGTCAGGGCCACCTGACCGCCCAAGTCGGTGCCGGTCAGCACCACGGGAGCCAGTTCGGCGCGAGCCGCGTAGAGGGCCGCCGTCCAACCCGCCGGCCCGGAGCCGAGGATCAGCGTTTTGACGGGTTCAGGTTCCACCCCAGGTGCAGTTCCGATTGGTTTGACCATGGTTTCCTTCGAAAATGAGGGTATGTCCATATTATCAGATGCTATATACTCAAAAAAGTTGCACGCCTGGCTGTGCCAGATGGTCAGGTATCATTTTCTGGCAGGTCTTCAGGCTTTGACCGCCTGGTCGGTGATGGCCAACGCCCGATCTAGCACCTTGAATCCCTCCTTCAACTGCTCCTCGGTGATGATCAAGGGCGGTATGATCAAGACGGTGTGCCAGTGTGTGTATACGTATAGTCCGTGATCGAGGCAATATTTGCTGAATGCCGCCATCTCGGGGGAGGTTCCGTTCCAGGGGGTCATCGGCTCCTTGGTCTTTCGGTTTTTGACCAGCTCGATGACGCCGAACAGGCCAATGTTACGAACCTCTCCCACCGAGGGGTGGGTCTCTCCAAGGTCCGCCAGCAGGTTGTGCAGCACGGGGCCCATCTGCGCTGCATGCTCGACAAGATGGTCCTCCTGCATGACCCCGATATTAGCAATCGCGGCCGCCAGGGAAATTGGGTGGGAGGTGTAGGTCAGTCCGCTTTCGAATTTGACCACATCGAAAGCGGCGGCGACCTCCGGCTTCATGGCGACCGCACCGAGCGGAGCATAGGCCGAGGTCAGCCCCTTGGCCATGGTCATGATGTCGGGGATGACCTTCCAATGATCGACCGCGAACCACGCCCCGGTCCGGCCGAAACCACTCATCACCTCGTCGGCGATCATGAGCATGCCGTACCGGTCGCACAAGCTTCGGACGCCCTGCAGGTATCCTTTCGGTGGGACGATGACTCCATTCGTCCCCGTGACGGATTCGATCAGGACGGCGGCAATCGTTCCTGACCCCTCATAACGGATCACCTCTTCCAGGTGGTTCAGGTAATCCTGGCAAAATTCCGCCTCTGAAATATCCGGCGCGGTGCGGTGAAAGGTCGAGCGATAGCGGTAGGGATCCAGGAAGTGAACCACCCCCGGCATGAGCATCGGCTCCCAGGCTGTGCGGCGTGGATCGCCGCTCAGGGCCATGGCGCCGGCAGTTGCACCGTGATAGGACCGGTAGCGGCATAGGATTTTGGTGCGGCCGGTCCTGACGCGCGCCAGTTTGACGGCGTTCTCATTGGCATCCGCTCCGCCAAGCGTGAAGAGGACCTTGGTCAGTTTTCCTCCCGGGGATACCTCCGCGACCAGCTTGCTTGCCAGGGCGCGG
>Ga0116112_1000946_pt1 | contig 20587 bp, 15 predicted proteins | sample June2015DPH_8_15_FD_89721 | JGI IMG/M metagenome (GOLD analysis project Ga0116112, IMG submission 89721) | Peatland microbial communities from SPRUCE experiment site at the Marcell Experimental Forest, Minnesota, USA - June2015DPH_8_150 | ecosystem: Environmental > Terrestrial > Soil > Wetlands... | reverse complement strand
TGAGGACAAGGTTTCCGACACCATCGAGATCAACCTGAGCATTGCCGGCGCATCGCCGAAATAGCTGAAAATTCCACGGGGTGCCGGGTTGAAGCTTGGAGCGCGTCACGGAACAATGCTTTCAGCCCGCCTTCGCCTTCGCGCTTCCGTCTTCGCAAAAGCTTCGACGCGACCGGCCGGCGCGGCAGCCCCGAAAGCTTTCGGGGCTGGCGGAGAGAGGGGGATTCGAACCCCCGATACGGCTTTTGACCGTATAACGGTTTAGCAAACCGCCGCCTTCAGCCGCTCGGCCATCTCTCCACCGCGTCCAGTGAAACCGGCCCGCGCCCGGCACTCAAGCAATTTTCCGCCAGGCGCAGGAGATTTCAAGCTTGCGTTTTTGGGTTTCCCGCGGGAGATTGCACGCCCATTATGCAACCACCAGATGCACCGACTGCCTTTCTTTTCAAGCTATGGCCGTGGATTGAGGCCAACAGGAACCGGCTCATTGTCGGCGGGGTGATGGTCGTCATTGCCGGATTGCTGGTCTGGTTTTATGTCTCGGCACAGGAACAAAAAGAAATCGCCGCCGGCACGGCATACACGCAACTGGCTCTTTCCGTTCCGGAAACTGCGGACCCCGGCCAGTGGGCCGACGCGTATTTGAAAATCGCCAACGAATATCCGGGCACGCTCGCCGGGCGGCGCGCGTGGTTGCAGGGTGCGGCAGCGCTGCTGGCCGCGGGCAAATATGCCGACGCCCAGGCGCAATTTCAGAAATTTCTTGATGCCCATCCGGATGGGGATTTTTCCGCGTCGGCGGCGCTCGGCGTGGCGGCCAGCCTCGAAGCCCTGGGCAAACTGGATTTGGCCGTCGGCGCTTATCAGCGGGTTGTCCAAGGTTTTCCCGATGTGGTGGCGGCAAACCTTGCGCGGCTTGCGCTCGCCCGCATTGCCGGGCAGCAGGGGAAATTAACCGACGCGCTCAATTTCTATGAAACCATCGTCCGGTTCAGTCCCCCCGGCGATGCGCTTGCCTCGGAGGCCGCCATGCGCTCAGTGGAATTACAAACGAAATTGGCGCCTGCAAAGTCAACCGCGGTCAAACCCTGAGCATGAAGCTTTCCATTGTCGGCACCGGCTACGTCGGTCTGGTCACGGGCGCTTGCTTCGCCGAGGTCGGCCACCAGGTCGTGTGTGTGGACAATGACACGGCCAAGGTAAAACTGCTTCAGTCCGGCGGCATCCCGATTTATGAACCGGGACTCGAAGAACTCGTAAGAAGAAACACCGCTGCCGGCCGGCTTTCGTTCACGACCAGCATCGCCGATGGCGTTCGGGAATCCGATGTGATTTTCATTGCGGTACCGACGCCGCCGCTACCGGACGGTTCAGTCGATTCAAGCTTCATTGAGAAGGTCGCCCGCGAAATCGCCGCCGCCTTGACGACCTACAGAATTGTCGTGGACAAAAGCACCGTGCCGGTCAAGACCGGCGAAAAGGTCGCCGAGACCATCAAACGTTATTGCCCGGCGAAGGTGGATTTTGATGTCGTCAGCAATCCCGAATTTCTCCGCGAGGGATTCGCCGTTGGCGACTTGATGCAGCCGGACCGGATTGTCATCGGCGTCCGTTCGCAACGTCCCGTCGCAGTGCTGAAGGAGATTTACGCGCCGTTCAATGCGCCCGTCATCATCACGGACATCAATTCCGCCGAGCTCATCAAGCACGCTTCCAATTCCTTTCTCGCGCTGAAAATTTCCTACATCAACGCCATTGCCGCACTCTGCGAGGCCACCGGCGCCAACGTGCAGGAGGTCGCCGCCGGCATGGGCATGGATGAACGCATCGGCCGCCGCTTTCTCAATGCCGGCATCGGTTTTGGCGGCAGTTGTTTTCCGAAGGACCTGAGCGCCTTCATCAAAATCGCCGAGCAGATCGGCTACGATTTCCGGCTGCTCAAGGAAGTCCAGCGCATCAATGCCGAGCAAATGGAGCGGTTCATCAAAAAAATCACCGACACGCTCTGGGTGCTCAAGGACAAAAAAATCGGCGTGCTCGGCCTCGCCTTCAAGCAAAATACCGACGATTTGCGGATGTCGCCGGCGATTGAGCTTTGCCACCGCCTGCAAGCCGCCGGCGCCGTGCTGCGCGTCCACGACCCGAAGGCCATGGACAAGGCCAGGGCAATGCTCCCGGACGCGACGTATGTGGACGACATGAACACCGTGGCCGACGGTTGCGACGCGCTGGTGGTGGCCACCGAATGGGATGAATTCAAAAAGCTCGATCTCGAACACGCCCGCAAATCGCTCAGCCATCCTATCCTGTTTGACGGACGCAACCTGTTCGACCGCGCGGAGATGGAACGGCTCGGCTGGATTTATAAAAGCGTGGGCCGATGATTTACGATTTACGATTGCCGAATGACGATTGAGAAACAACCGGGCGACATGCGCGGATCAAATCGGCAATCGGCAATCGGCAATCGGCAAGGTATCGAGGTTTCCGCGGCTTTGGTCTTTCGTGACGGCAGACTCCTCATTACGCAGCGTCAAGCGAACGCACACCTGGGCGGACTTTGGGAATTCCCCGGCGGCAAACGCGAGCCGTCGGAAACTTTCGAGCAATGCCTGGTTCGTGAATTGCGCGAGGAGCTTGGCGTGGACATTTCCGTGGATGAACTTTTCGATGAGGTCGTCCACGCCTACCCGGGAAAAACCGTTCACCTGAAATTTTTCGTTTGCCGGCTGACAAGCGGCGAGCCGCAACCGCTCGGCTGCGCGGCGCTCAAGTGGGCGGGCAAATCAGAATTGGACGGATATGCGTTTCCGGCGGCCGACGCGCGCTTGCTGGACAAACTGCGCGCCTACGACTTTCCGTAAAGCTCTTCGATGACCTGGCGGAAACTATTTTCGCCGACATTGACAATGGCCATTTCGCGTTGGGCGTTTTCCGGTGAATCGCTGGCGTGCGCGGCGTTGACCAGGATGGTCGAGCCGAATTCGCGGCGGATGGAGCCGGGCGGCGCCTTGGAGGGATCGGTCGGCCCCAGCACGTCGCGGATTTTTCTGACGGCTTTCACGCCTTCATAAACCAGGGTGATGCACTTTTCCGTGCCGGGCCGGGTCCATTGTTCGCGCGGCAACTCGGACGGCGCGTGCCCGCACATGAACCGGATGATGTTCTCGAACTGATGTTCGCCGAAGGTCGGGCAGAGGACTTCGCCCAGTTGTTTTTCCTCGGCGGCGGCGATTTTGATGGGGAACTCCTTTTCCAGCGCGGTTTTGACCCTGGCTCCGATCACGTCCGTGAGCCGGGTGCGGAGAACTTCGCGGACGGGTTCGTAAAAATCCATCGCCTGCGCGACGCTCATGCGGTGGACCTTGATGCCCACGATGAACAGGCCGGTGCGCGAGAAGAAATCAATGACATTGCCCGGGCGTCCGGTCGCAAAACGGAAATTGTCGGGTTTGATGAGCACGAGGGTGCGCTGGCCGGTTTCGCCGGGCTGGTAGGCAATAACATTTTCCAACACGCCGCCGTCGCTGTCGGAATAACGCGCCCACAACTTGAGTTTGGTCTCGGCTTCCTCCGCGGTGGGGGCGATCAGCACCGCCGGTTCGAAATAACGCACCTGCCCGTTATCCTCCAAAATGAAGTCGCCGTAAGTGTCGCGGATGGTTTCGCCGACGCGGCGGTCCGAACCCAGATTGCCGACGACGGACCGGACCTTTCGCACTGCCTCATCGCCTTGAAACAACAAGGTCATCACCCGCCGCCGCCGGCCGGTTTTGGGGTCAGGCGAAAAATTTTGCAGGACGTATTGTTTGAGAAGTTCCTGAACTTTCCGGTCCTTCGGGTCGTGGGCCGAGACGAGGGTTTCGGCGTATTGTTTTACCAGTTCGGTGCCGGGCGCGAACATGCGCGTCGCCACCAGGTCCAGACCGGTGCGCGAAATCAGCCGGCTCAAAATTCCGCCCGTGCGTGACTTGTAGAGCGAATAGGGAGTGATGATGACGTAGGCGAGCTGTTGGGACATAGTTAGCTCGTCGCGGCCGGTGGGGTTGGAGTTGCGCCACTGGGAGCGGCCTTGCCGCCCAAAATCTTGAACATGACCGTGCCGCAGGTCGGGCATTTGCCCTTGATTGCCTTGCGCCCGTTCTTCATCGTTTCCTCAACGCCATGGGCAATCTCTTTCTTGGCCTTGCATTTGACGCAATATCCTTCAGCCATAAAATCTTTGCCGCCCGCGCTTCATGCCCGAACGGTAAGAATAGCTTAACGACACGAATCTACCAAAGCAACTCGGAAAGGGAAATATCATAACCAGTTGTAAATTAATAGGATGCAGTCAATTAAACTGCCTGCACAGGCTCGAAACTGCCGAAACCGCTTGCCAAATCTTTCCTTGTGGGTTATACCCATTTCATGATTATTACCGCCGATGCCCGACGCCGGGTGACGCTGCCCAAGCCCGCCCATCCCGGCGACGCTTTTGACCTGGAAACGACCGGGCCTGGCCAGTTTCTTTTGACGCGGCTGGAAAAACCGGTGCGCAAAGTGACCTTGGGCCGGGAAAATGGGTTTTTAGTCGCCACCTCCGGCAAGCGCATCACGATGGCCGAGACCCGCAAATTGATGGATCAATTTCCATGACCTACCTGCTGGATGTGTCCACCTTGCTGGCGTGGCTGTGGGCAGACCACGAGCATCACCAGCGCGTCATCCGATGGCAGAAAGGAAAGTCCCTTGCCGTCTGTCCGATCACTGAACTGGGTTTTCTCCGCATCTCGACCCAGCCGGCTTTTGGCGCAACGATGGAGGAGGCGCGGGAACTGTTGTCGTTCTGGCACAAGAAAGTGCAGCCGCAGTTTGTTCCCTGCGATTTGAAAATTCTCGACAGCGCGCCCGCGCCCGCGAGCGGCAGAACAACGGATTTTTATCTGGCGAGTCTGGCCGACAAACACGGAATGAATTGGGCGACGCTGGATGAAAACAGCAAACATCAAGCGGCGTTTGTGGTGCCAGCTTAAACGGGACGGGGGAGTGACGCGAATTCCGGTGGCGGGCGAATGGCGCGAAGCGTCTTGGAGTGCGGCGGCTGTGACGCCGCTTTGGGAGGACGTCTGACTCCGGGGCAAAAGCGGTGTCGCTCCCGCAAGCGCGGGATTGCCACCGCAGTCCAAAACCATCCGAATTCCGCATGGGCAACTTGTCGCGCCGGAATCAGATGAAGGCGGACGGGAACTCTTTTCCTGAATTCATTTTGGGATGGACGACCGGAGCACCCGGCGTCGGGTGTGGGTATCAATTTTAATTTTTTTTGAATACAAAAGGTTCCTTTGATTGGCCTGTAAAAATCAATTTGAATGTGGCTGGAACCAAAGAACCCTTGTTCGCTGATGCGCTAATTTTTAGGCAATACTGTTGAAAACGCTGATCCTGTTGAGGATAATCTTCACCTGCTATAACATCTGGCCGAAATGATTCAATCTTTGCTCCCGTTTCAAAATCCACAGTGAGACTGCCAGAATCGTGGCGTGTGACAGTGAAAAGAATGAAAGGCGAACTATCTAAGGGGTTGACAGTATTGCCATTCGGATGTTCCGGTAAAAGTTGCAACGGGAAAGGAATGTGTAGCGTGTCGGGCAGTGGGCGTATGTCTAATAATTTTACGTTCACATTGGTTGCTTTATTCGTTGCACTTCGGTTCCAGATTTGAATTCGCCCGTGATACTTTTCAAATCCGCTCGCCCTTCTCCAAAGGACTTCAGCGATACGACCGCCGAAACTCAATTTCGTCCCAACACAAGAAGCTTCAATGGCTAGTGGAGTCTTGTCATCATTGAGCATCTGAATTAGTTTTGCATTTTCCGTTTGCGAATTTTCAAACAACACAAACGAGTGCCAAAAAGCACGAAGAAGCCAGCAGAGAGCCACCAATGCCCAAACGCACATTTTCCATGCTACAGAAAGATGAGTAAAAATAGTGCCGATACCAGCAGTTGTTGGCAAAACAAACCACAACCACAACCTAAGCCGCTCTTCAAGTTTTATATGCTCGTCAGAAGATTTTACAATACACCTCAAAAGGTGTTGCAGAAATCTTGTCCAGCGATATTTGGACATGCTGCATCTTTGCACTGATGCCATATTGCGTCAAGGAATCATTTGAATGTGAGCTATCAAAACCTTGCCAACCGATTGAAATTGATTAACTCTGACGGCGTGAAAGCGAATCACTTCGTGTGGATACTTCTAGTCTTGATCGCAGGCATAGTTCAATTATCTGCCCAGCAAAGCGAAAAAGATCGTGAACTATTCGAAGCAGCAAAGCCTGAAGCAGAAAATGGCGATGTAATCGCGCAATATGTCCTCGGCACACTTTATTCTCATGGAAGGGGCGTTGATAAAGATTATTTTGAAGCCGCCAAATGGTTTCGCAAGGCTGCTGAACAGGGAAACGCCGACGCTGAATATGCTCTTGGTATATGTTATTACAAGGGAGAAGGCGTAGAGACAAATGATACGGAAGCCGTGAAGTGGTGTCGCAGAGCTGCCGAGCAGAATCACGCCAATGCTCAAAACTGGCTGGGCACCTGCTACCACTATGGCACTGGCGTGGAAAAAGATTATGTGAAAGCTGCAATGTGGTGGCGCAAAGCTGCGGAGCAAGGCGTTGCTTCAGCCCAAAATGCCCTCGGAGTCTGTTATACCAGAGGCGACGGTGTGATTAAAGATGATATTGAAGCCATGAAATGGTTTCGAAAGGCCGCCGAACAAGGAAACGCAAATGCTCAAGTGGTTCTTGGAGCACGCTATTCGAAAGGCGACGGAGTGATTAAGGACTATGTCGAAGCGTGCAAATGGTTAAACCTTTCCGCTGCGCAAGGTAATGAAGACGCAAAAAAGTTACTTAACGACGTGGAAAATTTATTTATGACACGAGAGCAAATTGCCAAAGCGCAGGAATTGGCTCGTGAGTTTGTTCCAAGAAAAGAGGCACCATCGAGTTCGAGCAATTCCACTTCGTCCAAAATCCCCACAGCAACCGGCACCGGCTTTTTCATCACGGACGACGGCTATTTGATTTCAAATTATCATGTCATCAAGGATGCGACGACAGTTCGTTTGCTCACGGGCGCGGGTTTGATTGACGCCAAAGTGGTTCAGGTGGATGCGGCCAATGATGTGGCTTTGTTGAAGGCAGACGGGCGGTTTGCACCGCTGCCCATTGCCGCCAGTCGCACGGTGAATCTGGGCGGCACGGTGGCGACGGTCGGTTTTCCCGACCTCGGTTTGCAGGGGTTCGCGCCCAAGCTGGCCAAGGGGGAAATCGCGTCGCTGTCCGGCGCGAGTGATGACCCGCGCTATTTTCAAATCAGCGTGCCGGTGCAGCCGGGCAATTCGGGCGGGGCGCTCGTGGATGAGCGGGGCAACGTCATCGGCATCGTGTCGGCCAAGTTGAGTGCACGGGCGGCGCTGGCCGAGAGTGGCGCGTTGCCGGAAAACGTGAACTACGCCGTCAAAAGCAGTTTTCTTTTGGGCTTCCTTGAATCCGTGCCGGACGTTTCGGCCAAGCTCAAAAAGCCGAATACGAGCGATGAAAAGTTTGAGGACGTGGTGAAGTCGGCGCAGGATGCGGCGGTTTTGGTCTTGGTTTATTAAAATTGTAGGAGTGAGGAGTCTCTATTTTTAAGAATGAGTCTCGTTACCTCGACTCCTACAAAAGTTAGAGCCAACTCACGTCGGCTGCTACGGTGAAAGACGGCGGTGTTGGTGCTGGTTAATTGAAATTTATTTTCTCGCCTGTTTCCGAAGTTCCGTTTTCAAAATTTTCCCCGTCGCATTGCGCGGCAACGCCGGCAGGAAGACAATATGCCTCGGTAATTTATAGTCTGCCAGTTTGTTGCGGATGAACTGCTGCAACGCCTTTTCGTCGAGTGTCCGGCCTTCCGCCGCCGCGACGAACGCCACCGGCTGCTCGCCTTTGCGCGGGTCGGGCACACCGACGACCGCCGCTTCCTTCACACCCGGAAACTGGTAAATCACTTCCTCAATCTCGCGCGGATAAACGTTGAGGCCGTTGACCAGCAGCATGTCTTTCTTGCGGTCGGTGATGTAATAATAGCCATCCGCGTCGCGATACCCCACGTCACCGGTATAAAGCCAGCCGTCGCGCAAAACCTTCGCCGTTTCCTCCGGCTGATTCCAATAGCCGCGCATCACGTTCCCGCCGCGGATGCAGATTTCGCCGATTTCGCCGACGGGCAATTCCCTGCCGTCCTCGTCGCGGATGCTCAACTCCACATTCGGGATCGGTTTGCCGATCGAGCCCGGTTTGTTGATGCCATAGATGGGGTTCACCGTGGCCACCGGACTGCTCTCGGTCGGGCCGTAGCCTTCGCGCAGTGGAAACGGAAATTTCCGCGTGAATTCGTTGAACACTTCCACCGGCAACGGCGCGCCGCCGCTGATGCACAGCCGCAACGGCAGCCGGCCGAACTCCGGCACGGCCAGCAGCGCGCGGTAAAATGATGGCACCGCCGGCAGAATCGTGCCGCGATGCCGCGCGATCTCCTCCAGCACCTGCTTGAACGGATGCAGCGTTTTCAGCAGCAGAATTCCGCAACCACACAACACCGGCAGCAACGTGCCCACCGTGAACATGAAACTGTGAAACTGCGGCAGCGCCACCACCACGCGGTCATCCTCCCGCACCTCGAGCGCCGCCACGCAACTCGCCACGTTGTGGAGAAAATTGCCGTGCGTGAGCATCGCGCCCTTCGGATGGCCGGTCGTGCCGGACGTGTAGAGCAGCGCCGCGAGGTCGGACTCAGTGCGTGAATCGTGAACCGTGAATCGTGAACCGGCTGCGCCGCTCGCAGCGATTTCTGCGACTTGGAAAAATTTGAGCGATGGCCTCGCCGCCTTTAGTCCCGCGGAATGCGCGCCCAACTCCGCATCGGTAATCATCACGTCAATGCCGCCGTCGTTCAAAATGTAACTGACCTCGGCCGGTTTCAGAAAACTGTTGATGGGCACGACGACCGCGCCCGCGTGCAGAATGCCAAACACCGAAGAAACAAACTCCGGGCAATTCTTCATCCACAGCGCCACGCGGTCGCCCGGCTGCACGCCAAATTGGGTTTGCAGGTGGCCGGCAATTTTTTGCGACTGCGCGAGGAGCGCAGCGTAGGAAATCTCCGTTTCGCCCCAAAAAACGGCGGTTTTGCGCGCGTGCTTTTCCGCACAATCGGCAAAGGCGGTGGACAAATTCATTGGACCCAAACATTATGAAAAATGCCCGCCGGCTGGCAAGGGATGAAACCAAATGGTGGAGCATTGGCGCGGCGCGACAAAGATGTCAAACCGCTTGGTCATCGGGCGTGTTGAAGAAATTGATTCAGCAAACTCCTGACGGGCGACGAGGAATTGGTGACTTGATTCAGCAGGCCACTGCCGAGAGATTTTACCGTCAAGCCGACCAGCGCGGTTTTTTTAATCTGCGTCTTCGGATCGCCCAGCGTACCCGTCATTGTCAGAAATTGCGGCAGCGGGGCGTAGGTTGCGCCTGCCGAATTGTTGCCTGAGGCAAGATTGAGTTGTTTGGCAATGGGCTGGCTGACGGAGATGGTGATGGGGATGTTAATGGTGGAGTTGGTCAGCACCGGCGCCAGCATGATGCTGCCCTGCCCGTCGGCCTCAAAGGCGGCGCTTTGCACGGTGGCTTGTTGCAAATTGATTTGTCCGCCGCCGGCCCGGCCTTGCGCGGCGATCACTTCGATAGGCGCCTCCTGAAATTGGTTCAACAATCCGCTGCGCTGCCCCGTCAACTGGCCGAAAATCGAGATAATGCCGCTTTCCGGATTGCTCACCAATTGCGGAATGGTTGCGACGACGTTGAGCAGGGATCTCAGGATGGAACTGTGGACGTTGTTTATGGAAAGTTCCAGGTTGGTCACGCCGAAATTGAACTGGCCGGCCAGATTTTTCTGCCAATTCGCGGCGGTGATGCCCGCACCGCTGATTTGGGTGTGCGCCGTCAACCTGCCGGCCAGGTCTCCTTTACGGTCAGGCATGAACGTATTCACCAGCGGCGCAAACGGAACCTGATCGGCATCGAGAGCGAAACTGTATTTGTAACCGGGCACACTCAAATCCAAATCCGCGGCGGCGTTCACCGGCGCGCTGTTGAGTACGAGTTGGAAAGGTTTTACGCTCACGTGGCCGCCGTCCACCTTTACCGTCGTCTGAAAGTTGGTTATCACGATTTCGCGCAGGTAAAGTCGTCCGATGTTTGCGGCCACCGTGAAATTTTGCAGCGGAAATGTGACCGCCGGTGGCTCCTGACTGGCCGTGGATGCCGGCTGAGGTTGAGATGCCGTCGCGGGGGGTGGTTTGGCGCCGGCATTTGTGCCACCGGCGAACAAGTCGTAGTAACTGGTCAGGTCAAGCGAATCGGACAGAAGCTTGAGGCTTCCTTTAATGGCTTTGGGCTGGGAAAAATCAACGTCCCCCTGCAATTGTACCTGATTCTGCGCGCGTGACGTCGGGGTCAGCCCGATTTGGAACTGGCGGATGTCCGCCGCCTGTTTTTGCAGGGTGGTGTCAATTTGCAATTTGGCCGCCAGCGGCGTTGCGGGAAACTGCCCATGCGAATCATTGACGACCAGGTTGGCCACCTGCAAATCGGCTTTGATGGCGGAACTGCGGTCCGGGTCGTATTGGACGGAGGCGTTGCCGTTGATGGCAATCGAAACCAGTTTCTTGCCGGCCAGCAACGGTTCGAGAAATGGGCGCAGGCCGTCCTGGTTGAGACCCATCAGGCCGGCGGTCAATTGCGCCGACTGGCGCGCAAGGTCATAGGAGCCGGTGAGGTCAAAATTTCCTCCCGCGTTTCCGCTTTGAGTCAGGGCGCCAGTCAGCTTTTTGATTTGGATTTGTTCCGGCGTCCGGCTCACGTCCACGTCCATCGTGCTGCCGAAGTTATGGAATGAATTTTGGCCGAGTTGTCCCGTGAAATCGGCGAGTACAAGACGGCCCGTGACCGTTTGCGTGTTCTGTTTCTGCGTGACCTGCCCTGTCAATTCAACACGCCCGGACGAAACACTCGCGCCCGGCTGTGGAAACGCACTCGCCAACCCGGCCAGCGAAGCCTGCAACGTGACCTGCGCATCCGCGCTGGCATTCGTCAGGTCATACGCGCCGGCCCCGGAAACACTAAACAACTGTTGGTTTTGCCGGCTGACTTGCAACCGGTATTCGCTCAGGTTGAGTTGTTTGAAATCCACCGCCTGGCCCCGCGCCTGCAAACTGACCGCCACCTGAACCGTTCGGTTGCCGCCCAAGGTGGCCGTGAAATCCGCAATTTGCGAATTCACGTCAAACGTGAGCTGCCGGCCTTGTTGCTGTGACAGCAATTGCGCCTGTAAATTCACATTCCCGCCCGGCGCGTTCCCGCCGAGAAACGGTTTCCAATCTGCCAGATTCAGGTTGGTAACGGTCAGGTCGAGGGCGGACTCACCGACCTCGTTGGCACCGGTTCCCCAAGCGACATTCATCGGCCGGGTCAGGTGCACCTCGAGCAGTGGATTGCCGTCCTGTGTCCCGGCCAAAGTCAGTTCCTGGAGCAGCGCGTTCTGCGCAGTTCGGTCCACCGTGACATCGTATCCGGCGCTGAGATCGAGCGTGGGCGTCGTCAGTCCCGCGCGCGTCACCTGGACTTTGTCCGCGTTGAAGCGGCCCGTGGCCGTGATGATCATGCCGGCTTTCGCCAGAGTAATTTCGTTGGTGGAATTGAGGGTCGTCGTGCCGAAATCAATCCCGCTGGCGGCGCCGGCCAGGTTCAGCAGCCGCCGGTCAACTCCCTGCAATTTCACCTGCAATCGGCCTTCCATTTTCTCCAGGTCCAACGGGCCGCTGACGGCCAGGTCGCCCAGCGGCACGCCGCCATTTTGAAAATGCAGCAACAACTGCTGGATTTCCGTGGGCGTCATGTCGCAATTCAACGTCGCGCTGAACGTAGAGAAGTCCTGGAACACGCCGCCGGCGCTGGCAACGTCCAGATGCGCCGCGCCGGAGGCGGAAGCGGGTTTCAAATCCGCCGCCAGTGCGAAATGGAAATCACCTTTGATCGCCGCCGCCAAAAATCCGTTCTTTCCATCCGGGGGGTTGTTTTCAACCCGTAGTGCGGATGACAACTGGAGCGCAGCGGTCTGCCCGTTCTTCAGGTTTGACAGGGTGACGTTCAAGTTCGTCAGTTCCAGCAGATCGCGCCGGTCGCCGGCGTAATTTTTAATTTTTACAATGCTTGCGTTGCTCAACGCCAGCCGGCCCAAATCAATCTGCGGCGGTTTTGAGGGTTTGGCCGGTTTCGGCTTCCCGGCCTTGGATGGCTTTCCCGACAGCGCCTTCAACAGCGGATCCAGATTGCTGCTTCCGTCCGGATTCTCGACCAGTTCGACCGTCGGCGAGACGAGCGCGATTTCGTCCACGTGAAGGTTGCCGCCGAGGATGTCCCGGAGATGGTAACGGACGTTCAGTTCCGGCACCGTGAGGACCGGCGCCTGTCCCTTGGCCTGCACTTTCAAATTTCGCAATATGATTTGCCGGGACGGAGTAAAGGAAACATCACTGACGGTGACGTTCGCGTGAATGGCATCGCCCAGGCGCGGCAACACCACACCTTTGATAAAAGCCGGACTCGTCACCACAAAATACGCGACGATGACCAGAATCAGCAACAACGCAACCAGCCACGCCAAGGTCCGCAGCCAGCCACGCCGTTTTTTTGGCGGCGGCGAAGCGATTGAAGTATTCGTCATAAAGTCAAAGCCAAATCATTTGCGCCCACGCCGGGTGCGCGATACTATTTTCCCTGTTCGGAAAGGTGCTCGTTTGTTGGACAAGGCCGTCATCGAAACATTCAAATCGAAATCCGCGCAACTGCTGCGTCGCCACGCGCATCCCACCGTGCCACTCAACCTGATTCTCCGGACGGACGCGCAGTTTCATCTTTCGATTGTCAGCGGCACAAATATATTGGTCGCGTGATTGACACCGACGCCCAACTCGCCGCGCTGCTGCCCGTGATCAAATCTGCCAACTGGCTGGCGTTCGATACCGAAGCCGACAGCCTGCACGCCTACCCCGAAAAGGTCTGCCTGATTCAAATCAGCACGGTCGCCGGCGATGAATTGATTGATCCGCTCAGCGAAATAAATCTGGACCCGCTGCTCGATGCGCTCAACGCGCATGAGCTGATCATGCACGGCGCGGATTACGACCTGCGCCTGCTGCGCAAGCATCACGAGTTCGTGCCCGCGGCGATTTTCGACACCATGCTGGCGGCGCGGCTTTTGGGCGAGCGGCGATTCGGGCTGGGCGCCCTGGTGGAAAAATGGCTGGGCGTGAAACTGGACAAAGGCCCGCAAAAAGCCGACTGGGCGCGCCGCCCGCTCACCGCGCGAATGGAACATTACGCCCGCAACGACACCCATTACCTCAAACCGTTGGCCGACAAGCTGAAGCTTGGACTCCAACAAAAAGGGCGCCTGGCGTGGCATGAGGAGTCCTGTGCGCGGTTGATTGTGGAAAGTGCACAGCTCCCGGTTGTGGATGCGGATTCCGTCTGGCGCATTAGAGGCAGTTCCCGGTTGGGGCGTCCGGCGCTGGCCGTGTTGCGCGAGCTTTGGCGATGGCGCGAGCGGGAAGCCGTTGCCGCCAACCGCCCGCCGTTCTTCATTCTCGCACACGAGAGACTCGTGGCCCTTGCCGCCGCCGCCGTGGCGCACAAACCGGTTGAACCGCTCCTGCCGCCCCGCCTGTCGCCCCGCCGCCGCGACGGTTTGGCCTCCGCCTTTAAAATTGCGCTCCAGCTTTCCGCGGACCGGCACCCGGAAATTTTGCGGCCCAAAGGTCATCGCCCGACCGAAGCCGAGTTGCGCCGTTACCGCGAGCTGGAGAAACGCCGCGACACCCACGCGCACAAGCTGGGCATTGACCCGACGCTCATTGCCAGCCGCGCCACGCTCGGTGAACTCGCCCGCGACTGGGACCGGCACGCGCCGGAATTGATGCATTGGCAGCGCGAGTTGCTGAAATAGTCCGGTCGCAAAAAATTCGATTTGCGAGTGGGGCGCGTTCCCGTTTTTAAAATTGCCGTCGCCGGGCGGTTCATATACTTGTTACGGCCATTATGCCTGACAAAAAAGCCGCCTCGCACAACCTGCCACCACGTCGCATCCTGGAGGTTGCCCACGAATTGCACCTCAACACCGAACGCATCCTGCTGCACGGCCATTACATCGCCAAAGTTCCCATTGCGGAATTGGAGGCCAGAGAAAAGCAGCCCGACGGACAGCTCATCCTGGTCACGGCCATGACCCCCACGCCGCAAGGCGAAGGCAAGACCACCGCCGCCATCGGCCTTGCGGATGCGCTTCGCCGTCTCGGCAAAAAATCCATGTTCTGCCTGCGCGAACCGTCGCTCGGCCCCTACTTCGGCATCAAAGGTGGTGCCACCGGCGGCGGTCGCGCCCAGGTCGTGCCGGCGGAAGACATCAATCTCCATTTTGTCGGCGACATGTATGCCGTCGAGAAGGCCAACAACCTCCTGTGCGCAATGGTGGACAACCATCTCCAGCACGGCAATGAACTCGGCCTCGACCCGCGCCGCATTGTCCTGCGCCGGGTGGTGGACCTCAACGAACGCTCTTTGCGCGACATCGTCATCGGCCTCGGCGGTCCATTGAACGGTGTGCCGCGGCGGGACGGCTTTAATATCACGCCCGCCTCGGAAGTCATGGCGATCCTCTGCCTCGCCAGCGATTTTGACGACCTGGGCCGGCGCATGGCCAGGATGGTCGTCGGCTTCACTTATAAAACCGAGCCGGTACGCGCCGACGCCATGCAGGCGGTGGGAGCGATGCAGGTGCTGCTGCGGGATGCGATTCATCCAAACCTTGTGCAATCGCTCGAAGGCACGCCGGCGTTCGTGCACGGCGGGCCTTTCGCCAACATCGCGCAGGGCACCAACACGTGCGTGGCCACGCGCCTGGCGCTGAAACTGGCCGATTACGTCGTGACCGAAGCTGGCTTTGCCACCGATCTCGGCGCGGAAAAGTTCATTGACATCAAATGCCGCACTGCCGGGTTGAAACCCGTGACGGCGGTCATCGTTGCCACGCTCAAGGCCATCGCCTATCACGGTGGATTCACCGACACCGGCGGTCTTGGCAACCTCGTCAAGCATATCGAGAATGTCCGTTGCCTGGGACTGAATCCAGTCGTGTGCGTCAGCCATTTCCCGGATGATAAGCCGCAGGATTATGACCGGGTCATCAAATTCTGCGCGAAACACAACGTCGAAGCTGTCCTGGCGAAACATTTCGACGAGGGCGGCGCCGGGGCGACTGAGCTGGCCAAGGCCGTGTTGCACAGCATCGAAAAGAACAAAGGGAAAACGATTAACTTCATGTATCCGCTTGAGGCGCCTATGGAGAAAAAGCTCGAGGCGGTCGCTACGCAACTCTACGGCGCGGACGGCGTGGACTTTGACCGCACCGCGCAAAGCAACCTTGAATTGCTCAACAAACATGGTTTCGGGAAATTGCCGATTTGCGTGGCGAAGACGGCCCTGTCGCTTTCGGACGTTCCCGAATTGCGCGGTCGTCCCAGTGGCTTCCGGATCAAGGTGAACGAACTGCGTATTTCCGCCGGTGCCGGTTTTGTGGTGGCGATCTGCGGCAACATTGTGACGATGCCGGGTTTGCCGAAGGTGCCCGCTGCCGCACGCATCAAGGTGCTGCCCAGCGGACAGGCGACCGGTTTGACTTGAGCCGTCGGACAGGCCTTCGGAGTGGCGAACTTTCGGAGGGACGAGTTACTCGAGCCCCCATTTTATCAGCTTTCGGAGGGACGAGTTATACGAGTCCCCGTTTGCCGTTTAAACGCATTTAAAATTTGGGACTCGCGGAGCTCGTCCCTCCGACTACACCTCACCGCCTCAAACGCAACACCTTCAGCCATGGCGTTTTAGGCTTGTATTTTCCGGGCAAAAATGATAATCAATGAACCATTCTCGGAACAGACGTATGAAAACTTATCTTTTGCCGGTAACGATAGCCGCCTCCACATTTTTTTCCTTCAACGTCTCCGCCACGACGCATTACGTGGACTTGAATTGCACCAATCCGGTTTCGCCTTACACCGATTGGAGCACTGCCGCGACGAACATTCAGGATGCCATTTTTCATGCCGGAACTGGCGATACGATTCTCGTGACCAATGGGATTTATCAAAGCGGCGGCTATTCTTTAAGCGGCTCAAACCGGGTGTATGTCTCCAATAATTTGACGGTGCAAAGTGTCAATGGCCCGGCGGTGACGATGATTCAAGGCTATCAGGTTCCCGGAACAACCAACGGCGCGAACGCGGTGCGATCTGTTTATTTGTCCAACGGCACGACGTTGTCTGGATTCACTCTCACGAATGGTGCGACGCAGACTTCTGGGACTCCCTATGGCGGCGGTGTTTATTGCCAATCAACCAGCGCGGTGGTGACCAATTGCGTGATAATTGGCAACGTGGCCTCCAGTTTTGGCGGCGGAGCATATTCAGGCACGCTGGTAAATTGCATTCTATCTGGGAATGTCGTCTTAAACGGTGGTGACGGCGGTGGGGCTGCCTACGCCACTTTGATCAATTGTCTGCTCACCGGCAACCAAACCGGTTATCGCGGCGCCGCGGCGGAGAACTGCACGTTGATCAACTGCACGATTGTCAGCAACGTGGGACAGGCTGACGGCATTGACGGCAGCAAACTTACCAATTGCATTTCCTATTACAATTCCCCTGACAATGGCACCGGTTCAGGAGATGCCAACGTTTTTAACAATTGCTGCACCATTCCACTTCCATTCTCTGGAGTCAACATCATTACCAATCCGCCTGCCTTCGTAAATCTGGCCGGCGGTGATTTTCATTTGAGCGCCGTTTCGCCTTGCATCAACTCGGGAAATAATACTTTCATCACCAACAACACGGATTTGGATGGCAATCCGCGCATCGTCGGCGGAATCGTGGACCTCGGGGCCTATGAATTCCAAGCGCTCGTCCGTTATGTCAGCGTGAGCAACACGGCGCCGGTGTCGCCGTTTACAAATTGGCTTACTGCTGCGACGAACATTCAGGATGCGGTGGATGTGGCCAATGCCGGCGATTTCATCGTGGTCAGCAATGGCACTTACAAAACCGGCGGACGCGTTGTATATGGCGCGTTGACAAATCGTGTTGCCGTGAACAAAGCAGTGACGGTGCAGAGTGTCAATGGCCCGGCGGTGACGGCCATCTGGGGCGAAAAGCAATTTTCCCCAATTCCCGCCTTCGCGATTCGGTGCGCCTATCTGACCAACGGAGCGACGTTGGTTGGCTTCACTTTGACCAACGGATGTGCCAGGACCTCTGGCGACGCTATTTTGGAACAAAGCGGCGGCGGCCTCTGGTGTGAATCTTCCAGCGCCATCATTTCCAACTGTATCATCAGCGGCAACTTGGCGCAGGCTGAATTTGGCGGCGGTGTATTTGGTGGCACGTTGTTTGATTGCACTCTGACCAACGACTCGGCGAGTTACGGTGGCGGCGCGGCTTCCAACATGTTGTTCAACTGCACGCTCACACGCAACAATTCTTCGGCTTACAAAAACTTCAACTGTGGCGGTGGAGCATATGGCAGCGCCTTGAGCAATTGTTTAATCGTCGGCAATCAGGCCCTCGGCGGACCCGGCTTCGGCGGAGGCGCTGCTTTCGGCACATTGAATAATTGCGTCGTCAGTAATAATGCCGCCAATTATGGCGGAGGAGTCTGCCGCGGCCTTGTTAACAATTGCCTGATTTCAAGCAACTGGGCCAATAATGGCGGCGGCGCTTTCTCAAATTTCCTGAGCAATTGTGTGTTGGAACGAAACGTGGCGGGCGCCGATGGTGGCGGCGCTTATTATAGCACCCTGGTCAATTGCACCGTGGTCAGCAATATCACAATCTTCGGTACCAGCGGCGGCATCCTCGCCAGCGTTGCAACTAACTCTATCGTGTATTACAATTTGGCCCCTCAGTTCGGCCCTAATTTTTTTAACAGCGCCATGAATTATTGTGACACCACGCCGCTGCCAGCCGGTTCTGGCAACATCACCAACGAACCTGTTTTTGTGGATTTGGTGAACGGCGATTTGCATCTGCAATCCAACTCGCCCTGTATCAATGCCGGCAATAATGCTTACGTTGCCAGCGCGACCGACCTCGATGGCAATCCGCGCATTGTTGGTGGTACCGTGGACATGGGCGCTTACGAATTCCAAAATCCGGCTTCGGTTATTTCCTACGCCTGGCTCCAGGAATACAGCCTGACAAACAATGGTTCTGCGGATTACGCGGATACCGATGGCGACGGCATGAACAACTGGCAGGAATGGATGGCCGGCACAAATCCGACCAACGCCTTGTCGGTTTTGAAGATGACATCAGCTACCCCGACCAATAATCCTGCGGGTTTGGTCGTGACTTGGCAGAGCGTAACCAATCGAACTTATTTCCTTCAGCGCGCTACCGATTTAACCGCGCAACCGGCATTTTCCTCCATTCAAAGCAACATCGTTGGTCAGGTGGACACGACGAGTTACACAGACACCACTGCCACGGACAGCGGCCCGTATTTTTATCGGGTAGGCATTCAACCGTAGCCGTGCTCGTGAGAGAGCGGATTATTCTATCGGTACGTGACCGGTCCGCCATCTCACGATGGCGGCTACGTTAGCCTTATCGCACCAGTCGCAACGCCTTCAACCATGGCGTTTTAGGCTTGCTTTTTGTATGCAGAAATGATATTCAGTAAATCATTCTCGGAACAGGCGTATGAAAACTTATCTTTTGTCGCTGGCAATCGTCACCCTCACATTTTTATCCTTCAACGTCTCCGCCGCGACGCATTACGTGGATTTGAATAGCACCAATCCGGTGTCGCCTTACACTAACTGGAGCACCGCCGCGATGAAAATTCAGGATGCCGTGGGGGCGGCGGCGGCGGACGATCAGATTATGGTAACCAATGGCACTTATAGTCCGGTTACCGTAACCCAGCCGGTGGCACTGCAAAGCGTCAACGGGCCTGCGTTTACGTTCATCAACGGCGGTGGCGTGGCGCGGTGTGTAAACCTGGCCAGCGGGGCCAGCCTGTCCGGGTTCACGTTGGCCAACGGCTCTGCGTCAGGGAGTTCCGGCGGTGGAGTAAACTGCGCCTCGGTTAGTGTAACAGTGTCCAACTGTGTGCTGAAGAGCAACTCGGCTGACAGCGGCGGCGGGGCCTACTCCGGTACGCTGGTTAATTGCATTCTCAATGGCAATACGGCTGCGTTTTACGGCGGCGGGGCATGCAGCATACTGAACAACTGTGTCCTTAGCAATAATTCTTGCGGCAATGTAGGTGGGGGCGCATTTGGTGCGACACTGAATAATTGTACGTTAGTCAGTAACTCGGTGGCTGTGCTGTATGGGCTCGGTGGCGGAACCTACAGCAGCACGCTGAACGGATGCAAGTTGGTTGGCAATTTTGCGAATGGACGTGGCGGCGGGGCGTATTTCGGGACGTTGAATAATTGTCTGGTTATCGGCAACACGGTTACGTACGATGGGGGAGGAGCAGCTTTCGCAACCCTGAACAACTGCACAGTCATCAGCAATTCGGCAAACGCCTGCGGGGGCGCATATCTCTGCACTTTGCGCAATTGCATCGTTTATTACAACAATGCTCAAAGTGGCGTCGCAAATGCAGTCGGCTGTGCTTACTGTTGCACGACTCCGACTGAATGGCCGAACATACGCAATTTCACCAATGCCCCACTATTCGTGGATTTAGCCGGCGGAAACCTGCACCTGCAATCCAATTCTCCCTGCATTAATTCCGGGAAAAACACGTATGCCACCAATAGCACGGATTTCGATGGTAACCCGCGTATTGTAGGCGGCACGGTGGACGTCGGCGCTTACGAATATCAGACGCCGGCTTCGGCTATTTCCTACGCTTGGCTTCAGCAATATGGCTTTACGAACAATGGCTCGGCGGACTACGTCGATACCGACGGCGACGGCATGAACAACTGGCAGGAATGGCTTACGGGCACCGATCCGACGAATGCCGCGGACGTTCTGAAAATGTTGACTCCTGTTTTTACCAATAATTCAAAGGGTATCACTGTAAGTTGGCAAAGTGTGACTAATTGGGCTTACTATCTCCAACGAAGTACAAATCTCCTGGGTCAGCCTCCATTTATTACGATTCAAACCGGTATTCCCGCGGATTTCGGGATAACGACTTACACGGATGCCACCGCCACGAACAGCGGCCCGTATTTTTATCGGGTGGGGGTGCAATAAACTGGGGAGGGACGGCGTGCCGCCGTCCCCGATTTGGGTCGCCGGCACGGCAACCCTCCCATAAATTACTTCACCACCTTGAGCGCGAAGCCCTTTAGATATTTCGTCTCCGGAATCATCAGGATGACGGGCTGCGCGGCCGGCTCTTGGGGATTGGCGAGGAAATACTTCTTGT